>Ga0209598_10000070_pt1 | contig 73469 bp, 36 predicted proteins | sample M_140807_EF_Meta_FD_187317 | JGI IMG/M metagenome (GOLD analysis project Ga0209598, IMG submission 187317) | Freshwater microbial communities from Lake Montjoie, Canada to study carbon cycling - M_140807_EF_MetaG (SPAdes) (version 2) | ecosystem: Environmental > Aquatic > Freshwater > Lake... | reverse complement strand
GACGCTGAAGACGGCGAGTGTCATGGTGGCGATCGAGGGAACCGTCGGCCTCCTCGCCACGATGGCCCTCGCCGCGAGTTGGCCGCTGAATTGAGGCCACGCCTGATCACCGGCCCGGCCTGACACCACGACCACAGCGTTGACCGTGCCGCGCCTCTTTTTGCGGGCTCCACCAGACGGAGGAGACGTCAGACCAGCTCGCGGATCACCGTCCCGCCGTCGTCGGCGAGATACTGCGGGCGCCCCTGGTTGTCGGTGAGCGTCGTGCTCTGGACATCGATCCCGAGGTGGTGGAAGAGCGTGGCATAGACATCGCCGAACGTGACAGGGCGGGCGATCGCCTCGGCACCGATCCGATCGGTGGCGCCGATCACCTGACCATGCCGCATCCCCCCACCGGCGAGGAAGGCGCAGTTGACCTGCGGCCAGTGGTCGCGGCCGACGATGTCGCTGATCTTCGGCGTCCGCCCGAACTCCCCCCACACCACAACCGCACAATCGTCGGCCAGCCCGCGCTGGTGGAGATCCTCGACGAGCGCCGAAAGCGCCTGGTCGAAGACGGGAAAATCCTCCGCCTCACGCTTGAAGATCGAATTGCCCGGGCCGCCGTGCCAGTCCCACTTGCTGTAATTCAGCGTGACGACGCGGACACCGGCCTCGATCAGCCGCCGGGCGACAAGCATGCTCTGGGGTACGCGCGGGGCGCCGTTTTCATCCATGAACACCGTCGGATCGCCGGAGCCATAACGCTCGACAACGCGCGGATCCTCCTTGGAGAGATCGAGGGCGTCGGCCAGCTCGGACGACGTCAGGAGCCCGAGGGCGCGCTCGGTGAAGGCGTCCATCCCGCGCATGTTCGTCGTCACGTCGACATCGCGGCGGAGCCGATCGACGCTTTGCAAGAGGCCGCGGCGATCCTCGAGGCGGTCGAGTGAGATCCCCTTGAGAACGAGCTCGTCGCGGGCCGGCCCCAGCGGCCGAAACGGGGAGTGGGCAGCGCCCGCAAACCCGGCCCCCGGCTCGTTGTAGGGCCCGTGCGTGCAGGGGTAGCAAAGGCTCACAAACGGCGGTGCGGTGGGGGTGGCGGCCCCGAGGAGGCTCGAGACCATCGATCCGAACTGCGGCCAGCCTCCGGCCGGCTTCGCCTTCCGCGTGTCGCGGCCGTGAAACACCTGCGCTGCGTCATGGTCGGCCTGGTTGCCGACAAGTGAGCGGATGAGGGTGTATTTGTCGGCGATCTTCGCGAGGTTCGGGAAGGCCTCACAGATCTCAATCCCGGGGACATTCGTCGGCACCGGCCGCCACGGCCCGGCAAACTCCCGCGGGGACTGAGGCTTGAGGTCGAACATGTCCTGGTGAGGAGGCCCCCCCACGAGGTAGATCATGATCACCGATTTCGGGCTCGATCGGCGCCCCGCGGCCGCGTCGGCGGCGAGGATCGCGGGGAGCGACCAACCTCCCGCCACCTCCCCGCCAAGGGCCGCCAGCGACCCGATGCGGAGGAGGCTGCGGCGCGACAGGCCGTCGCAGAACCGCTCCGACCGTGCGCCGTACCCCCGTCGAGTTCCATACAGATTGAGCATCACTTCCCCCCCACGCTTCTCCCCCTCGAGAAGAAAAGCCTAACCGCGGCGGCGGCGACCGGCCAGAGCAACCGCGGCTGTCAAGCCTCGCCGCACAGGAGCCTGGCCAGCGGCGTTCCCGCGGAGAGCTTCATCGGCCGGCCGACGGGGGTCGCAACCTCGCGGGCGAAGTCGATGCCGAGGGCGGCCAGGACCGTCGCCGCAAGATCGGGGATCTCCACCGGATCGGCCGGATGCTTTGCCACGCCATCGGGATCGGTGCTGCCGATCACCTGGCCGGTGGCGATTCCCGCTCCCCCGAGAAGACAGGAAAACCCGTGGGGCCAATGGTCGCGGCCGTCGAGCGGATTGATCGACGGCGTGCGGCCAAACTCCCCCATCACGAGCACGACCGTCGAGTCGAGGAGGTCGCGGTCCTCCAGATCGCCGACGAGCGCGGCCAGCGCCGGGTCGAGGAGCCGCGCCTGGGCGCTATGGCCAGCGAAGTTGCGGGCATGGGTGTCGAAGCCTTGAAGCGTGATCTCGACGCTTCTGACGCCCGCCTCGACGAGTCGCCGGGCGACGAGACAACCGCGCCCGAAATCGCTGTCGCCGTAGCGAGCCTTGACCGCTTCCGACTCGCCGTCGAGATCGAACGCGGCCAGTTGCTGCGAGTCCATCAGCGTCAGCGCGTCGCGGAGCGTGTGCTCGTGGAACGTGCGGCGGACCGCCGCCCCCCGACCGGTTTCGAACGACCGCGTCAGGCTGTCGAGGGCCCCGAGCCGGCGGGCCTGACGGTCAGCCGGGACATGCGGCACGAGGTTTTGCCCTTTCTGTCCCGGCGCGAACACCCGATACGGATCGAGCTCGTTTCCGAGATAGCCGCCGCGCGAGGGGAACTCCGCTCCCCCCAGCGCGATGAAGCGCGGAAGCTCGAGGCCCGGGGCGGGGAGCTCGTGGGCCGCGATCGCACCGAGGGCCGGATGGATGGCCGTCGGATCGGGGCGATAGCCGGTCTTCACGGCATACTGCCCGCGCTCGTGGTCCCCCTCCTTCGAGACCAGCGACCGGACCAGCGCGAAGCGATCGAGGACCTCCGCCAGCCGGGGATAGTCGGCGGCGATCACAACTCCCGGGACGACCGTGGCAATGGCCTGCGTCGGCCCGCCGGCCGCATGCCCGGGATGGGGATCGAACGTCTCCAGCTGGCTCGGGCCCCCGGCGAGCCAGACGACCAGGAGCGAGCGGGGCCGCTCGAGGCCGCGACGCCGCGCCGCGCGCGCCGGGAGCGCCGGCAGTGCGAACGACAGCCCGAGCGATGCCGCCGCGAGGAGCACCGAACGCCGCCCGGTCGGGGCAGAGCCGACCCCCATGGGCCGCGGCCCGACCGCTCTCCGCAAGCGTGATGACATCGGGGACCTCAATGATTCCAGGAGAACTCAGGGCAGTTGAAGAGCGTCCACATCACATCCTCGACGCCGCGTCCCTTCGTGTCCGCGCGGGTCAGCAGGGGGAGGAGCATCTCCCGCTCCTCCGACGTCGGCCGGCGCGTGAGAGCGACGAGGAAGGCCAGCTCCAGCCGGGCCACATCGTCGCGGGCCATGCCGGCGATCCGCCCGGTCGAGGTCACGGCATTCGCCTCGACCATCTCGCGGGCGAGCTTGCCGTTCATCTGCACCAGCGCCTGCGGGATCGTTGCCGGGAGGGCCCCCCCCTGGGAATCGACCACCTGGCCATACTCTCGCAGGTAGTCGGTCTCGCGGAAGAACCGGATCGTCCGCGTGAGGAGATGGGAGTCGCGCGGGATCGTCTGCAGCGACGTCGTCGCCACCATGGCCCCGATGACCTGATCGGGCGTCAGCCGCGACAGCGGAAACGCTCCCCAGGCCGCCGCCACCCGATCACAGCCCTCGTCCGAATCAAGGGCCGGATGGGTCGATGCGAGGCGAAAGGCCTCCGTCGCGGTGATGACCGTGATCAGACGGCGGAGATCGCGGCCATGGTCGCGGAAGTCAGCGGCGAGGAGATCGAGGAGGTCGTCGGGATTCGTCTCCGGACCGGGATCGGGGAGGTCTTCGATCGGTTCGTGCCAGGCCCTGCCGAAGAGGATCCCCCACATCCGGTTGACGATCGCCCGGTCGAAGCGCCGGTTGTCGCGGTGGACCACCCAGGCCGCGAGGTTTTCGCGGTGCGTTCCCCCGGTGCCGAACCATTCCCGGCCGAACGGAACACGCGGGGGGACGTTGCGCCCCTCTCCCGTCACCGGTGTCGCCACGGCCGCCACGGAGCCGCGCTCGATCCGGTGGACCCGGCTCGGGTCATCCTCGATGCCGACCGGAGAAAGCCTTGCCTGGGCGAAGCAGGCGGCGAGCCCTTCGAACTCCCCCTGCCTCCACGCGGCGAACGGATGGTCGTGACACTGGGCGCAGTCGATCCGCGCTCCGAGAAACACGCGCGACACCCGGCCGGCGAGCTTGTCGGCATCGATGACGCCATCGGCCGCCGCCTGGGTGACGAAGTTCACCGCCGGCATGTCGGTCCACAGGCCACGGGCGGCCACCATCTCGCGCACGATCCCGTCCCAGGGACGGTTGGCCGCGATCTGATCGGCGAGCCAGGTCGTGAACCGGTCACGGCGGAAGACGATGAACTGCCCCTTCTCGTCCCCCACCAGCGCCGCGGCCAGACGCCGGGCGAGGGCATCGGCCGTGCGCCGGTCGGCCAGGAGCGCGGCGAGGGCCCGATCGATGGCCCCCGGTGCGCTGTCGGCCTCGAAGCTCCGGATCTCCTCGAGCGAAGGGAGCGTCGCAGCCAGCGCCAGCCACAGCCGCCGCAGGAGCGCCAGTTCGTCGGCAGCGGTTGCCGCTTCGAGCCCCGCGACCGAGCGACGCTCGGCAAGGAGGCGATCGATCGCTGCGACGGTGGCAGCGGTGGGGAGGGTGCCCCCGGACGACCGGTCGGTCCCCGGCGACGGCGGCTGGGCCCGACGCCGGACTGCCAGCGGATCGCTCGCTGCCGCACCGACCAAGAGCGAGAGCACGACCAGCGCCACCGCCGGGAGCGTCTGCCGCGGCAGGGTGAATCGGCCGAATATTGGCACGGGCATGGCATACTCCCTGAAGCGATTCTAGGCCCTCAACGCCATCCACGCAGCAGGAGATCGATTCGTCACCCCAGCGGGGGGAGCGCGCTCGGCCGAGGACGGTCAGGCTATGCTCTTCTGCGAGGGCAGAAAATCGGGCGGAGACATGACGTGGCGACGGCAGGGGATACGACCGTCGTGTCGGCTGACATCAGCAGGCTCCCTCCCTGTCCTTCCCCCTGGCACCATCCGTTCCGCGCCCTCGGATGGCTCTTCTTGGTCGGCACCGGGCTGGCGAGCCTCCTCCTCCTCCTGGCGATCCTGGCGGCGATCCCGATCGTCAATCTCCTCGCCCTGGGGACGATGCTCGAGGCCGAGGGGCGCGTCGTCCGCTCCGGTCGCCTCCGTGACGGCATCCCGTTCGCCGGGGCGCTCCCCCGCCTCGGCGGGATCGTGATTGGGACCTGGCTGTGGCTCCTCGTCATCCGCTTCGTCACCCAGGCCGGCGCCGACGCCGCCCTCATCGATCCGGGGGGGCCATCGGCCCGGGGCTGGGTCCTCGTCCGATGCGCCGTTTCCCTCCTCGTCGGCTTCCATCTCCTCGCGACCTGGTTTTCCGGGGGGAGCCTTCCGTCCTTCTTCCGGCCGGTGCGCAACGGCCGCCGGTTCGTCGCCGCCCTCCGCGCCGGGACCGCTTGGCCAACGGCCTCGGCGGCCCTCGCGCAGATCATCGACGCCGTCCAGCCAGGGAGGCTCTTCTCCCTGGGCTTGGGCGGATTCGTCGGCACGTTCCTCTGGCTCCTCCTCCCCACGCTCCTGTTCTCGTTTCTGGGCGACACGACGAAGCCCGGGCAGGTGCTCGTGACGCTTCTGGGGGGAATCCTCCTGGGAACCGTCCTCGCTTGGGTGCCGTTTCTCCAGGCACGATTCGCCGCCGAGCAGCGCCTCGCGGTGTTCCGCGACCTGGGAACGGTGCGCGAGTTGTGGCGCCGGGCGCCGGTCGTGATGCTCCTGGCGCTGGTGATCCTCTACGGGCTCTCCCTCCCCCTTTACCTCTTCAAGATCGTGGCGGCACCGCGCGATGCCGTCCTCTTCCTGACACCGATCTTCATTCTCACGATCTACCCGGCACGCCTGGCAGTCGGCTGGGCCACCCACCGCGCCCAAGCGCGCCCGGCGCGGGCTTGGCTCCTCCTCCGCTGGCCCGTCACGGCGCTCCTCCTTCCGCTCCTGGCGCTCTACCTCTTCCTCCTCTTCTTCACCCCGGCCATCGACGCCTTCGGCAAGCGGGCCCTCTTCGACCACCACGCGCTGCTGATCCCCACGCCGTTTTGAGGACGTGCCGGTCGCCGGATCGGCTCACCAAGGGAAGAGCGTCCGCACGAAGAGATAGAGGAGCACGGCCGCCGTGATCAGCACCCACCACGGCCGTCGTGGGGCCGGCATGTCGGCCCCACCGAGCTCGTTGCCGCAGGCTGGGCAGCGCGGGGCGTCCTCCCAGATCTCCGCCTTGCAGAAAGGGCAGGGGATCGTTGCATCGTCGTCGTCATCGACGGCCGAATCGCCTTCGTCGTGACAAGCGTCGATCTCCTCCCCAAACTCATCATCGGCGTCGAAGTCGTCGGCGTGGCGGGGCATGGCTCGTGCGGTGAAGTTGGTGGAGGTCGTGGTGGTGGAGGTCGTGGTGGTGGAGGTCGTGGTGGTGGAGGTCGTCGTGGTGGAGGTCAGCGACGGTCGTCGTCGGTAACCCCGTACGTCGGCAGGTGGCGGTAGGGAACCTCGAGCGCGAGGAGGTGGAGGGCCGTAACGTAGAGCCGGCCACCGTAGGCGCCCCACCGGTCGGGGACGGTGCCGAGCGGTTCCCAACTGCCGGCGTCATCCCCGTCGCCGACCTGCTCCGCCTCGAGCACGGTGCAGAGTCGACCGTACCAGGCATCCCATTGCGGGCCGCCGGTCTGGACGAGAACCTGCGAGGCGTAGTACCAGAGGTAGGCGTCGCGCGACCGTGCCTGGCGCGTGCCGTACGCCGGTGTCATCGCCGCCAGATCCCCCGCCGCGGCGCGGAGCCGCTCGTCGCTCCGCGCCGTGCCGGTGTGGAGGCGCATCAGCGACCCCAGCGCCGTCATCGAGGCGGCCGAGAGATCGGAGGGGCGCTGGCCGGGATTGCGGGCGTTGTAAAGATAATGCCCGGCCCTGTCGGGGCTGGCCGATTCGTCGAGGAGCCCCCGGACAGCGGCGTAGGTTTCGTCCGGCACCGTCAGGCCGGCGAGTGTCCCGGCGCGGAGCGCGACGAGCATCCAGCCGCTCACCGAAAGATCGGAATCGGCCCGCGGCTGGTAGCGCCACCCGCCCCGACCGGGCTGTTGGCTCGCGACGATGAACCCAATCGCCCGCTCCGCCGCCGGCCGGAGGAGCGGATCGCCCGTCATCCCGACCGCCTCGCACAGCGCCATCGTTGCGATCCCGTGACTGTAGAGCCAGGCGCAGCTGTTCGACACCGGATCGGAGGGAACGAACAGATCGCCGTTGGCCTGCTGCACCGATACGAGCCACTCGAGCCCGTGGCGGACGACGTCGCGGTGGCGGCCGTCGAAATGATCGTAGCCGGCGCCGAGGAAGGCCAAGAGGGCCAGGCCGGTGGCGGCGGTGTCAGAGCGGAGCCGGACCGCGCCGCCGGCGCCTTCGGGGTGATAGGCCCCGAGCGTCCAGCGGCCGTCCTCCTCCTGGGCGGCGACGAGCCATTCGAGGCCACGCTCCACGAGGGCATCGGCCGGAGACTCCCCCCGGTTCTCACGCCACCTCCGGGCAAAGGCCCCGGCGGTCTCGCGGACGCGCGTCTCGGCCGGCAGGAGGAGCGTGCCGGCGCGGCGCATCGGAGTCGCCAAGGCTGCCGGGCCGGCGACGTCGGTGGCCCCGGCCAGGGGCTTCGTGCGCGGACGCAGCACGCTATCCGACGCTGCCCCCGGGGCCGACACCGCTGCCGACAGCGTCTCCTCATCCGCGCCGGTCGCGGCGCCCCCGCGGCGGGCCACCGCGCCACTCCCTCGTCCCCGGTCGGGGATCCGGCCGGCGCGCGGGCGGGGCCCGGCGGGAAGATCCGCGCCGGCTCCCCCTGGCTGTGGCACGGCGGACGCGACGCGTTCTTCCCCCGCCATCCCCGCGGCACCGCGAGCGGGAAGCTCGACCCGCGCCGTCTCTCCCCCCGCTCCAGGCTCCGCCACATCCGTCCGGCGGAGGGCGCGGGGCAGGGCGGGGGGGGCATCTGCCCCGGGGCCGGCCCGCGCGAACCGGCGCGGGCTGACGACTCCAACGGGTTCCCCGCCGGGGCCGGTCTCCGGCGGATCGACGACGGCGCGCCCCCGCCACGACTCCGGATCGACGGCCGGCTCGTCGCTGGTGCTCGACCGTTCCCGCCGCGCGGCCGCAGGGGCCTCCACGGCATCGGTCCCGACGACGGCCGGCAGCGGGTCAGCCGCCGCGCTCCCCGCGGCCATCTCCGCTCCGCTCCGCTGCGGATCCCCGAGCGCTGCCGGGCCCGGCACCGGAGTGTCGAAAACGGGGCGATCGATCCGGGTGGCGGCGACGTCAGGCGTCTCCGCCTCCTCCGCCACCGCCCCCTCGGCCACGGCCCGTTCACCCGCGCGGAGCGGCCCCCGGGCCGACGCCGGCGCGGCCGCATCGCTGGCGATCGGGACATCGAGCGGGCGCTCGTGGGCAAACGCTTCGCGCGTGGCCTTCTCATCGTGGAGGGGAAAGTCGCTGGCCAATTCCGGGCGATAGGAAGGCTCCCGCTCCGCCAACAGCCCGTCGAGCGGGCGGACGGCGATCACCGTCCGGGCCAGTCCTTGCTGGAGGAGCCAGTGGAGGGCAAGGCTCGCGATCACCGCCAGCGCCAGCCGGGCGCGGCTCCGCCAACGACGGGTCGATGTCAGGGTCGGTCGCGGGTTGTCGATGGCCGGGGTCATGGTCGGGTCTCACCGATTGTCGGTCGCAGCGCCGTCCACCCCGGCCGGCCGGTCGGCGGAGACGTCCGGCGCCGACTGGATGCGGTAATCCTCGATCCCGGCCTGGACGCAGGCATCCATGACGGCCACGACATGCTTGTGGGCGACGTTTTCGTCGGCCCGCACCGTCACCTTCTGGCGGCCGGGATTGTCGGCGACCGCCTGCCGGAGGAGCCCGACGAGCGCCTCGGGACCAATCGGCTTCGACCCGGCGAACGTGTTGCCGCCGCGGTCGATGTTGATGATGAACTCGCGCGGCCGGCTCGTCAGCGGCTTGGCGGCCGAGGCCTGCGGAAGGATGACGTCGATCGCCCGGTCATCCTCCTCGAGTTTGCTGGCGACGAGAAAAAAGATCATGAGGAGGAAAACGACGTCGATCATCGGCGTCAGATCGAGCCCGGTGCCGAGCCGCCCCTTGTCGATGCGGACACTCATGGCGCCCCCCGGGCCGAGCCCTGATCGCGACCTTGGGCCGCCGCTTCCCGCCCGCCGCGACCCTCGAGCGACTCCATCGCCGGAAGGAGGCCGGCGACGACGTCGTCGACCCGGCGGAAACCGGCGAGGATCCGCCCCTCGAGGTAATGGGCGACGATCGCGGCCGGGATCGCGACGCACAGGCCGGCGAAGGTGGTGATCAGCGCGAGATAGATCCCACTGGCCAGTTCCGCCGCCCGGTTGGCCCCCGCCTGGAGATTCGCCGTCGTGTAGAAAGCGATGATCATCCCCTGGACCGTGCCGAGGAGCCCGAGGAGCGGGGTGATCGTGACCGCGAGGCTGATGGGGCGGATGTTCGCAAAGAGGCGCGAGGCCTCCCGGTTGCAGGTCGTCTCGACGACATGCTCGACCTCGGGGAGCGGCCTGCCGACCCGCGTGAGCATCGCGCGGACCACCGTTGCCAGGACGGAGGGATGGGCATCGCACCATCCGGCCACCTGCCGCGGGTCGAACGCCGAGCCATCGGCGATCAGCCGGAGCTTCAGGACCAAGCTCGCGGGCACGAACCTCCCCCGTCGCAGCGCCACCAATCGCTCGAGCCCGAAGGCGACGACGAGGAACGACATCACCGTGATCGGCCACATGAGCGGACCGCCGGCGAGGAACAACTCCCACAGCGTCTTCAGGCTACCGACGTTGATCGACATGGAGGGGCCTGCGGGGCAGTGTCGGGGGGAACCGGGACAAAGAGGCGCGGAGGCTTACTTCACGGCGCTCAGCAAGGCGTCGAGCCGCTTCCGCGCCGCCGCCACGTACGGCGACGCCGGATAACGATCCACCACTTCAGCGTACAGCCCACGGGCCTGTTCCGGCTTGGCAAGAACCTCGAAACAGCGGGCGGCCTCGAACGTCGCCTGGGCCTGCCAGGGGTGGAACTGGGCCGGAGCTTCGGTCTCCCCGAAGCCATAGGCGACCTTGAAGAAGGAGGCGATCGCCTCCTTGTGCTGCCCCTGTTCAAAGAGGATCTCCCCTTCCATGAGCCGGGCCCGGGCGGCCAGTTCCCCCGGGCCGCGTCCATCGCCGCTCCCCGCCTCCAGGCCGGCGTCGGCCAGCTCGCGGTACTCGGCCAGCGCCGCCTCCAGCCGGCCGAGATTCTGCAGCGCCCAGGCACGGGCAAACCTCCCCTGCCAGACCGTCGCGCGGCCGGGCTGCTCCCCCTCGCCGCGCGCCGCCACGGCGGCGAGCCACCCGTCGACGAGACCGAAACTCTCCTCCCAGCGTTCCTCCTTGGCGGCACACTCCGCGGCCCGGACCGTCGCCAGCCCGATCAGGTCGGGGCTCGACAGCGCCTCCGGGGCGGCGAGCGCTCGGGCGAGCACCGCTTCCGCCTCGTCGAACCGCCCCAGCCGGAACAGCGCGTCGCCGAGCATCGCCCGGCCGTCGGCGCCACAGACGCCGTCGGGATCCTCGGCGAGTTGCTCCGCGAAAGCCCGCGCGGCGCCGGCATGATCCTGCTGCATGGCAAAAACCCAAGCGCGCTTGTGCCGGGCCTGTTCGCAAAGCGCCCTCCGCTGCGGCGCGGCGGCGAGGACCTGGCCGTAGGCCTCGGTGGCGCCCTCCCAATCGCCGGCGGCAAACCGCATCTCGCCACGCTCGAGCCAGGCATCGGCCTGGCGGGGGCTGTTTGGAAACCGGCGTCGCAGCTCCTCGAAGGTCAGCTCCGCCCCGGCCGCGTCACCGGTCAGCGATCGGGCAAACCCGAGCTCGAGGAGGACGCGATCGGCCGCCGGGAAGTCGGGCGTGGCCGCGAGCAGCGCGGAGAACGTGTCGATCGCCGCCGTCGTCTTTCCGCTGGCAGCCAGACACAGCCCGGCGAGGAACCGGGCCTCGGCCGCGGCCTGCACATCGACCCGCCGATCATGGGCCGCCGCCAGGCCGATCACCACCTCGGCGTCGGCGAGCCCCTCGACGGGCATCCCCAAGCGCTGCCGGGCATCGCCCCGGGCGAGGAGCGCCGGCACGAGGGCCGCCGAGTCGGGATGGTGGTCGACGACCTCCGTCCAACGCCCGATGGCCAGGTCGAGACTTCCGAGCGCCTCATGGCACCACCCTTCCGCCAACAGCCCCGCAGCCACCCGCGGGCCCTGTGGTGCGATCCGGCGGGCCGCGACGAAGGCTTCGATGGCGGCAGCCGGCTCCCCGGCATCCTCACGGGCCTGGCCGAGCCGGAACCAGCCGCGCTCGGCGATCGCCGGAGCGGGGTTGCCCGCCAGGAGTTGCTCGCCGATCACGACGGCACCGGCCGCATCCCCGGCCTCGCGCCGGGCCCTCACGGCGAGGAGCTGCCCCTCGGCCTGCCGCGGCCAGGCGGGATGATCCCGGGCGATCCGCTCGAGGAGCAGCACCGCTTCCCTGGCCCGCTCGAGCTCGACCAGCGCCGTGGCGTCGAGCAACAACCCCAGAGGGCGATCGTCCCCTTCGAGGGCCTCACCGCCGCCGGCCGTCAGCGGCCCGAGCGTGGTGTGGGCCCCTTCCCAGTCCTCGGCCGCGGCCTGCGCGGCGCCCCACCGCAGCTGGAGGTGAGCCGCGCGCGGATCGTCGCCGGCATCCGACACCAGCGCCCGGAAGGCTTCCGCCGCCGCGGTGGCATCGCCGCCGGCCAGCAGCGCCTCCGCTCGGATCGCGCGGACATCGATAACCGTCGCCGCATCGGCCGCGGTCTCCCCACGTTGCTCGGCAGGGAGCGCGAGAAAGCGGTCGGCCGACGCGATCGCCTCGGCGCTTCTCCCCGCGGTGAGAAGCACCGACGCCGCCAAGCCCAAGCCCGGCGCCACGGCAGGATCGTCGGGATGCTCTGCCACGAGGCGCATCAAAACGGCGAGCCCCTCGTCGCGCCGGCCGGGGAGATCGACGAGCCCCTCGGCGCGCGAAAACTCCAGCCGGGCGATGACGGCAGCATCGACCGGGTCACCGCCGCGCCCCGCGATCTCCGCCCGCTCGAGCGCTCCCTCCGCCACGGCGACGGCAGCCTCGGTGCGACCCGCGGCCAATTCCATCCGCGCCAACCTCGCCCCCCCCTCGGCCGCGAGTCCCGCCGGCACCCCCGCCAGCGCCAGCAACTGCCCGAGGCGCTGTCGCGCTTCCTCGTCCCGGCCGGCCTCGCTCCAGGCGGCGCTGGCGGAGAGGAGGGCCGGCGCGGCCACCGCGACTTCGGGGTCACGGGCGAGAAGAAGGTCGTAGGCCTGCCCGGCGGCGGCATACCGCTTCTGCTGCCACAGCGCGCGCCCGAGGCGCTCGAGCGCGTCGCCGACGCGCGGCCCGTCCTGGCGGCGGGCGATGTAGACGACGAGCCGGGCCGCCTCGGCGGGCTCCTCGGCGGCCAGGGCGAGATCGGAGCGACGGATCGCGACCTCGTCGGCCAGTTCGTCGGCAGGGAACGATTCGGCCAGCCGTCGCAGCGTTGCCGCGGCGGCGTCGGCCTCCCCCATCTCGGCCTGGGCGACACCCAGCGCGTAGAGCACCGCCGGGAGCCGGGGCGACGCGGGGCGGTCGCGGACGAACTCGAGCCAGGCCCCGACGGCCGCCGCCCGGTCCCCGGCCTGCCACAGCGATTCCGCCAGGAGGTGCGACGCCTCGGCAGCCTGCCCCTCGTCCGGCATCGCCGCGAGATACTCCCGCAGCGCCCCGACCGCGTCGCGGTACGACTGCACCGTCGGCGCCCCCTGGGCGACGGCAAACGCCCCCCGCCCCAATTCCCAGCGGGCCGCCAGCGCCGTCTCGGCATCGGCCCCCCCGTCCTGCCCTCGACTGGCGACGACCGCTCGGAAGGCTTCCGCGGCTTCCGGCCACTTCCCCTCCTGGAGCCGACAGAGCCCGAGGTAGTAGCGCCCCTTCGCCGCCAGCGGATCGCGTGGATGATCCCGCAGCAGCGTGCCCCACGCCTCGGCAGCCAGATCCCACGCGCCGCGGTTCTGGAGCGCGGCGGCGGTGGTGTACGCCGCCTTCGCCGCCGGGCTCGAGCGTGGCAACTCCTCGGCCGCGCTCACGCCCTGCCACGCGATCAGGCTGACGACGAAGCCGACGATCACCGTCGCCATCCGGATCGGGTGCGGCCGGGGCGGACATCGGAGGTCGGCGGTCGGGTCGAGCATGATCACCCCCCTCTGGGCAGACGGCGGTTGAGGTCGATCGCGGCCGCATCGCCCGGTGCGATGAACCTGACCGCGGGCCTCCCCGACGCTCCGGGCGGTTCGGGGAACCGCAGACGGGTCGGGGTTGAAAAAGCTCCGGGAAACGGTGGGCGGGAAGCGCGCTCCACCTTCGGCCGTTATGATACCGCCCCCCGCCGCGACTGCCGATCACCCGGCATCTCAACAGGAACGGGGTACCGTCCCGGGGGTCATCATCCATGGTCCGTCGCCATCGCGCCGCATTGGCACTGTTTCCCTTCCAAACCGCCCTGCTTGCCGCCTGGCTCCTCTGTTTCCCTCAGGCATCATCCCGGGCGGACGGTGCCGAGGAGCCCCCCAAGGGGGAAGTGCTCCAGTTCAGCTTCGAGGGGAGCCGAGTCTTTCCTGGGACGGTCCGTGACTACTGGGTCTATGTCCCGGCGCAGTACGACGGCCGAACCCCGGCCTGCGTCCACGTCAATCAGGACGGCATCCAGTTCAACGCACCGCAGGTCTTCGATCGGCTCATCCATGAGCAACGGATGCCGGTGACGATCGGCGTGTTCATCATGCACGGGAGGGTGCCGGCCGGCCGCGACGGCGCCCTCGACCGCTACAACCGCAGTTACGAATACGACGGTCTGGGGGACGCCTACGCCCGCTTCCTTCTCGATGAGATCCTCCCCGATGTGGAGACGAAGAAAGCCTCCGACGGCCGGGCGATTGTCCTCTCGAAGTCGGGCAACGACCGTTCCATCGGTGGCACCTCGAGTGGGGCGATCGCCGCCTTCACCGCCGCCTGGGAACGCCCCGACGCCTTCTCCCGGGTGTTCAGTGGCATCGGCACGTACGTCGGGCTGCGCGGTGGCAACGAATACGCCACCCTCGTGCGGAAGGTCGAGCCGAAGCCGATCCGCATCTTTCTCCAGGGTGGTTCCCAGGATCTCAACATCTACGGCGGCGACTGGTGGATCGCCAATCAGGCCCTCGAACGATCGCTCGTCTTCGCCGGCTACGAGGTGAACCACGTGTGGGGGGAAGGGGGCCACAACAACGACCAGGCCACGGAGGTTTTCCCCGCTGGGATGGAATGGCTGTGGAAGGGCTGGCCCGCGCCGGTGGGGCGCGGGGCGGGAAGCCCGCAGCTCCAGGAGATCCTCGTTCCCGGCGAGGACTGGATGCTCGTCGGCGAGGGTTACGGTTTCACGGAAGGCCCCGCGGTCAACGCCGATGGGGAGGTGTTTTACAACGATGTCGGCAAGGGGCAGACGTGGCGATTGACGGCCGACTGGAAGCCGGAGACCTGGCTCGAAGACTCCCATCGTGGCGACGGTCAGAGCTTCACGCCCGATGGGCGCCTCGTCGCCGCCAGCGCCGCCGACGAAGCGATCCTCGCCTGGAATCGACAGCGTGAGCCGGCCGTGCTGGCGAAAGGATGGCGGGGCAACGATATCGTCGCCACGGACGCCGGCGGGATCTACGTCACTGAGCCGGGCCTCGACGGCCGGACGCCGAGCAAGGTCCACTTCATCAGTACCACGGGGACCGACACGGTCGTCGACACCGGCCTCCTGTTTGCCAACGGGCTCTGTCTCTCCCCCGATCAGACCCTCCTCTACGTGGCCGACAGTCGCAGCCATTGGGTCTACAGCTACTCGATCGCCGCCGACGGGACGCTCGCCAACAAGCAGCGCTACGACCATCTCCATGTCCCTGACACCGCCGACGACAGCGGCGCCGACGGCATGCGGGTCGATCGCGACGGGCGGCTGTGGGTGGCGACGCGGATGGGGCTCCAGGTGTGCGATCAGGCCGGCCGCGTCAACGTCATCATCCCGACCCCCAACGGCCGTGTCTCGAACCTGTGCTTCGGGGGACCGCAGTTCGACTGGGTCGTCGCCACCTGCGGCGACAAGGTCTACCGCCGGAAAGTCAGGGTGAAGGGGGCGCTCAATTTCCTCCCCCCGACGACTCCGGCGAAACCGAGACTTTGATCCCACAGGCCGCGGCTCTCCGGAAGGTGCCGGACCGCCACATCGACCTAGGGGGGGAATACCAGGGGACATTAAGAGGGTTCGAAGAGGGTTGTAACAGGGTTTTTCTCTAGTACACTCCGGTTTGTTAAAGTCAGCTCTGCAAACACACTCCCGTGTTGAGCCTTGGTTTCGGCCCCACTTCGGTGACCGAACCCTCCGCCTGGCGCTGCACCACCCGGTGCAGGACAACGGCCAGCACAGTCCGGGAGGGATGGTCGGCAGTGCCCCAGACAGACTTCCCTGAACGATTTCCCCGAGGAGCAATTCCCCCGATGGTCGACAAGAAGGATATCAAGAGCGTCAACAAATCCGACGAGATCCGCAAACTCGCCTCCGCCATGAAGGAGAGGGGTGAGAAGCCCCGTCCGGTCGTGATCGTGGCGACGCTCAAGAAGCAGGGCGTGGTCGTGTCGTCCCCCCAGGTGAGCATGGTTCTGAAGGGCATGGGCTTCCGCCCGCGGAAGCGCCGGAAGTCGGGCGACGTGGCCGCCGCGAAGGGGACAAAGCCCCGTGCTGCCCGCTCTTCCCAGCTGTCAATCGACGACTTGCTCGCGGCCAAGAAGATCGTCGAGCAGTTCGGTAACGCCGACCGCGCCATCGCCGCGATCACGGCGCTGAAGCGCTTCGAGGGCTGATCGCCTGTCACGCTTGCGAGTGCATCCGATCGAAGCCCCGCCGGAGGTTCCGACCCCCGGCGGGGTTTTTTCGTTCCCCCGCCGGGTGCAGCGGCGCTGCATTCAATACGACTTCGCCGCGCCGACTTGCACCGTCGACACCGGATTGGACTTGTCACCGGTGCCGATGTAGCGCCCGAACACCGATATCCGCTCGCCGAAGTTCTTCACGAACCCGCTTCCCCGGTCGTGGAGGTAAATGAAGAAATCGCCCGCGACCTCCTTGCGGATCGTCCACTGCGTCGCATCGGCAAACTCCCCCTTCCCCGGTCCGGTCGAATTGACGGCCACGCCGACCCGCCATTCCGCGTCGATGCCCCAGGGGAGCTGCCCGTGCTGGCGGACGAGCAAGCCGGGCCGTGTCGCCGCGCCGAACACCGGCTCCTTCCAGGGGGTTTTGACAAACTCCTCGAGCGGCTTCGCTACCGTCTCGATCGCCGGCGGCCTGACCCCGTCGCTTCCCCCGGCCGTCGTCTCGAGCCATCGGCCCAGCCCGGAAGGAGGTACGATCGGCATCCCGAGCGGGTCAGCAATGCCCGTCGGCGGAAGGGGAACGACGCGTTCCTCGCCCTCCACGAGATCGGCGGCCCGCAGCGACGTCCCCGCGCCGCTCCAGGCCAGACAGAGGCCGACAACGACCGTCGGTACGGAGGCCAGGCGATGCCACGAGGTTTGGCAGTGCATTTTTTGGATCACGGCGATTGATGGCACACGAAGGAGCTCGGATTGCCGGCGGGAACGCTCCCGCAGCAGCGACCGATCCTTCCATTCCACCCGGCTCCGGTGCAAGACCGGACGAGGCAAGCCAGGCGACTGCGGCAGGAGAGATAACACCGGCCACGAACAAGATTGGGATCGACACGATCCCGGCGATTCCACTATTCCCCAGCCCTTGTTGAGCCCGTCCGACGCACCGCGTCGGCACATCTGACTCCCGGAGCGTTTGCCCATGCGAGGCCGATGCCTGCGCCCGGTCGTCGTCATCACCTTCGCCCTCGGTTCTGCGGCGTTTGCCGGCTGCACGAAGCCGTTGGGGATCGTTCGGCAGGCCAGCGACGGCGCCGAGGCCCTGACGAACAGGGCCGAGGCGACGTTCAAGGGGGTGCACGACAAAGTCGATGCCTTCGGTGACCGTCTCAAGGAGAAGGTCAAGGATCTCGGCGACGACCTCACCACCTGGGAGGCCGACGAGGCGACGATCACCCCGACGAGTGCCGTTCGCGTCGACCCGGGGCCGACTCTCCGCTGAGCCTCAGGCCCGTGAGTCAGGCTGCGGGAGTCAGCGCTGCGGGAGCGCTGGCTGCGGCTTGAAGACGACCTTCCAATCGCGGGCCATGTCGACGACGACCCACCCGCGCCGCGGGGCCGCTTCGAGCGCCGTGACGAGCTTGCCGGTGCCGGGCGGATGGGCGTCGTAGGCCGATTCGCGCTCGGCATCGGTGTGGTGGACGATCAAGCCGAAGGATGGCCCGTGTTCGATCGTCGTCCATTCGAGCATCGCTTGGTCGCCGTCAGAGTTGCCGAAGCAGGCCACCGGCCGGCGGCCGATGAAGCGATGGATTCCGACCGGTTTTCCCTCCCGATCGTCGATCATCTCGATGCCCCCTTCCTTGACGAGCACCGGCCGATCGTCGCGCAGTTCGTAGCGCACCTTTCCATAGGAACCGATCACCTGGTTCGGCGGGATCCCATAGACCTCCTCCGCCCACACCCGCATGAAGTCGGCTCCACCGCCGGAAACGATGTAGGGGGTGAAGCCCCGGTCGCGAAGGAGATCGAGAACCTCGAGCATCGGCTGGTAGGCGAGGTCTGAATAGGGCCGGCCGTAGACGGGATGCCGGGCGGTGTCGAGCCAGCGACGGACACGGTCATTGAACTCATCCACCGTCATCCCGGCGTGCGTCGCCTCGAGGAGCACCACCCCCTGTCCGGGGCCGGAGCGCAGCACCGACGCCACGTCGCCGGTCAGAGCCGCCGTAATCGCCGGGTTCTCCTTCCACTCCGGATGGTCCCCTTCGAGACGCTTCACTTCGTCGAGCACGAACTGGGCCTGGAACGGGAGCGGGGTCTCGGGCCAGAGCGTGCCGTCGTTGTCGAAGACGGCGATCCGCGCCGCCGGCTCGAGGAAGTCGGGGGAGCCGGGCGTCGTCGTCCGCTCGACGAACGCGAGGATCGCCGTGCGGGCGGGGCCGTCGTGCCAGGAGGGAAGCGGTTCCGCCCCTCCGGCAGGCGCCATGACCATAACGCCGCAGCGGAGCAGGAAAGCCAGCGCTGTTCCACACCCCATCAGTCGCCGTCGACACAGCCGCCCCATGGCATCCCTCACTGATTGAAGACCCGAGAACATCAAAACCATCATCAGCCCGCCGGGAGCGGCTGCGGCGCTGCAGGCTCCGCCTTCGCTTTCAGCCGCCGATCCAGATCGTCAACCTTTTCCAGGAGCTTGTGCTGCAATTCCTCCAGCTTCCGCACCTGGCTGCGAAGCTCCGTCACCTCCCCCGGCACCAGCGGCTGCTTCCCCCGCAGGGCCGCCAGCGCCCCCTCGGCCACCTTTCCGGTGCGATCGGAGGAGCCATGCTTCGCGAGCCCTTGGAGGAGCGCTTCGGACTGCGGATCCCCCAGCTCGCCGAGCGCGCCGATCGCCGCGTGCCGCACCGACGGACGGGCGTCAAGGAGATGGGGCGTGAGAAAATCCCGGACGGCAGCCTTGTCGTCGCGGAGTCTGCCGAGCTTCCCAGCCGTCCGCAAGCCCGTCCCCAGGACCCGCGGCGGGAACACGTCGGGCTTGGCTTCCATGAGGCGGATCAGTGGCTGGAGGAGCGTCACGTCTTGTTGCTGCCCGAGCGCGTCCATCGCTGCCTCGGCCACCTCCTGGCGGTAAGAGTCGGAGCGGAGGGCGTCGAGGATCGTGTCGCGGGCCGCCGGATCCTGATACTTCGCCAAGCCGTGGAGGGCGACCGCCTGGATCGCCGGATTTTTCTCCGTGCCGACGATCGTCACGAGCTGCTCCATGACGCCGGGGCGATAGGAGGCGGCGATTCCCTCGACGACACGGCGGCGGACGCGGGCGTCGGGCTGGCCGAGCGACTTCCGCAATTCGGCGAGGGCTTCGTCTGATCCAATCGCCTGGAGGGCGTGGGCGGCCTGCTCGCGGACGCCACGGAAGCCGTCCTCCCGCAGGGCCTTGCCGAGCCGCTCGACGGCCGCCCGGGTGCGCATCTGCTCGAGCCCCTTCACGGCGATGATCCGGCCGATGGAATCGTCGGCAACGTCGAGTTGCGCCAGATGCATCGCCTCGGGCACCGGGAAGTCGACCTTCGCCAGGAGCGTGTAGTGGGGATCGAAGCGGACGAGCTTCGGCTGCCGGTCGAGGGGGAAGTGGAAATCGTGCGAGATACCGGTGACGCGCACCGGCCGCTCGACGCTCGTGCCGTCGTCGAAGGTGAAGCGGACCGTCGTATCGAAGGCAAACGTCAGCACCTTGTCGCTGGCTGGCTGTGTCTGCCGAACGGTGACATGGGCGAGCTGCTCCTCAGGGTTCCACTGGTAACCGATGCGGAGATCGGGATGGCGGGCATGGTAGAGCCACTGGTCGAAGAACCGATCGAGCGGCTTGCCACTGAGCTCTTCGAAGACTTGCCGCAGGTCGTCGGTCGTCACCGTCGACAGACTGTGCCGGTCGAGATATGTCTTCACCGCCTTGCGGTAAAGGTCATCACCGAAATGGCTGCGGAGCATGTGGAGGACCCAGCCCCCCTTCGGGTAGGCCCGGTAATCGAACTGCTCGGAGGCGTCGTTATAGCCCTTCCAAACGACCGGCCGGGTGTCGTCCCCCTGGGTGAGGATCCGCCCCTCGGCGTCGTTCCACAGCCCGTAGAGGAGCTCGTCGCGACCGAATTTGTGGCCGTCATAGAGATGGGCGTAATAGGTGGCAAAGCCCTCGTTGAGCCACAGATGGCTCCAGTCCTTGCAGGTCACGAGGTCGCCAAACCACTGATGGGCCAGCTCGTGGGCGTCGAGGCCCCGCGACGAGCGAATCGTCTCGGTCGCCTTCGTGTGGAGGGTCTGGTCGGTGAGGGTGGTGAGGCTCGTGTTCTCCATCCCGCCCGCCACAAAATCCTGGATCGTCACCTGGTCGTACTTGCCCCAGGGATAGGGGACGCCGATGTCGTCCTCGAAGAAGGCCATGATCGACGCGGTGTCCTCGAAGGAATTGACCGCCTCGGCCGCCGTCGACGGCTGCGTGTAGAAGCCGAGCGGCACGTCACGGTGACGCCCCTCGAGCTTGGCGAGATTGCCGGCAACGAGGCAGACCAGATAGCTCACGTGGGGCTTCTCTTGGATCCACTGCACGCGCTTCAGCCCTGTCGCCGCGTCGACCTCCTCGGCCACCTTGCGGCCATTGGAGAGAACCGTCATCTCCGGCGGCACGTGGCAGATGACCTCGGTGGTGGAGCGCTCGTTCGGGTAGTCGTGGCATGGGAACCAGTGCCGGGCCTCGTGCGATTCCCCCTGCGTCCAGACATGCGTGTCGCCGGCCGGATAGCCCATGTCGGGCGTGCGGAAGTAGAGGCCGCGGCGTGGCTCGGCTTCGTGCTCGATGTGGAGGGTGACCTCGCGGTCGACCGGGATCGGCTCGGCGAAGCGGATGATCACCGCGCCGCGCGTCGAGGTGTGGTCGGCGATCGGCACATCGGCCTTCACGCCGTGGACGGTCAGATCGACCGCGTCGAGCCGGAGTTGCTCGAGCGGCTTGGCGATCGGCTTGAACGTCAGGCTCGTCGTGCCGCGGACGGTGTGGCGGGCAAAGTCGGGGGTGACATCGATGCGGATGTGAAGCATGTCGACTGCCCGGTCGGGGGCATAGCGCCGGCCATTGCCGGAATCGTCGGCAGCCGCGCCGAAGGCATCGGCCCAAGAATTGTGGTCATGCCCCAACCCCCCATGGCAGCGGCATTGGTATTCCTCCTCGGCAACCACCCGGCCAGGGGCCACAAGCGCGGCCAAGCAGAGGAGACCGGCCAGAAGACGACCCGACAGCGACGGCATGGACATCATCGACACCCCAGAGGGAGAGGACACGGGGGAAAAATCGAGGCGAGTATACTTCGGCCCGCACCGCGCCGCCCGCGCCCCAACCGCCCGAATTGTCTCCCCGCCGCCCCCCGAGCCAGGATTGTCCCCATGCCGCCGATCGACCAGTCCCGTTCTGCGATCCTCGCCCGGCTCCGTGACAAGGTCCGCCGCGGCCTTCCCGTCATCGGCGCCGGTGCCGGCACCGGCCTGTCGGCCAAGTGCGAGGAGGCCGGCGGCGTCGATCTGATCGTGATCTACAACTCCGGCCGCTACCGGATGGCCGGGCGCGGCTCGCTGGCCGGGCTTCTCGCCTACGGCAACGCCAACGAAATCGTCCGCGACATGGCCCGCGAAGTGCTGACGGCCGTGAAGCACACGCCCGTCCTCGCCGGCGTCAACGGCACCGATCCGTTCCTCCTCCGCGATCGGTTCCTCCGCGAGCTGAAAGACATGGGCTTTGCCGGGATTCAAAACTTTCCCACCGTCGGCCTCATCGACGGCATGTTCCGGGCAAATCTCGAGGAGACGGGGATGGGCTACCACCACGAGGTCGATCTCGTTGCCGCCGCCCGCTCCCTCGACCTCCTCACGACCCCGTACGTCTTCAACTCCGAGGAAGCCCGGCTCATGGCGGCGGCCGGCGCCGACATCATCGTCGCCCACATGGGGCTGACGACCGGTGGCACGATCGGCGCCGCGACGGCGAAGACGCTCGCGGGCTGTGTCGACGAGGTCCAGCAGATCGTCGACGCGGCGCGGGCGACGCGCGACGACGTCCTCGTCCTCTGTCATGGCGGCCCGATCGCCACCCCCGACGACGCCGGCTTCATGCTCGGCACGTGTCGGGGCATCGACGGCTTCTATGGCGCCAGCTCGATGGAGCGGCTTCCGGTCGAGACGGCCCTCACCGCCGAGGTCCGCCGCTTCGGCCAACTCCGTCTGCCGACGAAGGGCTGACGACGCGTACTCCCCACACGACTCCAGGAATCTTTCCGATGGGCACGATCGTCGTCCTCGGTACGTTCGACACCAAGGGGATCGAGCACCGCTACCTCGCCGAGAGAGTCGGTGAGCTGGGGCACCATCCTCTCCTCGTCGACGGCGGCGGCTTCGGCGTGCCGCAGATCGGAGCCGACATCCCGCCGCAAGCTGTGGCAGCCGAGGGGGGGATCAATCTGGCAGCGCTGCAACAACAGGGCGACCGGGGAGCAATGGTGACGGCGATGGCCGCCGCGGCGGCGACGGTCGTCCGCCGGCTCCATACGCAAGGAAAGCTCGCTGGAATTGTTTCGATGGGGGGATCGGGGGGAACGGCGATCGGGACGGCGGCGATGCGTGCCCTGCCGCTGGGTGTCCCGAAGGTGATGGTGTCGACCCTCGCCAGCGGAAACGTCGCCCCGTATCTCGACATCAGCGACATCGTGATGATCCCGGCGGTGGCGGACGTCGCGGGGCTCAATGCCTTCACACGGGCGCAGTTTTCCCGGGCAGCGGCCACGGTCTGCACGCTCGTCGACACCAACATCCGGCTCGCCGCAGCAGGGGAGGGAAAAGAGACAAAACCCCTCATCGTCGCTTCGATGTTCGGCAACACGACCCCGTGCGTCGAGCGGGCCCGGGGGCTTCTCGAAGCGGCTGGCCGCGACGTCGTCGTGTTCCACGCCACCGGCACCGGCGGGCGGACGATGGAGGCGCTGATCGCCAGCGGCCCCGTGGCGGGGGTCCTCGACGTCACGACCACCGAATGGGCCGATGAGCTCGTCGGCGGAATCCTCGGTGCCGGGCCGACGCGGCTCGATGCCGCGGCCCGGCGCGGGATTCCCGCCGTCGTTGCGCCAGGATGTCTCGACATGGTGAACTTCGGCGCCCCGGAGACGATTCCCGCGGCCTTCGCCGGCCGGCGCTTCCACCGCCACAACGCCCAGGTGACGCTGATGCGGACGACACCGGAGGAGTGCCGCGATCTGGGGCGGATCCTCGCGCAGAAGGTCAACGCGTCGGTCGGCCCGGCGACGGTCCTCCTGCCGCTCGGCGGGATCAGCATGATCTCGGTGCCGGGCCAGCCGTTCCACGATCCGGCCGCCGACGACGCGCTGTTTGCGGCAATCCGCAAATGGCTGAGCCCGGGGATTCCGCTTGTCGAGCTCGACTGCGCGATCAACGATCCGCCGTTCGCGGAGGCGTGCGTCGAGCGGCTCCTGGCGGGGTAGCGGGATTGGATACCAATCCAGTACGCCAGAGCTTTGAGCATCCGGCCCTCTTTAAGTAACATCCGTTTCGGGACCATCGCCCCCAGAGGACCCCACCGATGCAGAGCTCGCAAACGCTTCTCGACAAGATCACGGCCCTGTCCCCCGAGCAGGTTGTCGAGGTGGAACATTTCGTCGAGTTTCTGACAAACCGCGTTAGGAAGCAGGAAGCTCTAGAGCGACTGCTCACGTTGGCTCCGTCACTCGAGAACGCTGGTGCTGGTTGCCGGAGTGAGGATGAGATTCTCGCTGAATTGACGGCAGTCCGTACCTTACGACACTCCCACCGCAACGGGAGTTGAGGGCGTCGTGCGGATTGTTCTCGATACCAACGTCGTGCTCTCGGCGCTGCTGTGGCGAGGAACGCCGTACCACCTGATCTCGCTCATAGCAGAGCGGCCGAGCCTTCGACTTTACAGCACCATAGCCCTTCTCGATGAGCTGGCCGATGTGCTGGCTCGGCCGACCATCGCAACACGGCTGGAGTCGATTGGCCGCGGCAGGCGCGCGGTGCTTGCCGATTACCTCGAGGCCGTCGATCTTGTCGAGCCCTTGTCGCTGCCGCGCATCGTGCCCGAAGACGCCGATGACGACCAGGTGATCGCTGCCGCCGTGGCGGCCCATGCTCACATGATCGTGTCGGGCGACAGGCATTTGCTCGCGCTCCGTGCCTTTGAGGGGATCGAGATCATCACGGCGGCCGCTGCGATCGAGCGGCTCCTGGCGAGTTGATGCCGTCGGCTGGTCGTGCGAGGGTCGCGGCGGCCACCTGGGCGAACACCGGCGCGGCGATCCGCGCTTCCGAGAGGAGCGTGTAGTCGGTGGAGACCGCGTGGATTCTCCGGGCGAGCTCGGCGTCGAAGCACCGCAGGACGAGGCGGAGGGGCTGCCCGGCCCGCGCCTCGCGGCCGAACGACTGCGCTGCCAGGCCGATCTCGAGATTGAGGGCGTCGTTCGACGTGCAGGCGATCAGCGCCCTGGCCCGGTGGACGCCGGCCCGGGCGAGGACGACGGGGCGCTTGGCGTCCCCGACGATCACCGGGCAGCGGACCCGGAAGTCGCGGTGGGCATCGTCGGGAGCGGCGGAATCGACAACCACCACCGCCACGCCGCGGGCCCAGAGGTCGCGGGCAACGGCGAGCCCGACGTGCCCCAGTCCGCAGACGACGACATGCCCCCGGAGGCGGCGGACACGGAGCTCGTTTCGCATCTGATCGGCGGTGCCTGAGACGATGAAGATCGTGAGGAGCGAGGCGATGATCGCGATCAGGACGATGCCGGCAAACATGAGCACGATGCCGAACAGCTTCACCCAAGCCGGGGCATGTTGGAGATTGATGTCGCCGAAGCCGACGGTGGTGACGATCGACGTCGTGAAGTAGGCCGCATCGATCCACGACAATCCGAGCTGCCAGCGGAAGACCACGATCCCGAGGAGATAGAGGGCGAGGAAGGAGAATGGGATGGCGATGAACGACAGCCGGGGCGAGTGCCACGGGCTCTCGGTGTGCGACGCCGCCCGCAGGCCGGCGGCCGCTGACGGCACCGGCGCCTGCAGGGCCGCCTCGACGAAAGCCTCGGCCGCCAGGCACTCCGGGGCCATCGCGGCGGCAATCCCGAAATCGTCCTCGAAGCGTGGGGCGAAACGGGGCTCGGAATGACGCATGACGACCGCCACGCCCGGTGCCTCGCCGCGGATCTCGAGCGCGGCTTCGAGGTTCTGGACGTCACTGGCGGTGACGAGGACGGCTGCGGCGGCGCTGTCGATCCCCGCCTCGCGCCGCACCCGGGCACTGCAAAAGTCGCCGCGGACGACCCGGGCCCCGAACGCTTCGGCACGTTCGACCCGATCAGGGATCGTGTGGCGATCGGTCACGACCGTAACGGCGCGGCCGGAAGCGCACAGCGACTCCACGACGAGGAGCCCGAAGCGGCCGAGCCCGCAGACGACAATTGGTCGCCGGGATTTCGCGGAAGGATCATCCATATCGTGGGACCGCACGAGATCGAGGCGACCATCAACAACGCTCACTGCAGATTCCCGTCGCGGAACGGCCGCCGTCAAGGGGAATCGGGGGTCGTCTCCGGTGCCATCAGGCCGCCGGCCGAGCGAGCCGAGACGAAGCCGCGTGGAGCGTTCACTGCCGTCGCGCCGATACCGGCTCAGGACCTCGCCGATGGGATCGCTGCCTGCCGTCACGTGATCGCCATCACCGCAGCCGCGGGCCTCAGCAGGAAGATCATCTCCATGAGGCGAAGGGCAGGGGAGCACCGTCCCCCGAACGACTCCTCCACCGTCATTTCCTCCGACGGCGGCGAATGATGGGGCCTGCGGCCTCCGATCCGCGTCGGGTAAACTGCCGGAATGTTCGGGCGTTCCGGCGGCCTTTTCATGCGCAATCCCCTCGTACTCCTCGTCGCCCTGCTGGCCTTGCCGTTGGTCGAGCTGGCCTTGCTTTTGAAGCTCGGGTCGCTCACCGATTGGAAGGTGCCGCTCCTCGCCGTGGTCATCATGGCGGGGGTGGGAATCGCTCTGATCCGTTCGATCGGTTGGCTCACCTTTCGGCAGTTTCAGGAGGAGCTCGAGCACCGTCCCGTCCCGGGGAACGCTATCCTCGACGCGCTGTGCCTGTTCCTTGCCGGCCTGCTGTTCCTCTTTCCGGGCATCCTCACTGACTTCCTCGGCCTGCTGCTCCTTATTCCCCCGACCCGGTTCCTCTTCAAGCGGGCCATGATCGGCTGGATCAGGGCCGGGGTTCGCGACGCCCACGTGACGGTGCAAGTGACGGTGGACGGCGGGCCGTTCACAGTCGTCGAAGGCGAAGATGTGGCGGTGGCGGAAAAGCTGCCGGCGGGACGGCCGCGCCTTCCCGCCCCAGTGGCGCCAGCGGAAAAGCCGCGTGCGGAGACGCTTTGATCTGATCGCCCGATCGCGATGGTCAAAACGGGGAAGAGGCAGCCGCCGGCACGGAACATCGCTCGTCCCACTTCTCTGCCCTGCAGCGGCGTTGGTATGCCGGTTCATCCGACTCGGATGGATGTCGATTCATCCCCGCCTCCTGTCGATTCGGCAATCAGCGGCGCCCATTCCTTGAGGCCCGGCAAGAAGCCCGCTAGAACCTTCCACGGAGCCCCCGGATCCACACGGAGAGGCCATTTTTTTGCACCCTGCGACCGACGGGACGAATTGACATGCGGATCAGCTGGGCGACCGATATCTGTCAGCGTCTCTACGCCACCTTCGTGCGACACCGGTTGCATTCCCGCTCCTTTCACCGCTCCCGTCGGCGGGCTCTGCGGAACTCGGCCCGCACGAGCAACTGGGAAATGCTCGAACCGCGGGCGATGCTCGCCGGCGACGGCTTCATCACGCAGTCGTCCCTCGTCAACCCGAGCTTCGAGGCCGTTGACGCGAGCGTCTACACCGATTGGCACACCGACGTTCGAGGTTCGGTGGGCTGGTACAACACCCTGAACACGGGCGCCCCCTGGAACGCCGGATCGACGGCCACGACGGCCCCTGCCGGCAACTTCGACGCCATCGACGGCGGAAGCCTGACCGATTCCCGCTACATGCGTCTGGCCTCCGATGGCGGATCGATCAGCGGCTTGAACGGCGCCGGCGCCATCTCCCAGCACCTCGGCCGGATGGAGGCGGGCAAGACCTACACGCTCACGGCCGACGTCTTCGGTGGCAACGGCAACGCCGGCTTCGTCGCGGTGGCGACGCTGACGAGCGACCTCGTCGGTGGAACGACGTTTGCCACGGCGACGAGCGGGGAGTTGTGGGCCTACGAGTTCTCGGATGGCGGGTCGGTCGTCTCCTACACCGCCACGGCACAGGATGCGGGCAGGGACCTGTGGATCACCTACGCCACGACACAGCTGGACGACGGCTATGCCCGCCGCGGCGGCATCGACGACATCCAGTTGCAGATCGCTACCAGCCAAGTCGTGCCCCAGGGGCCGTCGGCCCCCTCCAGGCCGCTTGTCTCCACCCTGATCAATGGCAGCTTCGAGGAGATCTTCAACGGCGCCGGCGATCCCCTCTACGGCGGCGAGCCGTTCACCGACATCCGGGGCGCGGCTGGCTGGTACCAAGTCGAAACCGGCGCCCCGTGGAACGCCGGATCGACCTACACGACGGGCGACTGGGGCAACTACGACGGCATCGACGCCGGAAGCCTGACCGGTTCCCGCTCCATGCGACTGGCCTCCGATGGCGGATCGATCAGCGGCCTTTACGGCTACGGCGCCATCACCCAGTACCTCGGCCAGATGGAGGCGGGCAAGACCTACACGCTCACGGCCGACATCTTCGCCGGCTTGACGGCCGGACCGCCCAACGGATGGGACGCAAACATCGGCTACGAGGTGGTGGCGACCTTGGAGAGCAGCATCGTCGGCGGGACGATTTTTGCACAAGCCAAGAGCGACAGGGTCACGGATGCTGATTGGGACGCCGACCCCTCCGCCTTGCACGGCGTCCATCTGATCACGCCAGGTCAGTTCAAATCGAACGGTTCGGTCGTCTCCTACATCGCCACCACGCAGGACGCGGGTAAGGACCTGTGGATCAGATACTCCGCGACGCAGCCGGGCGATGGCTATGCCAGCCGCGGCGGCATCGACAACGTCCGCCTGCAGGTGACCGGTGCCGTGCCCGTCAACAACCCGCCGGCCGACATCGCCCTGTCAGCCACCTCCATCGCCGAGAATACCGGCGTCAATGCCGTCGTCGGCACGCTCTCCTCCACCGATCCCGATAGCGGCAACACGTTCACCTATGCCCTCGTCTCCGGCACTGGCGACGCCGACAACACCGCGTTCAACATCTCGGGCAACCAACTGCGGGCCACGGCCAGCCTCGACTTCGAGACCAAAAGCTCCTCCTCGATCCGCCTCCGCAGCACCGACCAGGGTGGCCTGTTCACCGAGAAGACGTTCACGATCACGGTGACCAACGTCAACGAGTCGATGACGGGCACGGTGACGATCTCCAACAGCAACTCGAGCCGCGGCACGACGGCCGCCCGGCAGGGGGACGAGCTCTCGGCGACGGCGAACGTTTCCGACCCGGACGGGCCCGGCGCGGTGACGTTCCAGTGGCTGCGGGCAGGCACGGTGATCGCCGGGGCGACGGCGGCGAAATACACGCTCGCGCAGGCCGACGTGGGCTCTGCGATCAGCGTCCGTGCGCTGCAGACCGACCTCGGGGGCACGACCGAAGCCATCACGAGCGCCGCGACAAACGCGATCGTCAACCTCGACGACGCCATGACCGGCGGCGTGACGATCAAGAACGAGAGCAGCCCGGGCCGCAACACGGCCACGACCCAACTCGACGATGCGCTCGCCGTGGTCAGCACGCTGGCCGATGCCGATGGTTTGGGGACGCTGGCCTACGAATGGAGGCGGGATGGCGTAGCAATTGTCGGCGCCACGGAGCGGTTTTATACCGTCGTGGAGGACGACATCGGCCACGCGATCAGCGTGCTTGTCTCCCAGACCGACTCGTTCGGCGGCGCCGGCACGGCCACCACCGGTGCGACGGCCCCGATCAAAGACGTGAAGACGACGTTCTTCGGCGACGACTTTGGGATCCAGACTGTCACCGGGTCGAATGCCGGAAACGACACGTTCGATTTCGCGGCGGTGACGAAAGACCTCACGTTCACGATCAACGCCGATGGCAGCATCGTGATCACCGACACGGCCAATCCCTTCGTCAATAAAGTCACGGCCACGAAGGTGGGCGACCTGATTGGCGGGGCCGGTACGAATCGATTCGTGTTCGTGGGCGCTGGAGCGGTCATCGGCCGGGTGGCCGCCGGCAGCGAGGGTAAGAACATCCTCGACTACACGGCATCGACCACGGCGGTGACGGTCGACTTCGGCACGAACGCGGCCACCGGCACCGGGGGCATGTCCGCCGTCACGCAGATCATCGGCAGCACCGCCAATGCGCTCATCGGCGGCAACCGTGTGATCGGCGGGAGAGGCAGTTCCAACTGGAGCATCACCGGGGCGGGAGCCGGTTCGCTCAACGACGTGTCGTTCACCCGCATCAACGACCTGACGGCCGGGCCGGGGGATGACGTCCTCGATTATTCGGCCGCCACCAGCGGCGTGACGGTGAACCTCGCCACCGGATTGGCCACAGGCTTCACGTCGATCAGCGGCTTCCGCCGAGTGATCGGCTCCGACTTCAACGACACGATCACAGGCAATTCGTCCGACAATCTGTTCGTCGGCGGCAAGGGAGTGAACACGCTGGTTGGCGGCGGCGGCTTCGACATCGTGCAGGAGACGGCCGATGCCGACATGGTGCTGACTGACACGCTGCTGACGGTGGGGGCCGGCGGTGCGCTGGGGCGGGACACTCTCAGCGGTTTCAGCAGTGCGATCCTGACCGGCGGCGCGAATAGCAACCGGCTCGATGCGGGCGGATTCAGTGGCGTCGTCAGGATGTCGGGCGAGGCGGGCGACGATACACTCATTGGCGGAGCCGGCGATGACACCATCAGCGGCGGTAAGGGTGTCGACACGATCGACGGCGGCCGCGGCGAGAACACGCTGATCGAATATGGCACCGGCCGGATGGTGCTCACCGACGCCGCGCTCGAGATGGGCGAGGGCACGAGTGCCGTGCAGAGCCTGACCCGAGGGACCGGCGTCAGCGGCGGCACCTTCACGCTGACCTACGCCGGCGCGACGACCCGGGCGATTCCCTGGAACGCCACCGCGGATGCCGTGAGGTCGGCACTGACCGACCTCAGCACGATCGGGATTTTCGACGTGCAAGTGACGTCGCTCTCGCAGGGATGGAGCGTGGCGTTCACCGGCAGTCTCTCGGGCCGCCCAATCGACGCCCTGACCGCTGCGGGTGGAGGCCTGATCGGCGGAACCAAAACCATCAGCGTGGCGACCACCACGGCGGGCGTGAGCAGGGCAAACACGCTCGCGAACGTCCAGCACGCCGTACTCTACGGCGACGACGGCGACAATCTCCTCGACGCGTCGGCTTTCACGAAGGGCGCGGTGGTCCTCGTAGGCGGTGCCGGCAACGACACGCTTCTCGGAAGCACATCCGGAGGGGACATCCTCAGTGGCGGTGACGGCGACGACCGTCTCAGCGGTGGCGGTGGCGTGGGCGATTCCCTCGACGGCGGTACGGACGAGGATGGCGAAGACGTCGATCTGGTGTTCGAGACCCGCAACGCCACTGCCATGGTGCTCACCGATACATCGCTCACGTTCGATGGCGTGTCCCAAACGCTCATCGGATTCGAACTGGCGCAGCTATCGGGGGGTGAATCCAACAATTCAATCGACGCTTCCGGGTTTACCGGCTCGGTGCAACTCGACGGCGGTGCCGGCGACGACACCCTCATCGGCGGTGCGGGCGATGACGTGCTCACCGGTGGCGTCGGGAAGGATTCTCTCCGTGGCGGCGGCGGCAGCGACACCTTGGTCGAGACCCGCGACGCGAACATGACGCTCACCAACGGTCAGCTCGTGATCGGCACGGAGACGGACACTTTCGCGCAGCTGGAGAGGATCGTGCTGAGCGGCGGCGCGAGTGTCAACACGCTCGACGCCTCGGCCTACACCCTCGGCGGCGTGACACTGCGCACCGGCGGTGGCACCGACACGCTCAAGGGAGGCTCCGGCGACGACACGTTCATCGTCGATGCGGGCAACCTCGCTTCTGGAAGCAAGGTCACGGTCAACCCTGGTGCGGGGTCGAGCGTGGCCCGCGTCGCGGGGATCACTACGCTGAAGCAGGCGGACCTGTCGTGGATCACCTGGGTGCCGACGGCGTCTTCCGAGACAGCGTGGCTGGAATACGGGGCGGAGAAACTCGGCGGAAACATTCTCACCAACGGCCAAAACGTCAGAATCGTCGCCGAGACGATCACCCTGAGCGGCTACACGATCGACAGCGGCGCCACGACGAAGGCGGGAGCGATCGAGCTCCAGGGGCGGACGATCACGATTGACAACGGCGCGCAGCTCCTGGCGAAGGCCAGCGGTGTCGGCACGGACGGCACGATCACGATCGTTGCCGCCGACCGCGGCAACAACCTGGCTGGGCTCGGCTTTTTCAACAGGGACGTCAACGAGGCCGCCGTCACGATCGGCAACGCCACGATTCGCGGTGGTAACATCTCGATCAGTGCCGCGGCAAGCGCCAGGCAGGATCCCGGCAACGCGCCCGATTCGCTCTGGCAGGACGCCCCCTCGTATTGGAAGTACCTCGAATACATTTCCTTCTTGGCGGCCATCTCAAAGACCACGTCCGTCGCCACGGTGACCATCGGCCAGGCGGCGTCGATCACCGGTGGATTCGTCTCGATCGATGCCGACGCCGAGTCGTATGCCAGGGCGAGGCCGACGAGCATGGGCATCGCGCTGGCGATCGCGATTGTCGACACGACGGCCCGGGTCGTGGTGGGAGGAACGATCACCACCGCCTCCGACGTGACGATCCATTCCAAGGCCACCAACAAGACGGCTGCCACGGCGCGGCCGTGGGAGGCGGTTGAGGACGTTGCCGCAGCGTTCGCGGTGAGCGTCGTCCGTTCGACATCCGAAGCGATCGTGAGCCCCACCGCCCTCCTCATGGTCGGCCGCGACCTGACCGTAAGGGCCGAGACGATCGATAGCGTCAAGAGCAACGCGAACGCGGTCTCGGGACTGGATGGCAAGCTTGCGGTGGGCATCGCCGTGGCCGTGGAGTCGGGCGACACAAATGCGTATTTCGACGGAACTGCACGCGTCGCCGGGAATGTCACGGTCGATGCGAACGTCAACGACGTGATGGTGGTTTCCGGCGGTTGCAAGGCCCAGGCGAGCACCGGCGTGCTCGCCGACGGTGCCATGGACGGGCTGATGCAGAGTGGCTACGGGCTCGTCAAAGACCTCCCCAAGTATTTCGGCCAGTTGAAGACGCTCCTCTCGAAGGCGGGGAGTGCCGCAACGGTGCTTCCGGATGCGGTCAGCGCGGCAGATCCCCCCAAAGATGACAGCGATTCCACCGGTGCGTTGGCTGTGAGGGTGAACGACAACCGCGTCGAGGCGCGGATCGGCGATGGCATCACGACCAACGGCCGAACCGATGTCGAAGCGGGCGGAACGATCTCCGTCACGGCGACCGACTATGCCAGGCCGAACGTCACTGCCACGTCGCGAGCCATCAACTCGTCGACGAGCAACACGCCCGGCGCGAGTCCTTGGCCGGTTGGCAGCCCTTGGTATACGATGGCCGGCTATTGGCTTGCGAACGGTGGGCAGGACACCAACAACGCCCAAAACAGTGGCAACAAGGCTGACTCGGGCAAAGCCGTCGCCCTCTGTATCGTCGTGCAGACGGACAGCGCGCACGCGACGATCAGCGGCGATGCCGACGTCGATGCCAAGGGCTTGATCACGGTCAACGCCCAGACGATCAACAAGATCGACCCGGCCGCCACGTGGAATGCTCTCAAGGGAGTGTTCGACAAGAAGCAGGCGACGTACACGAGCGACGTCGCCGGGTTCACGAGACTGACGAACGGCGAAACCGTCGAGGTGACGACGAGCCACACTGCCGGCGGAGACGCCGGCGGCTGGTACAAGTACATCGGCCCCTCCGGCGTCTCCGCGGAACTGCCCGCCGAGAATTTCACCGATACCACCCGCTGGGAGGTGATGGGGAACAAGTCGTCCAAGTGGTGGAGCGATCTGCGGGCGAAGAAGGAGGAGTTTGACAACGACCCCACGATCATCGGGTTGAATCCCTTCGCCACCAAGATGAAGGCCGAAGCCTACGGCCAGAAGAAGACCTTCGCGGGTGCGGCCGCCATCATGGTCTTAACGCACGAGGCGGAGGCCACGATCGGGTCGGGGGCGCGGATCAACCAAGACGCCCGCTCCGCCTTCCGCACCGGCGGCCAGGGCGTAACGGTGGTGGCTGCGAGCGAAAATGACGCTCTGCAATCAGGCAGCGGCGGCAACATCGGCTTTTATTGGACGAAGAACACGGTCACCTCCCGCATCGAGGATGGCGTCACGCTCTACGCCGACAGGCTCGCGGTCACCGCGGACAATGCGAACCTCGGCATCGCGGCAGTCACCGGGTCCAAGAGCGAGAGCACCTTTGGGCTCACCGGGGCCTTCTCCATCCTCACGAACACAACGCTGGCCCAGATCGACAATGGTGCGATCATCACGGTCGGCAAGGGCGCGTTGACTGACCCCGCGGCCGCGGGCGGTTCGGTGCTCGTGCGCGCGACGGATACCGCCACGATCGTCACGGTCGCCGGAACCTATGCGGCGGGCCAGGAGTCTGCGACCGGATTGTCGCTCGCGGCCAACGTCGTTGTCCGTGACACCGAAGCTGTGCTCGGCAATCGGATCGACGACACAAGCGTGGGGACTCGTGGCTCGTTCACCTCGGCCGGTGGTGTGACGGTGAACGCGGCAAATCACGGAACAATCGCCGTGGTCGGCGTGGCGGGTGCAAATGCCGAAGCGAAGCCCAAAGACAAGGACAAGACCGCGAAGACGAACACGCAGACGCTTGCCGATGGCATGGATAGCTTCCATAGATTTTTGTTCGACCCAAAACATCCCTTCGCCATGTGGTTGGCCGACAAAAAAGTTGATAAGCCCGAAACACCCGACAAGGACGCGGCGGCCGGGGCTGGTTCGCTCGCGGTCAACGCCATTGTCGATGATGCCCGTGCGTATGTCCTCAACACCGGCGCCATCAGCGTCACTGCAGGCAGGTTGGCCGTTCTTTCGGAGAACGACACCACCGTTGTGTCGATTGCTGGCGGGGTGGCACTGGCCACGGCCGGGGGACAAGGCAAGTCGAAGGCCGTGGGCGGAGCCGTGGGGTTCAACTATGTCGGCGGCACGACAGAGGCTTTTGTCGACGGCGCCACGTCTCTCACGGCCCGAGGGCTCGAGATCGACGCCACACGCGGTGGGTGGATCGTCTCCCTCGCGGCGTCGATCGGCGTGGCAAGCGGCAAATCGGGCAAGGGCACGGCGATGACGTTCTCGCTCGGGTTTGTCCTGACCGACTACACGACCAGCGCCCGGCTGAAGAACGTCAGCAGCGTGACCATCGTCGGCGACACAAATGTGATCGCCACCGACGACACAAATCTGGTGATGGTGGGCGGCGCCGTCTCGATGGGAGGCTCGGCGGCATACGGTGTCGGCCTGTCTGTCGGGATCATCGCGAACAAGACGACGGCCAGCATCGACTCGGTGTCGAACTTCAGCCACACCGGAACAGTGGTGGTGAAAGCCAGGTCCGACGCGCTGATCATCGGCGTCACCGCGTCGGTTGGCCTGTCTTCGGAGAAGCGTGCTACCAGTAGCGGCGCTGTCAGCGGCGCGTTGGCGGTGAACGTCGTCACCAACTCGCTCACCGCGAGCATCGCGAACCTGACGACGACAAACACGTCGACCGACGACATCACGGTCTGGGCTGATGACCGTTCCCGCGTCTTCCAGGTGGTCGGTGGCATCGCCGCCGGAAGCAGCGGTGCCGCTGGCATCGGTATCGGCGCCAACGTCATCAGCAATAACGTCGCGGCCACGATCGACACGTCAACCTTGCGTTCGGCGGGTGCGGTGCGGGTCGAGGCGGACGAGAAGGCGAAGATCGGCGGCGTGGTCGTGGGTGGCGCGGCGGGCAGCTCGGGCACGGCTGGTAAGGACTCGACCGTCGGCGGTTCGTTCGGCGTCAACATCATCAACAACAGCATCAAAGCCCAGATCAGCGGCTCCACGCTGACGCGCGCGGCGGGCGTAACGGTGATCGCGGACGACAAGAACACGCTGGTCTCAATAGCCGGCGCCATCGCCGCTGCCAGTTCGGGCACGGGCGTGGGCGTTTCAATCAGTGGCAGTCGGGTGAGCAACAGCATCAAGGCGGCCATCGAGGGTTCCAGCATCACGGCCACGACCGGGTCGGTGAACGTCCGCGCGAGCTCCAAGCCGATTCTGGTGGCGGTCGGCTTTGCCGGTGCCGGAAGTTCCAAAGGCACCGGCGGCGCCGGTGCGATCGTCGTCAACTCGATCGCCAACTCGGTCGATGCCCACATCAGCGGCGGTTCGACGGTCAGTGCCCCTGCCGGCGACGTGAATGTCTCCGCCAGCGAGTCGGCCACGATGGTCGTCGTCGGGCTGGCCATCGCGGGCAGCGCTTCCGGCAAAGCCGCCGGAGCCGTGCTCACCTACAACTACATCGGCACCACCGACGACATCGCCGATCCGAACGCGGTCTCGAAGCTCGACAACGGCGGCGACGACGTCGCGCCGACCGTGACCGTCGCCGGGTCCGAAACCGCCAAGGCGAGCAGTATCGCGGCCTCTATCGACGCCTCGAGCGTGACAGCGGGCGGGAAGGTAAACGTGCTCGCCGGGTTTGCCGACCCGTCGAAGACCGAGTCCGACAGCCCGGCCCTCAGCGCGACGACGACGATCGCTCCGGGGAATGTGACGGTGACCGGCGATACGATCCTGCTGCCCTCCGATCATGGCCTCAAGACGGGCGCTCGGGTCGTCTACCAGTCGGGCGGCGGGACGGCGGTCGGCGGCCTGACCAGCGGCATGGCCTCCTACGCGATCGTGGTCGATGCCCGCACCATCAAGCTGGCCAACACGTTTGACGACGCCGTCGCAGCCAAGGCGGTCCCGCTGTCGGGCACCGGCTCCGGAGCGGCCCAGAGCATCACCGCGGTCGATGGCACCAGGGTCGCCGGCTTCAACGCGACGGATACGTCGGTCAAGGACAACCAACTCACCTTCCCGAAGGAGCACGGCTTCACCGACGGCGAGCGGATCGTCTACGACAACGCCGGCGGCCAGACGATCGCCGGGCTCGTCTCCGGCAAGGCCTATTTTGTGAAGGTGATCGACTCCAAGACGATCGAACTGTCGAACACGGCCGGTGGCGCGAAACTGCCGCTGACGACGTTCGGCCTCAACGGGCTCAACGGGGGCAACCAGACGTTCACGCCGCTGGCCACGACTTCGCTGACGTTCACGGCATCGGCCGCCACGGTGACCAGAACGCAGGCCACCGCCGACCAGATCCGCTACTCGAGCCCCCACAACTTGAGCACCGGCGACGCGGTGGTCTACCGCGCCGGAAGCGGTGCCGCGATCGGCGGGCTGGTCGAGGGGGAGACCTACTACGTGATCGTGGTCGATCCGACGCGCATCAAGCTCGCCGCCACGCTCTCCGACGCCACCGATTCAGACGCCCCGCGGCCGGTGATGATCACCTCCACCGGCAATGCGGCCCAGGGGTTGCAGCCGTGGGTGCGGACGTTCGACGTGGGGGGCGTGCCGCTCGACCTGAGAGCGGCCGCCGGCGAGCCGATCATGGCCGGGCATCTCGTCAATGTGACGTTTGCCGGCTCTTATGGGACGGGATCAAGCGGTGCCGGAGCGATCTCGCTCAACTTCGTGCGGATGGTCGTCGATGCCCACATCTCCAACACGGGATCCGGGCAGGTGACCGCCGGGGGCGACGTGGTCGTGGCGGCAAGCGACGTCTCCCGGATCACCTCCGTGGCCGGTGCCATCGGGCTCTCGGGCGGTGCGGGAACCGCCGGCAGTCTCACGATCGGTGTTAACGATATCCGCAATATCGTGGTCGCCGGGATCGATGCCGCGAAGGTGACGTCGACTGCGGGCAGCATCCTGGTGAGCGCCACGGAGCAGGCCCGCAACGTCAACGTCGTGTACGGTATCGCGGCCAGCAGCGACGGGAGTGCACTCGGCGGAGCGATCGGGGCCAACACCATCAAGAACACTGTCGATGCCCACATCAGGGCGGTGGGCAGTTCCAGCTCCTCTGTCACCGCCAACGGCTCGGTCTCCGTGCTGGCCAAAGACACCGCCTCGATCGCCACATTCTCAGGCCAAGTCAGCGCGTCGTTCCAAAACGGGGGGGGCACGGGCGGGGGCTTCGCGGTCTCCGTGAACAACGTCGAGGACACCGTCACGGCCACGATCGACGGATCGACGGTGCGGGCGAATACCGGCAGCATCATCGTCGACGCGACGTTTGCGAAGCCCGAGGATCTGCCGGCCGCCCAAGAGGCCCAGATCGCGGCACTGGCCTTGGCGGGCTCCGGCGGCGGCAGCTTGGCAGGCGCGGGGTCGATCGCCCGCAACTGGGTGCTCAATCGCGTCGAGGCGAAGATCTCCAACATCGGCAACCTCGACCCGACCGGCGACGAGATCTTCGCGGCCCAGGCCATCCAGGTGACGGCGAGCGACAGTTCGACGATCAATTCGATGGCCGGGGCGCTCGCGATCTCGGGCGTGGGTTCGACGGGCGCTTCGGGAGCGATCGGGGCCTCGGTGGCAGCCAATTACCTCGGCGCCGACCCGCGCGACAAGAACTCCACGAAGACCAACGTCGTCCGGGCGGCGATCGAGAACGTCACCGGCACCGTCCGGGCGGGCTCGATCGACGTGCATGCCACCTATGACGGCCGGATCACCAACGTCACGGTCGCCGGCGCCGGGGCCACCGGTCAGGGGGCCGCCTTCGCCCTCGGCGGCTCCGTTTCGGTCAACAGGATTCGCAACACGAGCGAGGCGGTGATCAGCAACGCCGCGGGCGTCACCACGACCGGGGCGACGGCGACGAGCCTGCAGGTGCGGGCCGATGACACGTCGAAGATCTGGGCGATGGCGGGCGGTGTCGGCGTGGCGATTCCCCAGGGCGGCGGTGTCGGCGTGGCAGCGGGCGTGGCGGTCGCGAAAAACGAGATCACCAGCCGCACGACCGCCTCTACCGTCAATTCCAAGATCACGAGCAGCGGTGGCATCGCCATCACCGCCGATTCCGTGCCGACGATCTTCGCGCTTTCGATCGGGATCGGTGTCGCGGGGGGGTCGGGGGCGGGCGCGGCCATCGGCGGCGCGGGCGCCGGCTCCGGCAACCTGATCGACTGCACGACCGAGGCCTTCATCACGGGCAGTCTGGCCCGGGATGTGGTGGCTAGTGGCGGCGGAGTCACCATTTCCGCGACCGACGAGTCGAAGATCGTCGGCGTGGCCGGTTCGCTGGCGCTCGCCGGTCAGTTCGGTGGAGGCGGTGTGGCGGCTTCGGTCGGCGTGTCGGTCGTCGACAACAGCATCACCCCGCACACCCACGCCTATGTCGACAGTTCCAAGGTGAGTGCGTCGGGCGGCCTTACGCTTCACAGCAGCCACGACGCGACCATCAAGGCCTATGCGATCGGCGGATCGATCTCCGCTCAGACAGGCAACTCAGGCGTCTCGCTCGCCATCGCCGCCACGGTGGCCAGCAACACGATCACCGTCGACGTCGGCTCGTGGATCGCCAACTCGCAGACCGGCACCGGTGCTGCGGCACCAAACGGCATCACCCTGGAGACCGTGCAGGGGAGCGACATCATCGCCTCTAGCGTTGCCGTGTCGGTGTCGGTGTCGGCGGGAGGCGCGGGCAACTTCGCAGTCAGCGGCGGCGGCGCAAGCTCGGCCAACGACATCGGCGGCACCGCGCAGGCGTATGTCAGCAACAGTTCGCTCAGCAGCCGCGGCGGGGTCACGCTCACCGCGACGAACACGGCCGAGATCAGGGCCAAAGTGGCCGCGGTCTCCGCCTCCGTAGCCGGCGGCAGTGTGGTGGGGGCCGCCGCGGCGATCGGAGCGTCGCTGGCCACAAACACGATCAAAGGGAGCACGCTGGCGTATCTGAGCAACACGACGGTCAGCGCCGTCGGAGCCATCACGATCTCGGCGACCGCCACGCAGACGATCGAGGCGTTCGTGCTGGCCGGTGCCGTCGCCATCAGTGGCCCCGGTGTCGGCAATATCGGACTCAGCGGCGCGGGCGCGACCTCGGTCAACGAGGTGGGGATGGCCGTGAAGGCCTTCATCGACGGCGACGGCACGGGGGGCGTGCGCGGTTCTTCGATCGCCATCACGGCGACCGATTCGTCGTCGATCGACGTCAACGTGGCCGCCGCCTCGATCGCCGCCGCGTTGGGTGGGGTCGTCAGCGGAGCGGTCTCGATCGGTGTCGGACTCGCCCGCAACACGGTCTCCAACGACGTGCAGGCCTCCATCAAGAACGCCGATACCGGCGTCGGCGGCACCGCGCCGACCGCGGCCGACGTCACGATTTTCGCCACCGAGCGGGCCGGCATCCGGGCCCGTTCGACCGCCGCGTCGCTCGCCGTCGCGATCGGCGGCGGCACCGTTGGCGTGAGTGGCGCCGGGGCCGAGGCCACCAACGTCGTGCTCACGAAGGCCAATGCCTACGTCGATGGGAGCATCCTCGACAATGCGAAGAACGTGACGATCTCGTCGGTGTCGACCGGCGTGACGCTGTTTGACCTGCCGGCATCGCTCACGCCCGCGCTCCTGAATACCTACGCGAGCATGGACCGGAAGGTGGCGCTTGCCGGGCCGGAGGATCTGTCGGCGGTGACCGCGGAGCGGGCGGCGGCCGTCGCCCCCATCGACACCGCCCTGCGGGCCGCCTTCACGGGCAGGAACACGCTCGCCAAGGGGAACATCCAGATCACCGCCCTCGATCCGACCAGCCAGCCGGACGTGGCCTGGAGCGTCACGGGCGCCAGTGCCTGGCAGGTGCTCGATGCTGACCACAACCTCTTCATCCTCACGCTCGACGGGAGCACGATCCATGTCTCCCGTCCGTTGATCACCGCTCAGGTGGTCTCGGCCTCGATAGCCGCGGCAGGAGGCGTCGGCCCGGCCGTGGCGGCATCGATCGGTGCCTCACGGGTGCGCAATCTCATCGGCTGGAACGAGGACGGCACCTCGGCGCCCGCGGAGATCCGCTCGTACGTCAGTAACTCGAGCATCAAGGCGACCGGCGTCCTCTCGCAGTCGGCCCTCAACAGTGCGACCATCGACGCCAGCGCGTTCGCCGGGTCGGTCGCGGTATCCGGGGGCGCCTCGGGCACGAGCCTCGGTGGCGCGGGGGCAAGCATCGCCAACAAGATCGCCACCCGTGTGGAGGCCACAATCGACGGCGATGGTGCCACCGGAATCACCGTCGGCAGCATGTCGCTCCGAGCGACCGACGCCTCGATGATCTCCTCGAGTGCCGGTGCGGCCGCCGTGTCGGCGTCGGTCGGCCTGGCCGGGGCGTCGCTGTCGATCGGTGTCGGCCTGGCGGAAAACACGGTTGCCAACACGATCGACGTCTCGATCCGCAACGCCGATCAGGGCGTGAACGCGACGACGGGGGGCGTGACGCTCGCCGCCGACAGCCGGACGACGATCGCCGCGACAGCCTGGGCCGCATCGGTGGCGTTGTCGGGTGGGGTTGGCCTTGCGGTCAGCAGTTCGAACGCAGGGGTCAACGCCTCCAACACGCTCACGAACACCGTTCGGTCTCACGTCGACAACTCCCGGATCGAGATCACGAAGACCGATCAGAGCCTGTCGATCTCGGCCACAGAGACCTCGTCGCTGTCGGCGCTCGGCGTGGCAGCGGCTGCCTCCTTCGCCGGCGGAGCCACAGGGGTGGCGGTCGGCCTGGGGGGTGGCACCGCCAGCAACAGCGTCAAGAACACGGTCGAGGCGTTTGTCACGCTGGGCTCCAAGGTCAACAGCGCGCTCTCCGCCACGGGCAGCGGCGCGGTCACGATTCGCGCTACGGCGAACGAGACGCTGCGAGCGCAGCTGGTCGGGGCGGCGGGAGCCGTGACGGCGGGGGCAACTGGCTCGGCCAATGCGATGGCCGTGGCGGTCGTGAACAACACCCTGGCCAACACGGTTCAAGCGTATGTCTCGGGCGGAATCCTGCGGAGCCCCGGCGGGCTCGCGGTCGATGCGGCCGCCACAGGCACCCTCACCGCCAATGCGTTCGCGGCCGCGGCGTCGATGGCCATCAACTTGGGGGGCGTGGCACTTTCCGCCGGTGGGGCTGGAGCCACCAACACCGTCGACAACACCGTGACGGCGGACGTGCTGGGCGGCAGCACGCTTGCGGCCGGTGGGGCGGCGAGCATCACCGCCACCAACACCGCCACGTTCAACGCGAGCGTGACCGCGGTCGCCCTCTCCGGTGGCGCCTTGGGGGGCTCGATCGGCGCCTCCACCATCCGCAACGCAGACACCAGCGACGTCACGGCCCAGGTCTCAAAAGGCACGGTCAGCAGCGGCAGCGGCGTGACGATCGCCGCCACGGCCAATGACTTCACCGGCACGATGCTCGGCGTGGCCACCTCCACGACGATCGCCATCGGCAGTGCCTCTGCGGGCGTCGATGCCAAGACCGAGTTCTCGCCGACCCTCGTGGCGGCCATCGGTTCGACGTCCGACGTGAGCGCTACCTCGGGGACCGTGACGGTGGCAGCGACGCTCACCAGCGACGCGAAGGCCACCACCTACGGCTCCGCCGGTGGTTTGGTCGCGATCGGCACGTCCACCGGCACGGCCACCGCCAACGGCAGCGTGTCGGCCCTCGTCGACGGCACCGTGAGCGGTGGCACGATCGCGGTGAAGGCCCGGGCCAACACCGCGGCCAGCGTCTCGAGCACCGGCCTGGCGGGCGGCGTCGTCAGCGGGTCGGGAGCGGAGTCGAGCGCTACATCCTCGCCGACGGTCACCGCCAGGGCGAGCACGACGAGCGTGCTCCGCGGCGGCCCGGATGTGGGCAACGTGGCCACTCCCGCCGCGAGCATTCTGATCGATGCCACGGCGAATCCCTCCGCCCGCGCGGAGTCGGTGGGCGTCGCAGTGGGTCAGCTCGGCGGCGTGGGAATCTCCCTGAGCACCGCCACGGTGACCCCGACGGTGACCGCGGCCGTGAACTCCGCCGGCAGCAAGGGCCTCACCGCCGACGCCCTCACCGTGAAGGCCACGCTTGCCCCTGTTGAATCGGGCCGTAGGACTGCCGACGCCAAGGCGATCGCCGGTGGTGGCGGCTATTACGGCATCGGTGGCTCGAACGCCTCGGCGATCGGTGGCGGCAGCGTCACGAGCCAAATCGGTGACTCTGTCCGTCTCCCCGATGGCGACGTCACCGTCGTGGCGTCGGGCACGACCCGCCAGAAGTCCGATGCCACGGCGGTGGCCGTCGGGTTTTACGGCGTCGGCGCGGCTGTGTCGTCAGCCGTTGGGCAGGTGACCACGCTGGCGCAACTGGGCACGGGAATCGCCTCGAGCGCCCTTCGCAGGGGCGATCTCGTCGTGACGGCCACCGGCGACAACCAAAACACCGCCGCAGGCACCGGCGGCAGCGGCGGGGCCATCGCCGGCAATGCATCGGTCGCCAGCACGAGAGACACCTCCACGGCCGCTGCCACGATCCTGGGCACGATTCCGGAGGGCGCGATCTACGCCGGCACGATCCGAGTGACGGCCGAACAACTTACCGACTACTCCCTCGGAGCCTTTTCGGTCAACGTGGCGATGCTGGGCGCCAGCGGCGCCTTTGCCGCGAACACGTCGAGCACGTCTGCCACCACGACGATCGGCACGGGCACGCAGCTCGTCGCCGTCGATGCCGGGGAAGCGGTGCGGCTGGCGTCGCGCAACAGGATCCAGCAGTCTTCAAATGACGCCAGCGCCAGTGGCGGCGCCGGCGGCGGCATCAGCGGAGCGGCGGCGCTGTCCACGTCCGAAATCACCGGCAGCACGTCGGCGGTGTCGGTCGGCGACCGGGCGAAGGTCCGGTCGGAAAACCCGCTCGGCAGCATCACGGTCGTGGCGTCACACGAGCTCCAGACCGCCGACAAGGTGAAGATGGAGAGCGGCGGCCTGCTCACCGGAGCCGGCGTGAACTCGAAGATCACAGCCGCGCTCACCAACACCGTCACGGTGGGGAACAACAGCAATCTCCAGAGCGCCGGCGACATCCATGTCGGCACCTCCACCACCGCCAATGCCACGACCAACGCTTACGTCAGCACCTGGGGGCTGGCGGGCCTCGGTTCCGCCACCGCGACCATCGGCATCACGTCAGAACAAAACGTGACCATCGGCACAGGCTCGAAGATCATGGCCTTGGGCAACGTCAATCTGACCGCCGGCAAGGACATGTCGACCAACAATCAGACGTCCCTCGTCGGCAAATCACTTGCCAGCGGCTTCATCATCGGGCTGATCGCCGTCCCCGTCACGAAGGGAGAGACGAATCTCACCAGCCACGCCGCGCTCGATATCAAGAGCGGGGCTGAGGTGAGGAGCGTCGGCAATATCCAGATCGCCGCCAACCCGGGGGCGGCGTTGCCCACGTCCAACGCGTTCGGCTTCGGCAACGGTATCAAGTCGAAGGACTTCGGTTCGGTGAACCCGAAAACCAGCGGCGTGGTGACGCAATCAGGCACGGTCGAGGCGGGCATCTGGAGCGATCTGCGGCTCGAGATCGCCGCTGGGACGTCTGTTCCGGCGATCGTCTCCGACCCGGACAAGCACTACCCGTTCACGGCGACGGTCGACACCGCCTTCAATCCGGTCACCTACGTCACCGCCAACTATGACGCCGAGGTGGCTCCGCTGATGCGCGACGGTGTCTCGTCGACGAACGTGACCGCCATCAGGATTCAGGGGCTGCGGGCACGCGGCGGCGCCGTCACGGTCGATGCAACCGACTTCGACGGCCGCGGCTCCATCACCTCCCGCGATGGCGCCACGATCAGCGTGGTCAACAAGAGCAACAACTATCTCATCGTCGGCGACGTGCTGATCCCAGACGTTCCCGGCAGCATTTTCTTTACCGGGCTGGGCCAGCGGGCAACCGCCGTGGCGAAGGGCATTGCGCTGACTGTTGTGGGCGAAAACCGCGATCCCTCCGTGAAGATCGAGAACAGCTTCAACGGGCCCTCGGGCACCTCCACCTTCGGCCCCGCCGTGTTCATCAATGCGAGCATCCAGAACCTCGGTGGTGGCGTCACGGTCACCAACGTGAAGGGGTCGGTGGGGCAGACCGCCACGGTGTCGGCGGCGTCGTTCAACCTGTTCGCCCCGACCGGTGTCTACGTCGTTCCGATCAAGGCGCCGGAAACCAACTACTTTGTGGCCGATCCGATCGCCGACTGGAGCCGAAGCGTCACCTTTCCCGGTGGAAACCCGGCGACGACGACCACTCCCGACGCCAGGATGGCTGCGGCGTATGCCGTCAACGCCTGGGCGGGGGGCGGACTCAGCACCGCCGCCCTGAATAACAAACTCCTCTTCGACACGGCGGGCAAAACCTTCGTGGTGTACAGTGGCTCTGTCGCGTGGGCGTTCTCAAATGGCGTCTCAATCGATCAGTGGTACAGGCCCGACCTCTCGCCGATCAATTCCGCAACCTACTTCTACACATCGTCCTGGTTGACCGGAAAACTCAAGGAGTACACCGCCGACAAGCAATACTATCCGACGGTTCCCGGCAGCGAGTATGTGACGTTGTCGCAGACGCAGAGCTTTGCCGACAATTCGCAGATTCAGTCGGCGACGTCGACGATCGAGGCGGGCAAGATCTCGATCAAGGCCTTGATCATCAATGTCAACGGCACGATCAAGTCGGGCCGCAAGGTCTCGCTCGATGTGACGATGAACCAGGCCGATCTGGACGGCCTCAAGAGCCTCTCCAACACGCTCACGCAGAACGGAGTGACGCTGCCCCCCGAAATCGTCAACAGCAGTGGGATTGTCACGAACGCCGACGTGCGACCGGTGATCAATGCCATCCGGGAGAAACTCGGGTACGGGGGGACTGGCGATCAGCTCGTGGCCCAGCTCTGCACCTACCAGTTCCTCGGATACTTCAACGGCACGCGGACGGCCCACATTCCGCTCATGAGCGTCGAAGGAATGCGGGCATCGGCCACCACCTACGCCAACGCGGTCGCGTACGGAACGTACCAAGGCTCGAACTTAATTTCCGGCCGCCGCGACCCGATTTCTCCGTCGCTCTCGCGGGAGTCTTTTATTGGAAATATGCATGGGAAAAATCTTCTATCCTATGCCTATAAGACCTACGACTTTAATTTTCTTTACTCACCCGTCCCCAAGTTCGACGATGCCCTGGCGAACGTAACGTTCGATCTCCCCACGGCACAAATCAACGTCTCCGACGTCGAGGCTTCGCCGAGCGGCGGCTTCGTGCAGCTCATCGGCGGGATCATCAACACCCGCAATGGCGGCAAGATCCTGGCGGCGGGTGGCGGCGGTCAGGTGCGCATCGACAACCAGACCAGCTATCCGCTCGTGATGAACACCATCCGAACGGCCACGTCCGGCAGTGCGACCGAGACCTCGTGCGTCGTCGACATCATCGACACGATGAAGCCGGCGGCCACGGCGCAGACGGTCTATATCTACTCGCCGGGGGAGGGCGTGAAGCAGGCCAGCGGCGCGGCCGATGTTCCCTACGCCACGCTCATCACACAGGCGACGCAGCAGTCGGGCAGCGGCATGACGAAGGTCGCATATGCACCGCAGGCCGGCCTGCGCTATCAGTGGGAGATGCAGGCCGGCGTAACGAGAGACGTAACGTGGGGGCAGGATTCGCCCTGGATGTGGACGACCGCCAACGGCGCCACGCAGTCGCAGCCCTGGGTCTACAGACAGCTCAATGGCTCATACAGCACGAAGCCCTTCGGATGGGTCGCCGGCTTCGATCTATCGAGTGCGGCTTACCCTCTCGACTTGCTAACACGGGCAACAGGGGTTATTGGCTACGATATAATCCGCGGTGATCTCTTCTCCAGCACCGATACGGCTGACTACGTTCAACGGATCACGGGCGGAGTAACGTTCGATTCTAAAGCGAATGTAAGCGTGTATTTCGGCGGGCTCGGGTATGCGGGGGCCTGGCCAAATCGAACCCGTGAATACGTGTTTGCGGACAGTGGCTGGTTGGACATGAAGATGTCGGTCAAGGCCGACAGTCCCTTCGACGTGTCGTTCGATGTTGTGGACGGCGTCGTCGACGTGCGCTCGGCCGGGCCGCTGACGCTCCTCGGCCAGGTCGTCAATCCGCAGGGCACGACCACGGTGCGGGCCGATGGAGACCTGACCAGCAAGAGTTCGTTCGAGAGCGGCGACCTGACCATCACCGCCCCCCGGTCGGCAATCGGCAGCACCGCCGCGGCTCTTCCCATCAGCCTGACCGCGGGAGCGGCGTTCAACGCCACTGCCAGTTCGGCTGGCGTGTATGCCACCAGCAGCGGTGTGTTCACGCTCGGCACGGTGACGGCAGTCACCAGCGGAACCCACGGCAACGTCGTCATCAGCTCCGCCAGCGGCATCCGTGCCCGCGGCAGCGTGACGAACGTCATGGGCCGGAGCATAACGCTCGAGAGCACGCAGGGCTCGATCGGCGACGCCGTCAACGCGGTCACGATCCAGACCAACGGCGCCGATGCGGTGGTAAACGCGTCGGCCAGCGGCGACATCCGGCTGACGCAGCCGTCCGGCGATCTCCGGGTGGAGAGCATCCGTTCGGCCAGCGGCGACGTGACCGTCAACGTGCCCGCCGGCAAGGTGCTGAACTTCAGCAACAAGACCACGGCCAGCGCGCTCTCTCAGGATCAGATTCAGTCGATCTGGGCCGATCTCAGGCTTACCGACCGGCTCGGGGCGCAGAGCCGCAAGGACGATGCGGTCAAGACATTCGAGAATCAGGTGGCGACCCAGTACCGCACCTACTGGCAGCTCAGCGGCAACGGGAGGGTGAGCGGCGGGACGTACGCGCTCAAGACGTCGACCGTGCAGCTCTACCGGGCTGAGACGGCCGTCGCGCTCGGCAAGGCGTCGGCGGCGACCACGGATGCCGAGGTGCAGACGTATGCACGGGGGCTCCATGCCGACGTGCTGGCCTTCTTCGACCGGACCTTCGCCACCTCCTACTGGCAGTTCACCGTGGACGGCAAGCCGACCGAGGCGGCCGCGGCGCTTTCGTCTGCGTCTGCAAGTCGCTCGTGGCTGACCCGATCCGAGTTCGTGACGAATCAGCAGGCGTTCGCCTACACGGCAACGACCCTGCAGCGGCAGGCGTTGACGATGAATGCCACCTGGACAGAGGGCGCACTGAGCAACGCCATCAGTCTCTCGGCCTTGTCGGCGATGTCAGACCGCACCGACGTCGGCACGAGCGTGGCGGCCAACATCACGGCCGGCCGTGTGACAATCAACGACTCGAGCGTGACGCTCACGGCGGCCAGCGGTGTGGGCCGGCAGACGGAGACGGTCATCATCAGCTGGAGCGATCTCCAGACGAACCGGCTCGACGACACCCAGCGGGCGGCGCTCATCGTCGCCAACGCCCCGGGTGATATCCAGGTCTTTGGCGTCAGTTCGGCCTCCGCCATTGCCAAGACCGGGACCGCGTCGAGCGGCTCGGCGACCGTGATGGTGAATTCTTCGACCAACCTGAAGGTGGGAATGGCGGTGACCGGAGCCGGCATCGCGCCGCTGACGACCGTGATAAGCATCAGCCGCATCTTGGTGAAAATCCCAGGTTCGATTTTCCTGGTGTGGCAGCCGACCGTGATCCTCAGCAAGCCGACCACTGCGGCCCTCTCCAACACCAGCCTGCAGTTCTCGAACAGCTATGTGCCGATCCAGTTTGACGGTGGCATGCCGATTCTTCCGGCCGGCGTGACGCTGAGCCATCTCTCGCTGCCGCAGACGGCGCCGCTGTTCACCGGCGCACGGAGCACCGTGTCGATCCGGACCCAGGGCGATATCTACCTGCAGAGCACCGTGAGCGACCTGATCGCCGGCAGGATCGAGTCCTCGGCCGGCGATGTCGAGCTCGTCGCGCCCGGTTCCATCCTCGCCGCGGGCGGCACGTCGCTCGTGTTGAGCGGCAGCGATCTCAACCTGCTCGCCGGCACCGGCAGCATCGGCTCGAGCGGCACGCCAATGCCGATCAAGGTCGGAGCAACGCTCCTGTCGGCGGCTGCCGCCCGGGACGTGCGGCTGACCGCCGCCGATGACCTGATCTATGACCAGATCCGTGCGGGCGACACGGCCAGCGTGGCCGCCTCGGGTGCGATCAGCGACAGCGGGATTTCGGGCGCCATCATCCGGGCGACGAACGTGTCGCTCAGCTCCACGACCGGCGACATCGGGCAGGCGATCTCGTCCCTCCAAGTCTCCCTCAGGGAGAAGGGCTCGTTCACCGGGGCCGCCGCGGGAGGCCTGACCGTCAGCGGAGCCGCAGACGATGATGTCTTCCGCATCACTGCCGCCACATCGACCGCGGGCGACGTCAGCCTCGCTGTCGACGGCGACGCCCAGCTGGGCAAGCTTACGGCGACCAAGGGAACGCTGTCGGTCACCGCGGCGCGTGGCATCCAGGCCCTTGTCGACGATACCAACATCCGGGCCCTCAATGCCGCGCTCGAGGCCGGCAGCGGATCGATCGGCACGTTCTCTTCGACTGGAGCGGCGACAGGCTTCGTACGGCAGGCCGTCACCGGCAGCACCAGCGCCCGGGCGAATGCGGGCCGCATCGCCCTTAAGCAGGATGAGGGGGATGTTCGCATCGGCAGAATCACCGCCTCCGGCGAGGTGTTCCTCACAGCCGCTGCCGGTTCGATCCTGGAGGCGACTGGTGGGACATCGAGCTCGATCGATGCCAAGGCGGTCACGCTCGTCGCCTCCGGCAGCATCGGCCAGCCGGGGCAGGATCTCGTCGTGAACACGGCTGCCGGTTCCCCCCTCTTCGCGACGGCCGGCAGCGGCATCCAGCTCACCGAAGCGAGCGGCGATCTCATCATCGGCAAGGTCACCTCGATCACGTCCGGCCGGCTCGGCGTTCGGCTGACGGTGCCCGCGGGCGGTCTCTCACTGCCGGCCGCCGCCACGCTGTCGGCAACAGGCCCGGTGCTCCTGCAGGTGCGCGGAGACGTCACGCTCGATGCCGCCAGCTCACCGACCGCCGGCAGTTGGTTTGCGGTGGTTGGCAACTACGGTAAGACCGGCTCCGGCCCCGATTCGGTGATCAAGACCACCCGCGGCAACGGCAGTTCCGTGATCACGGCGCCATACACCTCGATCGGCACGTGGGCCGCCACGGGCCAGGGGGCGGCGACGGCCGCCGCGGCCGGATATTCCGATGCCGGAAAGACGACGTTGGCGACGCTCGGCCTGGCGTCGGCAGCGTCGACCGGCCCGGTGGCGACCGATACCAGCGGCAACGTCTCCTTCTTCGACCCGGCCACCAAGTCGCTGAAGCAGCTTGACTGGACCGGCTCGGTCCGCACGCTGGTGTCGAGCGGCCTCAACGGCGCTTCCGGCCTCGCGGTGGATGCCGCGGGCAACGTGCTCATCGCCGACCGCGACACGCTGCCGGTCGTCGTGGCCGACCCGTCGTTCGAGACTCCGAGCGGCACGGCACGTGCAGTCCGTGGTCCTGTGGCTGGATCGCCGTGGGTATTCAACAACGCTGGGGTCGGTTTGGCTTCGAATGGGGCCATTCTGGGTCGTGATGGGTTTGTGGCCCCCAACGCGCCCAACGGATCGCAAGTGGCTTTCATCGAAGCACGTGGGGCCAGTATCAGTCAGTCGGTCCAGTTCGAGGCCGGCTGGTACACGCTGTCGGTGGCAGCCACCCAGAAGAGATACGATGGGTTTGTTTCGAATCAGCAACTCGGGATCTACGTGGACGGTGTTTCCGTGGGCGCGCTGATCCCCGTGGGTACGACCTACACGACGCTCACGACTCCGGCGTTCCAGGTGGCTACCGGCGCCCGCACGATCGAAATCCGAGGAATGTTGGACCAGCAGTATGGCTGGAGTAGCGGCAGCGGGGCCCTCATCGACAGCGTCCAGATCACATCGGCTCGGGCTCCTGCGATCAAGGTCTGGAACGCCGCGACGGGCGTCCTCTCCACGCTCGTGACGACCACCAACGCGCCCTCCGGCGTGGCGGTCGATGCCGCCGGCAATGTCTTCTATTCCGATGGCACCGCGGTGAAGCGGTGGGCGGCGGCCACGGCCGCGGTGAGCACCATCCTGACGGGATCCGCTCCGAGGGGGCTGGCGACCGATGCCGCGGGCAATGTCTATGCGGCCGATGCGACTGCAAACGTGTTGAGGAAGTGGACCGCGTCGACCGGCGGCGTCAGCACGCTGTCGGCGTTTACTGGCCTGAACGGTCCGCAGGCCGTGGCGGTCGATGCGGCGGGCGACGTCTACGTGGCTGACACCGGCAACAATCTGGTGCGGAAGCTATCGACCGGCGCGGGCACCGCGAGCACGCTGATCGCGACGGGCCTGAACCGCCCGACCGGCGTGGCGATCGACACGCTCGGCAACGTCTACACCGTCAACAACGGCACCGCCTCGAGCACGCTCGATGCCTACCAGCCTTGGGCCGACGTGCCCGCGGCGACCGTGACCCAACTGGCTGCCGCGGGCAGCGACGTACTCCAGGCGGTGGTGCCGCGATCGCAGACCCTGTACGGCGCCTTCGTGCCGACCAGTGATGCGTCGTGGCTGCGGGTCACGGGAACGGAGGATGGTGCCGTGCGCTACAGCTTCGACGCCGCCCCTGGCGGCCTTGCCCGGACCGGCCGGCTCACGATCCTGGGGAAGCAGGTCACCGTCGCGCAGGCGGCGAACCGCAGCGGCGTGGGGATCTCGGCCCCCGCGATCGCCCATGGATCCAACGGGCTCGTCACTCTGAGCGTCACCTCGACATCGGCGCCTCCCACGGGCGGCGTGACGCTGTCGGTGAATGGCGGCACGCCGCTGTCGGGAACGCTCGCGGCGGCTGGGTCGTCGGTCGTCAACGGCGTGACGACGTACGCCGCCACGGCCACGTTCGCGGTGCCCGGGCTTGTGGCGGGCAGCCATTCGCTGGTGGCCGTCTACGACAGCCAGGCGACGTTCTCCGGCAGCACGGCCACGGGTTCGATTCTCGTCAACCGGGCAGCGACGGCGGCGGCGATTTCCGTGACGACCGCTGACGTCACCTACGGCGATGCGATCACCCTCACCGGCAGCGTCCCGCGCGTCGGCAGCGGTGTCATTCCCACCGGCTGGCTGGCGATCATGGACGGCAGCGTGCAGGTGGGCAGGGCCCAGTTGACCTCCGGCAGCTTTGCGGTGACGACGAGGTCCCTGCCCGGCGGCTCGCGCAGCTTCACGGCCGTGTATGAGGGAGATTCGAATTACCTTGGCAGCACGAGCGGGGCCGCTCTCAAGACGATCGGAAAGAAGTCGGCTGTGCCGACGCTCGCAGGCTCGGCGAGGGACTCGACCTACGGCGGAACGGTGACCTACACGGCGTCGGTGCCGACCGCCGTCGCCGGCACGTTCCCCACCGGCACGATTGAGTTCTATGACGTCTATGACTTCAACAAATGGGTCGCCATCGGGTCGCCAGTCGCCCTATCCAGTGGCCAGGCTGTCTTGAGCACGGCGACCCTCGCCGCGGGGATTTATTCTCTCAGGGCGGTCTACAGTGGCGATGGCACGAGCTACCATTCATGGACTTCTTCACAGGAGATGCTCCCGCTGGTGGTTGCCAAGGCGACCAGCACGCCCAGCGTGGCAAGCAGCCTCAGTTCGTCGTCCTACGGCACCGCCGTGACGCTCACGGCCACGCTGCCCAAGGCCGGAAACGGCCTGTTCCCGACCGGAAGCGTGCAGTTCTTCGACGGTGCGGTCTCGCTCGGCAACGGCACGCTCGATCCGGCGACGGGGAAGGCAACGCTCACCACGTCGACGCTCGCCGTTGGCGGTCGCTCGATCACGGCGAGGTATGACGGTGACGTCAATTACAACACGGCGCCGACAACCAGCCCTGTGATCACGCAGACGGTCAGCAAGGTGGGGAGCAGCGCCACGGTCGCCAGTTCGTTGAGTGCTTCGACGCTCGGCTCGGCCGTGACCTTCACGGCCGCGGTGGCCAAGGCCGGAAACGGCCTGTTTCCGACCGGAAGCGTGCAGTTCTTCGACGGAGCGTCCTCGCTCGGCAGCGTCACGCTCGATCCGAACACCGGAAAGGCGACGCTCACCACCTCGACGCTCGCTGGCGGCAGCCACTCGATCACGGTGAAGTATCTGGGCGACAGCAACTACGCGTCCTCGACGAGCGGTGCGATCGAGCAGACCGTCAACAGAGCCACGGCGACGCCGGCGGTGGCGTCCTCGAGCAGCACCTCGACCTATGGCCAGAGCGTCACGTTGACGTCCACGGTCCCCGGCGTGCCGAACATGGCGACGCCCACCGGTACGGTCCAGTTCTACGACGGCGCTGTCCTGCTCGGCACGGGCACGATCAACGTCGTGCGCGGCGTCGCCACGGCGACGCTCGCGACGTCGGCGATCTCCGGCGGCACCCGCTCGATCACGGCGAAGTATGTGCCCGCTGCCACCGACAAGAACTACGCCGGTGCCACGAGCAGTGCGATCGAGCAAACGGTCACCACGTTTACGGTGACGACGACACTCGCCCTCACGATAGGCACCCCCGACAGGTTTACCGCGACCGTGACCGGAGTCGTCGGAGGCAGGGTTCCCACCGGATCGGTGCAATTCCGGGATCGTGGTGTGAACATCTTCGCGCCCGTAGCGCTCGACGCGACAGGCAAGGCGTCGTTCACATCGTCCGGCCTGACAGCCCTGGCGGTTGGGTCGCACTCGATCACGGCGATGTACGTGCCGGCATCGTCCGAAACCAACTACATCGCGGGAGCCGTGAGTGCCGCGCAGGACCGTACGGTGCTCCCGACCGGCACGGTGGCGAGCACGACGACGGTCACCAGTTCCTCGCCGATAGCGGCCGTTGGCCAGTCGGTCACGTTGACTGCGACGGTGACCGTGCCGACGGGCGCGGTCGCCCCGACCGGCGGCATCGTCGAGTTCTGGGACGGGGCCACCTACCTGGGCAAGGGGACGCTAGCGGTCGTGAACGGGGCCTACAAGGCGACGTTCACGACGACGCCCCCGAGCAAGGGCCTCTCGATCACGGCCCGGTTCGTTGGGAACGGCACCTACAGGGTCAGTGAAAGCGGCATTTTCTCGCAGACGGTCCGGTGGTGACCGGGGCCCATCCAGATTCGGCATGCCGCCTTTCATCATGACACCTCTCCGCGGAAGCTGTGGGTGACTTCCGCCTCTGGGAAGCGAACCATTGCGTGAAACAGGGTGATCGCGATGCCTTGAGGGTTTTGACACCGTCCGCTGTGCTGGCGTTTTTTTTTGCCAGGCACAAGCCACCCGAGCCGGCAACCGGCTTGCCGCGCCGGCCGCCACCCTGACCGCCCCCCCGATTGAATACCCACCCGGTTCAAACCGGTCGTGGATGAGGCACAGGTGCCATCGCGGGATCCGGGGGATGACGAGTCGCCGGTGCGGGAAATTGCGCAAAGTGCCTTGCGCAATGCGCGTGGTCCGTTGCGCTTTCTGCGTGTCGTGCGTGCCCTGGGGGCTAACAACACCGGGGGAGTGTGATCTGGCGGCCGTGGCTGGCGGAAACTTCGCGAAACTTTTGGCAGGGCCTTGGCAGAGCCTTGACGGAAGTGGGGAGTGGTGTACGAAAAACCAGAAGGTTAGGGTTTTCGCCCTCCGTCGAACGCCGATGGACCTGGTCGGAGGGACGATCGCAGGCCGTGTTTTTCTTCGAGAGCCTTTTCCCTTTCGCTGGCGGCCTTGGCCTGCCTTCCATTGGGCTCTATCGCCAACGCCGCAAGATTCGAGTGGGTGACGGTCGGCGACCCGTGGAACACGGCTGATACCGCTCCTTCTGGCTCGGGTTACGTGGCCACTTCATTCCGGATCATGAAGTACGAGCTCACGAACCAGCAGGAACAAGGAGAGCATCGATCACCATGCGGCTTGCCAATCTGATCACGAGCTTTCGCGTGGCCTGGATTGCATGCGGCGTTCTCGTCGCAGGCACGGCGGGCGCGATGCTGACGCCACGCGAGGCGGTTGCGGCCGACCCGACCTGGAACAACACGAGCGCCGGCGACAACGCGTGGAGCAGCACGACCAACTGGTCGGGCAACGTGCTGCCGACGAGCACCGACACGATCACGCTCGGTTCGGCTTTCGCCAGTCCGACGGTGAATCTCGACGTCTTCAGCACGGTCGCCAGCCTGACGATCTCCACGGGCACTTCGTTCACGCTCTCGTCGACGAACGCTTCGGTGCTGACGCTTGCCACCGGCGGCCTCACACGTGACCTTGCTTCCTCTGGTACGCAGTCGATCTCGGCCGATGTCACTCTTGGCGCCAATGCGGTGTGGGCGATTGACGGCGATGGGCAGTTGGTGGTGAGCGGTGCCATTGGCGAAGACGGCGGCTCGTGGAGCCTGACGAAGACCGGCCTCGGCACGCTCATGCTCACGGGCGCCAGCACCTATTCCGGTGGCACGACGATCGATGGCGGCACGCTGGGAGTGGCCCCGGGCGGTTCGATCAGCCATTCCACCGGCAATCTGATTCTTGGATCGACTGCTGGTGCGGCCGGCGGCCTGAACATCACCGGTGGCAGCGTCCTGGCTGACAACGCCGCGATCGGATTTGACGCTGACGGCAGCGGCAGCGTGGTGATCACGGGGGGCACGCTGGCCACCACTGCCGACCTCTATGCCGGCTTCGGCGGCACCGGTCTGCTCTCGATCTCGGGCAGTGGCGTGGCGATCGTGGGCGGCACGCTCGCTCGCGGCCTGTCGGGCACCATCGCTCTCGAATCGGGCGGCATGCTGCAGATCGGCACCGGCGGCGCGTCTGGCAGCCTCGCGACCGATCTGACCAACAACGGGTCGCTCGTCTTTGACCGCTCCGACGAGTCGAGCTATGCCGGCGTCATCGACGGCACCGGCACGGTCAGCAAACTCGGGGCCGGCACGCTGACATTCACCGGCGTGAACACGTATACGGGCGTCACCATCATCTCCGCCGGAGCCTTGCAACTCGGCGACGGCCTGACGACCGGATCGATCGTCGGTGACGTGGTCGACAACGCCACGCTGATCTTCAATCCCGCCAACGACGTCACGTTTGCCAATGCCATCAGCGGCACGGGCGCCGTGCAAAAGCTCGGCACCGCCGTGCTGACCCTCTCCGGGAGCAACACCTATTCGGGCGGAACGCAGATCGACGCCGGCGTGCTGTCGCTCGGCAGCGCAGACGCGCTCGGACCTTCCGGCACGATTTCGTTCGGCGGCGGCACGCTGCAATTCACCGCTTCGGGCACGACCGACTATTCGGCTCGATTCAGCACCGCTGGCAATCAGGCCTTTGTCCTGGATACCAACGGCGAAGCCGTGGCACTGGCGTCGGCACTTTCAGGCCCTGGCAGTTCGCTGACGAAACTCGGCCTGGGCACGCTCACACTCTCCGCCAGCAACAGCTACAGCGGCGGCACGACGATCAACGGCGGCGAGGCGATCGTCGCTGCCGGCGGCGCGATCAGCCATTCCGGCACCGATCTCTTCGTGGGCACCGAGGGTCATACCGGCACATTGACGATTTCCGGCGGCAGCGTCACCGACGCGAATGCGGTGGTCGGCAGCGGGAACGGCAGCAACGGGACGGTGGCGGTCAGCGATGGCACCTGGATCACGCTGGGCGAGCTCATCGTGGGGGCCGCTGACTCGGGCGTCGGCGCGATCACCGTCAGCGGCGGCAGTCTGTCAAACGCCAGCGCCACGTTGGGGTATGACGCCGCCTCGCAGGGCTCGGCAACCGTCACTGGCGGCCTCTGGACCACGAGTGGCAACCTGACCGTGGGGCGAGACGGCACGGGCGTGCTCGCGGTCTCGGGCAGCGGCACCGTGATCGTGGGGGGCACGCTCGCCCAGGGTACCTCCGGGTCGATCAATCTCGAGTCGGGCGGCACCCTGCAGATCGGCACCGGCACCACGGGCGGCACGCTCGCCACCAACCTCACCAACAACGGGTCGCTCGTCTTCGACCGCTCCGACGATTCGGCATACGCGGGGGTCATCGACGGCGTGGGCTCGGTCACCAAGCGAGGCGCCGGCACGCTGACACTCACCGGCATCAACACCTACACGGGCACCACCACCATCTCTGCCGGAGCCTTGCAACTCGGCGACGGCGTGAGCACCGGATCGATCGCCGGCAACATCGTCGACAACGCCACGCTGATCTTCAATCCTGCGACCGATCTCGACTACGCCGGCAGCATTTCGGGCACTGGTGGCGTGACGAAGCTGGGGGCCGGCACGCTCACACTGACCGGCAGCAGTAGCTCCAGCGGCGGCACGCTGATCAACGGCGGGACGTTCAACGTGGCCGCCGGCGGCGTGGTCAGCCATGCGGCGGCGAACTTGGTGGTGGGCGATGCCAACACCGCCATGCTGCTCGTCTCCGGCGGGAGCGTCACGAATGCCGACGGCATCGTCGGCCGCGGTCTCACCGGCACCGGCGTCGCGACGGTAACCGATGGCATCTGGACCAACACCGGCGGACTCCGGATTGGTGCCGACGGCGGCACCGGCCTGTTGACGATTTCCGGGAGCGGCGTCGTCATCGTCGCGGGAACGCTCGACCGCGGCGCGAATGGCACGATCGATCTTGCCTCCGGCGGCACGCTCCAGATCGGCACGGGCGGCACTTCGGGCGTGCTCGGCACGAATCTCACGAACAACGGCTTGCTCGTCTTCGATCGCTCCGACAACTCGACCTACGGCTTGGTGATCGACGGCAGCGGGTCGGTGACGAAACGCGGCGCGGGAACGCTCACGCTCTCCGCCAGCAACAGCTACAGCGGCGGCACGACGATCAACGGCGGCACGCTCGCCTTGGCCAGCAGCGGCGTCATCGATCACGCGACCGCCGACATGGTGGTCGGCACCGGCGGCACCCTGAAACTCGACGGTGGGACGGTCGCCAACCTTGTCGGCTCCGTCGGTTATCACGGCGAAGGTACGGCGATCGTTTTGTCCGGCACGTGGGCGAACGCCGGTGCGCTTCGCGTGGGCTGGGGAGATCCCTCCGACGTTCTGACTGGCAGCGGGACCGGCACGCTCTCCATCAGCGGTGGCGCCGTCACGAACACGGACGCCACGCTGGGCGGGTATGCCGACAGCGTCGGCACGGCTGTCATCGGCGGTGGCAGCTGGACCAGCTCTGGTGACCTGCGGCTTGGCTTCAGCGGTGGCACCGGCATCATGACGCTCAATGGCGGCACGGTGACGGCGGCCAATACCCACGTGGGTGGCGACAACCTCAGTTCTGGAACCCTCACGGTGAACGGCGGCACGTTCGCAACCACCGGCGCGCTCAGCGTCGGCTACGGCGGGGGCACCGGGACCTTCCTGATGACCGGGGGCACGGTTACCAACGACACGAGCTCTGTCGGATCGGGTGTCGGCAGCGTCGGGACGGCGGCGATCAGCGGAGGCCAGTGGTCCACCACGGGGGACCTGATCGTGGGTGGCGACGGCACGGGCACGCTCACGATGTCTGGATCGGGCGTTGTGGAGGTGGCAGGAACGCTGTACCGCGGCACGGGTAGCACGATCACGATCGATGCCGGTGGCACGCTCTCCATCGGCACCGGCGGCTCATCGGGCAGTCTCGCGACCGACATCACCAACAACGGCCTGCTCGTCTTCAATCGGGCGACGGATTCAAACTACGATCGGGCCATATCCGGCAGCGGTGCTGTCACCAAATCGGGTTCCGGCACACTCACCTTCACCGGCAGTAATGGCTACACCGGCGGCACGACGCTCGAGAGTGGTCTGCTTTCTTTGGGGAGCGCGGGGGCGCTGGGCACGACCGGCACGATCACGTTTGCCGGGGGCGGGCTCCAGTTCACTGGCGCCAACAAGGCCGACTATTCGGCCCGCTTCAGCGCCGCCGACAACCAGTCGATCGTGATCGACACCAACGGCGAGGATGTGTCGTTTGCATCGGTCATCTCCGGCATCGGCACGAGGCTGACGAAACTCGGAGACGGCACCCTCACGTTGGCCGCTGCCAATTCCTATCTTGGCCGCACGACGATCTCCGGGGGCACACTCGCACTCTCCGGTTTCGGAAGCATTGGCACGGGCGGGCTTGATCTGGGCACCGGCGGCACCTTCGACCTCACCGCCCTCGCTTCGGGCACCTCCACGTTGCCGGCGACTGGCAGCCTGACCGGCGTCGGCACGCTCTCTGGTGCGGGCCACACGCTTGCCGTGCTCGGAGCCTTCCAGCCGGGCAACGGTTTGGGCACGGTCACGTTGGGCCCTGACTTCACGCTCGCCCTGATGCTGTCCTCAACCAGCACGTTTCAGATCACCAGCCCGCTTTACACCGTCGACACCTATGACCTCGTGACTGGCGCCGGGAGCGTGGAGTTCGGCGGCGTGCTGGAGCTGGACTTCAGTGGTGGCAATTACTCGCTGGGCACGGAAGTCTTGCAGCTGTTTTCGAATATGGGTGGCTGGAGTGGCGACTTTACGGCAGTGCATGCCACTGGTTTGGCCGCGGGGCAGTTCGCCACGTTCAACGCCTCCACCGGCTCCATCAGCATCGTTCCGGAGCCGTCCAGCTCCGTTCTGGCGGCCATCGGGGCCGGTCTGGTCGGCTTCCTGCAGAGGCGACGGCGAATGGCCGCTACGAGGCGTGTTCAGTCTGCTCGGTGACAATGACGCCGGCACGGTTCAGCCAGCGACGAAAATCGACGTCGTGCACCGCTCTCTCGATCATCTGGCCACCGCTCGCCCCGTCACACCTCCTCCGGCCGCGGGTGTTTCCACGGGTCGCGATACTCGCGTGCCAGATGGCTGTTGGCTTCGTCGTCGCCGACGACATTCCCCTCGCGATCGAGCGCCAGGCTCCGTCCCAGACGCATCGAGACATTGGCGAGGATGCAAGCGGCGCTCGAGACATGCCCCTCGGCAATGTCGGCCACCGGCCTCCGCCCCGTCGCCCGGGCGTCGAGGAAGTCGAGCATGTGACGCCGCGTCGCCGGCGCGGCGAAGGGCTCCGTCTCCTGGTGCTCGACATCCTCTGGATACTTCTCGCGCTCGTCGAGAAACTCCCCATGCTCCGCCGGGCCGCCGTCCTTCGGCTTGAAATCCCACTTCGCCACGCTCAACCGGAGCGTCCCTTGGGAGCCGTAGAGCGTTGCCCCCCACGGATACTCAGGGTCGGGATTCTCCCCCCAGTTACGCTGCGTCCACACGACCTGCACGTCGCCATGATCAAACAGCGCCGTCTGCGTGTCGTGGAGCTTGACGTTCGAGGCCGGATTGCGAACGAGCGAGCCGCCCGAGGCTGAAATCCGCTCCGGCCACGACAGCCCCAGGAGGTAGCGGACGAGGTCGTAAAAGTGAACGCACAGATCCCCCGTCTGACCGTTGCTGAACTCGATCGTGTCGCGCCAGCCGCGGGGATGGATCTGGGGGTTGTAGGGAACCAGCGGCGCCGGGCCGCAATACATTTCCCAATCGAGCGACGCCGGAGCGGGCGCCGGCGGCGGATAGGCCTCGCGCGTGCCGTAGTAGCTGTGGATGTCGACCGCGGCGATTTTTCCGAGGCGGCCGGAGGCGATGAAGCGGTCGCGGGCCGCGAGGAGATGGGGGGTGCTGCGGCGCTGGAGGCCGACTTGGACGGTGCGGCCATGGAGCCGCGCCGCCGCCACCATCGCCCGCCCCTCGACAACATCGAAGCTGATCGGCTTTTGCACATAGACATCGGCCCCCGCTTCGCAGGCGGCGATCATCGGCAGGCAGTGCCAGTGGTCGGGCGTGCCGACGAGGACGATCTCCGGCTTGGTATCGGCGAGGAGGTTGCGGTAGTCGCCAAACAGCGGCGGCGTGTTGCCGGAGGGCTGCCGCTTGGCGACAAGGGCCGCGGCGGCCTCGCGCATGTTGGTATCGACATCACACAGCCCGACGACCTCGACCGGCGCCACCTGCATGAGATGGAAGAGGTCGGTCTTCCCATACCAACCGCAACCGACGAGCGCCGCGCGGAGCGGCTTGGGGGGCTCCGCGGCAGCGGCCGAATCGGCCCGCAGGGCGCCGATCGCGGCCAGCCCGATCCCGGTGTGAAGGAAATCTCGGCGCTGCATGACGGTGCTCCACTCCGGTGGCTTCTCGGGCTGGGATGGCACTCGTCGCCCCCCAAAGCTTCAAGCCTACCTTCTCGCACCGTCGACAAGGAAAAGGAGAAAAAGGTGCCAGCCATTGCCATTTGGCGAATTGAGCGTCATGCCGGGATTTCCAGACAGGCCAATTTTGCTTGCAAAAGAGCCGTTGAACGACCTATTTTACTCGTATGGTCATTCAGATGGACGTTCAAACCGAGCAGGAATTGCGGCGGCTCGCCGGCCGACAGGGGCGCGCGCTGGCTGAAGTCGTGGAGGCAGCATTGCGGAGTTACATCGAGGCGGAGGCGATAACAGACATCGAATCCGCGGATGTCGCCGCCACTCAAAGCGCCCTGGTGTCAGAGTTGACCGGGATCGACGGACCACCAGAGGCTGCGGAGGAGCCCGTGACCGATGCGCAGGGCTGAAATCTGGTGGGCTGAATTGCCACCGCCGGTTGGCCCGCGACCGGTCGTGATCCTGACGAGAAATGCCGTCATCGACACGATCGGAGCGGTGATCGTGGGCCTCGTCACCCGCACCGCCCGCGGACTTCCAACCGAGGTATCGGTCGGCCGAGCCGACGGTCTTCCGCGCCCATCGGTGGTCAACGCCGACAACCTTCTCACCGTGCCGCGGCAGCGGCTCATTCGGCTCATGGGACAGTTCTCCTCCGAGAAGGTTCGGGAGCTCGATCGGGTCGTGAAGATCTCGCTAGGGCTCGACTGAGCCGGGACCGAGAAGACAGCGCTCATGCGGTGACGCGGCGTCAGGGGGAACTCTCCCGGCACGCGATGGAGTCGCGTCTGGCCGGCCGAGCCGTCGGGTACACTGCCGACTCGCGTGCCAGGCCAGAGCGACTGGCCGGTCGTCACCCATTCCCCGTCGTTCTCCGAGGAGTCTTGAACGTGGTCCTTCCCTCATGGTTCGGTGTTTGGAGCGTCTGCCTGGGCGTGGCGGTGGCCGTCGCGGTGTCGGTCTCCCCGATGTCGGTTTCCCAAGGTGCCGACCCTGCGCACGGCACGCGGATCGTGTTCCTCGGCGACTCGATTACCGAAGCGGGCGCCGGCCCGCATGGCTACGTGACACTCGCCCGCCAAGCGCTCGCCGCGGCCACGCCCGCCGCGCCCCCGGAAGTGATCGGCGCCGGGATCTCCGGCAACCGGGTGCCCGATCTCCTCGCCCGGCTCGACCGCGACGTCCTCGCTCGCAAGCCCGATGTCGTCGTCATTTACATCGGCATCAACGACGTCTGGCACAGCCAAAATGGCCGCGGCACGCCGAAGGGGGAGTTCGAGGAAGGGCTCCGGACGCTCGTCGACAAGATCCGCGGCATCGGGGCCAAGGCCGTGCTCTGCACGCCGACGGTGATCGGCGAAAAGAAGGCAGGCACCAATCCGCTCGACAGCATGCTCGATGAATACGCCGACATCAGCCGAGCCGTGGCCGCCGACATGAAGGCCCCGCTCATCGATCTGCGCAAGGCGTGTGTCGCGCACCTCGCCGAGCACAACAAGGCCGACGCCAAGGAAGGGATCCTCACGACCGACGGCGTCCACCTCACCGCCGCCGGGAATACCTTCCTCGCGGCGCGGATGGTCGAAGGCCTCGCCGCGGCCGGCTTCGTCTCTGCCGGCACAGCGCAGAAGACTGAAAAGATGCTCCGACATGTGGTGATGTTCAAGTTCAAGGAGACGTCGACCCCGGCCGACGTCGAGCGGATCGTGAAGGCTTTTGGGGCGCTTCCGGAACGGATCAAGGAGATCAAGGGCTTCGAGTGGGGCACCGACAATTCCCCTGAAGGGCTCCAGCAGGGGCTGACGCACTGCTTCTTCGTCACCTTCGCTTCGGAAGCCGATCGCGACGCCTATCTTCCCCACCCGGCCCACAAGGAGTTTGTCGATCTCGTCGGGCCCCATGTCGAGAAGGTGACCGTCGTCGACTACTGGTCCCAGCCGTGATCGGTCGGGTCGACTTCCTCAAGAGCCTCCCGGTTGCCGATGTCCTCGACGAGGTTGTGGCAGCATCGCGGCCGCGCGCCGCAGGGGACGGGGGAGCGGTCGTCGTCACGGCCCCCCCCGGCTCTGGAAAGACGATGCTCGTGCCGGCGGCGGTGCTCGACGACCTCCCGGCGGGAATGCGACTGATCCTCATGCAGCCGCGCCGGCTGGCGGCCCGGTCAGTCGCGGCGCAGATCGCCAAGCTCCGCGGCTGTGAGCTCGGCAGCGAGGTCGGCTACCAAGTGCGCTTCGATTCGCGCGTGGGGCATGACACGCGGCTGATCGTCGAGACGACCGGGATCATGCTCCGGCGCCTTCTCGACGACGTCACGCTCATGAAAATAGGCTGCGTCGTTCTCGATGAGTTTCACGAGCGATCGGTGGAGATGGATCTCGTCCTGGGAATGCTCCTGCGGGTGCGGGAGACGCTCCGCCCCGATCTGCGGATGGTCGTCATGAGCGCCACGCTCGACACCGGCCCGGTGGCCCGGATCCTCGCCCCCGGCACCCCCGCCGGCTGCCCGGTGGTGTCGACGTCGGGGCGCCTCCATCCGGTCGAGGTGTGCTATGGCCGGCGCGGTGATCAGCGGGAGCTGGTCGATCAGGTGGCCGACGCGGTCGGGCAAGCGCTCAAGGGCTCGACGGGCCACGTGCTCGTGTTCCTCCCTGGCGTCGGGGAGATCATGCGATCGGCCGACGCAATCGATCCGCTCGCCGACCGGCAGGGGCACTCGGTCGTCATCCTCCATGGCGAACTGCCGCCGGAGCAGCAGGATCGCGTTCTCGAAGAGACTGGCGGACGGAAGATCATCCTCGCCACGAACGTGGCCGAGACGAGCCTGACGATCCCCGGCGTCGGCGCCGTCGTCGACTCTGGGATGGTCCGTCAGATGCGTGTCTCGAGCGCGACGGGGCTGCCGCGGCTCGAGCTGATCCCGATCTCGCGGGCCTCGGCCGACCAGCGCGCCGGCCGCGCGGGGCGCACCGGGCCCGGCGTCTGTTACCGGCTGTGGGACGAATCATCGCACCATCACCGCCCGGCCGCCGATCTGCCTGAAATCCTCCGCACCGATCTCGCCGGCCCACTCCTCCAGCTCCTCGCCCTCGGCGAGGCCGATGCCTTTCCCTGGCTCGACGCCCCCCAGCCCGAGGCTTTTCAACAGGCCCTCCGGCTCCTCGGGATGCTCGGAGCGATCGAGACGGAGGGGGCGAAGACGACGATCACGCCGCTGGGGCGGGAGCTGGTCCGCCTTCCGACCCACCCGCGCCTCGCCCGGCTCCTCCTTGCCGGGGCCCGGCATGGGGTGCTCCGGGAGACGTCGGTGGCCGCGGCGATGCTCTCCGAGCGGGATCCCTTCCGCACCGCCGCCCATGGCCGCAGCGGCCCGCGCGACCGGATGACCGTTCGCACCCGCTCCGATGTCGTCGACCGGGTCGCGGCGCTGCAGATGTTCCACGCCGGGATCCCCCTCGGCGGCCATCCGTCGACGGCCGACCTCGATCCCCATCCGGGCGGGGCACGGACGGTGCTCCGGGCGGCCGAACAGCTCTACCGGCTCGTCGACGTCGAGCTCGCACCGCGCGCCGCCGATCCGGCCACGGCGCTGATGCGTTCGCTCCTCGAAGCCTTCCCCGACCGGCTCGCGAAGCTCCGGCCCGGGGCCAACGACCGGGCGACGATGGTCGGCGGACGCGGCCTGCGCCTCGACGGCGGATCCCGAGTCCGGCAGGAGCCGCTCGTCCTGGCGATCGATCTCGACGACGGCGGCGGAGAAGCCCGCGTCCGGCAGGCTAGCGCCGTCGAGCGCGAGTGGCTCGACGACGAGGGGCTCCATGCCAATCTCACCAGCGGCGAAGAGCTTCTTTACAGCCCCTCGCGCCGTCAGGTGGAGGCCCGCCGACGCACCGCCTGGATCGATCTGGTCCTCGACGAGACGCCGGTGGCGATCAGCGACCCGGCCGCCGCCGCAGCCCTCCTTGCCAGTGTCGCCCGGCAGGAACCGGCCCGCAGCCTCCCCGATCCCGATTCGGCCGCCGGCCGCTTCCGGCTCCGAGTCGATTGGCTCGCGCGGACGATGCCCGACCTCGACTTGCCGACCTTCGACGACGACGCCCTCCTGGCGATGCTTTCCGAGGTCTGCCACGGGCTGCGGTCGCTCGACGAAGTGCGGGCCGCCGACTGGCTCATCCGTCTCCAGGGGGCGGTCGGCTGGGAGCGGCTCCCCCTCGTCGATCGCCTCGCGCCGGCCGAGCTCGAGCTGGCCGGAGGCCGCCGCTACCGGCTCGACTACCGCCCCGACGGACCACCGATCCTCGCCGTCCGGATCCAGGAGCTGTTCGGCACGCTCCAGACGCCGCGGGTGGCCGACGGCCGGGTGCCGGTGCTTGTCCATCTTCTCGGGCCCAACCACCGTCCGCAGCAGGTGACCTCCGACCTCGAGAGCTTCTGGCGCACGACCTACCACGAGGTGCGGAAGGAGCTGCGGCGCCGCTACCCGAAACACCCCTGGCCCGACGATCCGCTCACCGCATCCCCGCCGCGCCCCCGCCCGCGCGCTTGACAGACTGCTGCGATCGACGGAGCCACAGACGTGCTACGACCCGCCGAACCGCACCTCCTCCCTCGGCGCCACCGTCATGGCACGTTTGACCGGGCGCCGGTTGTGCGGAGCGTGCGCAGGGGACGGCGCGTGCCTCTGGTGTCGTTTATCGCGCGTGCAACGGCTCGCTTTTCCGGGCTGATGATCTTCGCTGCCCCGCGTCGATCGTCACCTCTGCCGGCCCGCTCCCACGGACCGGCACAGTCACATCCCCCGGGAATGAAGCAGGAGTCCCCCCATGCGTCGAGTGGTCGTGTTGATGGCGATCGTTGCCACCCTCGTGGTGACCGGTGTTTCGAATGCCCAGCAGATCCGTGGCCAGCAGGTCGGTGCCCAGCGCAACGGGCCGGTCGCGAAGCTCGTCGAGCTCGAGCGACGCAAGAACGAATGGCTCCGTCAGCGGTTCCTCGGCCGGTGATCGAGTTTGTCGCAGCGGCGCGGCCCGTCGGGGCACCACCTCCCCCCCCCGGTGCCGATCGATGAGGCCCGCCGCTCGCGACTGGCTCGACGGATTGAGACGGTTCTCCGCGGAGCACCGGCTCTCCAGGCCACAGCGGCCGGAGCCGGTGCCCGTGGAGACCGGTGCCAGGCATCTCCCCCGCATCACGAACAGCTCACCGGTACTCGTCGCCCAGACCGAGATCCTCGCCGCCCACGCGGCTGCTTGGGGCCTCTCGACGCTCAACAAACTCGCGGCGACGTTCCCCGACGGAGCGATCGTTGTCACCACCTCGCCTCCCGGACTGTCCGCGTGGGACAATCTGATCGCGAGCCTCCCCGCGCCCCTGGCGGAGCGTGTGGCGACCGCCACGGAAATCGTATACCGCGGCTGGTGCATGCGCTCCCCCGATGAGGCCCACCGGCTCCACGCCGTGGTCTGGAGCTGGATCAAGGCTCCGCTCCCTCCCCAGCGTCGGGCCGACTTCGCCCCCTTTCCGATCGCCGAGAGCGCCGACTACTGGGTTCTCCGCTACGGCCATTCCGGCGGCGGTGAAGGGGAACCCAGCGCCGATCTCTTCGCCTGGGACGGGACCGCGGCCAGGCTTCTTGCCACCGGCATCACCGAGCGTTTCCGCTCCCGAGGCTGACAAGCCCCGGCGAGGCCCTTGGCAGCGGGCAAGCAGGTCCGGTATCCTGTGCCCCTTGTCCTCCTCTCCTTCTGGAGCCGCGTCGTGCCCCACCCGTCCGCTTTCGTCCGCCTCTTCTTGCCGCTGTTCGGGCTGCTTCTGGCGCTGGCCGCGACCGAAGCCTCCGCCCAGCAGCCCAAACCCCGCGCTGCCGCCAAGAAGCCGAACATCCTCGTCATCTGGGGTGACGACATCGGCACGTGGAACATCAGCCACAACAACCGCGGCATGATGGGCTACAAGACCCCAAACATCGACCGCATCGCCCGCGAGGGCGTGTCGTTCACCGATTACTACGGCCAGCAGAGCTGCACTGCGGGGCGCGCGGCGTTTCTGGGGGGCAACGTGCCGGTCCGCACGGGGATGACCAAGGTCGGCCTCCCCGGCGCCAAGGAGGGCTGGCAGAAGACCGATGTCACGATCGCCACCGTGCTCAAGGCCCAGGGCTACGCCACCGGCCAATTCGGTAAGAACCATCAGGGGGACCGCGACGAGCATCTCCCCACGATGCACGGCTTCGACGAGTTCTTCGGGAATCTCTATCACCTCAACGCCGAGGAGGAGCCGGAGCACCGCGACTACCCGGGCGACAAGAAACTCGCCAACGGCAAGACCTTCCGCGAGACCTATGGCCCCCGCGGCGTGCTCAAGTGCAAGGCCGACGGCAAGGGGGGGCAGTCAATCGAAAACACCGGCCCGCTCACGAAGAAGCGGATGGAAACGATCGACGAAGAGACCCTCGCGGCTGCCAAGGACTTCATCGCCAGGCAGTCAAAGGGAGGGGAGCCCTTCTTTTGCTGGTGGAACGCCACGCGGATGCACTTCCGCACTCATATGAAGGAGGCGAGCCTGGGGAAGTCGGGGCAGGACGAGTACGGCGACGGCATGGTGGAGCACGACGGCCACGTCGGCGAGCTCCTCCAGGCCCTCGATGACCTCGGCCTCGCCGACGACACGATCGTTCTCTACTCCACCGACAACGGACCCCATTTCAACACCTGGCCCGACGCAGCCACGACGCCCTTCCGCAGCGAGAAGAACTCCAACTGGGAAGGTGCCTACCGGGTGCCGGCCTTCGTCCGCTGGCCGGGAAAGTTCCCGGCCGGCACGACGGTCAACGGGATCGTGTCTCACGAGGACTGGCTGCCGACACTCGCCGCCGCGGCCGGGGCCCCCGACATCAAGGCGAAGCTCGCCGAAGGGGTCGAACTCAACGGGCGGAAGTACCGCAACGCCATCGACGGCTACGACCAGACGGCGTATCTGTCGGGGAAGTTGGAGGCCTCGCCGCGGAGCGAGTTCTTCTACGTCAACGACGATGGCCAGATTGTGGCGATCCGCTACGACGACTGGAAGGCCGTGTTCCTCGAGAACCGCGGGGTGGCGTTAGAGGTGTGGCGTGAGCCGTTCATCGAGCTGCGGATTCCGCTCCTCTTCAACCTCCGCCGCGATCCTTTCGAGAAGGCGCACCCCAACGCCACGGTCTACAACGACTGGATGATCGACCACGCCTTCGTGGTGGTGCCGCTCCAGCAGATCGCCGGGAAGTTCCTGATGTCGATGAAGGACTACCCGCCGAGCCAGTCGCCCGGGTCGTTCAATCTCGACAAGATCCAGAAGCAGATCGAAGCCGCTGGCGCCGGCCGCTGACGAGTCGTTTCTACAAAAACCCAGACGCGGGGTGCCCGAGCGGGCACCCCGCGTTTTTTTGCGCCTAGGCCTGGGTGGCTTCGGGGTCACCCGTGCCCCGTCGCTGCCGAGCGTCGCATTCGTCTGCTTGGTGCCAGCGGTCAGGCGAGGCGGGGATCGGCGAACGCTTGAGGAGTGACGAGGTGCCTCCGAGAAACGACGAAACTTTTGCCGGCCCCGCCGACGAATCCCCCACAGGCTCGAGGCCCTCCGGGCTTTCCCCGATCCTTGGCTCAAGCGTGGCTTCGGGGTCGCCCGTGCCCCGTCGCCGGACGCTCACTTCGGCCATCGTGGCCTCCGTTCGCTCGAAGCCTGCTCGCTCCGCCATCCATGGCTGCGCTCGCATCCTACGCCGGCTCTCGGAGCACGGGCGCCCCCTCGCTTCGAAGCGTTGAGGGGCACGATTAACCCCGGCACAGAGGGGTCGCCCCGCGGGCGTCTCTTCAAAACTTCTGAATGGCGTCGAATCCGAGCATCGTTTGATTCGTGCTCACGCCGTCGTTGAAGGGAAGCACGCCACTTCTTCCACTGAAGAAATCCCAGCGGAAGCAGGGGCGAACGAGCACATTCGCATTCGGCACCCAGTTGGGGCCGACGGTGAGCGAGAAGTAGTTGCCAGGCAAGGGGACGTGATTCGGGTTGCTCGGCCGGTTGAGCCCGACACGCGTGCCGTCGACGTCGTCAAACCACTCAAACCGGGCGCCCCACTTCCAGGTGTCGCTGGCTGACCAATAGAGATACTGATCGATGCCGGTCCACAGCGCCGTGCTGCCATCGGCGAGCCCCTGGGCCTGGGTGCCGAGCCATTGATGAAAGACATACTCGACGTTGTCCGTCGGGCGGACTTCGAAAATCAGGCTGTAGCGGGTGCGGTTGGCCGAGGCGAGGATCGGCTGCGGCTGGAAGACCGGGGAGAAGTCGTCGCACTCGTTGCCGCTGATGATCGCAAACGACGTGGCGAGGGAATTGTCGTCATTCTTGAGGCGGGCACGGCCGAGGAAATTGGCCCGGGCGTAGCCCGAGGAGAGGGCGTTCCAGCCGTTGACGAGGCCGGCGTTGACCTCGAGGTTGTCGGTCGCGCGCCAGTTGGCGAGCCCGCCCCAGTGGGTGAACGGGCCGGCGAATTGATAGCTGTAGGCTTTCGTGTAGAAGAAATTGCCGACGGCGGGCAGGCCTTCGTAGCCCACCACTGAGTAGAAGTGGCCGAGTTTGACGTTGAGATCCTTACTCCCCGCCTCGGCGTAGAGCTGCGGCATCGCCAGCCCGTAATACTCGCCGCTGTTCCAGTCATGCGCGCGACTGGGGCTGACCTCCCATCCGGTCGACTGAGCGAGGAGAAAATCCTCTCCGTAAATGAGATCAGCCCGATAGCCGAGCCCGGCCTCGCCGTCACCGGGGAGCGTCTGCTCGCCGACGAGGTAGACCTGATTGAGCATCGGTTCGTTGGCCCGGTCGACGGCGTTGTAGGGGCCGTTGAACTTGCTGGCCGGACTGGCGAAGTTGCCCATGAAGCCGCCGTCGAGCCAGCCGTAGACCCCCGCGCGCTCGGGCTTCCCGAACAGATACCACTCCTGACCCATGGGAATGACGCCATCCATCACGTCGTCGTTGACCCTCGGGTCGAAGCGCTCGAACTGCCCCACCTGGTCAGCCCGGCCCACGAAATCAGAGTCCTGCGACTGCGCTGCGGCTGCCATGACCCCAGTGGCCATGATTCCCGTCACGAGCCGCACCACACCCGTTCGCCACCTCGGTTGCCCCAAACTCATAAGTAAATCCCTCTCTTTGATCGCCACCCCATGTCGCCGAAGGAAACGTTCCTTTCGTCTCCCAAAGACCCCGCTTGATCCATCGGCAAAAGCCCCGGCACGACCGTCATCAGTGGACCGTGCGGAGGAACCGTCACAGTTCGCCTGCCCCGGAGCCCCGATCCGCACGCGCTTCCACGGCTGCCCATTCCCCCCAAGCCGTCGATCCGCGAGGCCGACGGAGGCGCTGGTCCCCCGGTCGCGGCTCTCCCGGGGGGGAGTCCTCAAGGGAGACAGACAGAGACGCCGATGGAACGGGCTGTGCGGGTCGTGCGGAACGAGGGGGATCTGCGGATGAGGGGGGAGGCTTCGTGCGAGCAATACAACGGATTCTGATCCTTGCGGGAACGGTCTGGCTCGCTGCTTCGGCAGGAAGAGCCTCGGCTCAGACCTACGGCATCGACTTCCGCAACACCCTCATGCCCGCCTCCGGCGGCATGGCGGGCACGAGCGTCGCCGCTCCTCAGGATTTTGTCTCGGCGATCAATGGCAACGCCGCGGCCCTCACGCAGTATGAGGGGACCCACTTCACGATCGGCGGTGCCTTCGTCGGCCCGACGGCCCGACTCTCGCAGGCTGCTCCCCTCCCGCTCCTCGGCGTCCAGCCGTTTTCCCAAAAGAGCGAAACCCCGGGAGCAATCGTGCCGGCGATCGGCGTCTCCCAGCAGCTCGACGGCTTCGCCCTTCCGACGACAGTCGGGATCGCCGTCCTCGGCGCGGCCGGTGGTGGCTCGAGCTATGTCCAAAATCCGGCCAGCAACGGCACCTCCGCCTACCTCCTGTTCCTCGAGTTCGCCCCGTCAGTGGCCGTGGCCCTCACGGAGAGGCTCTCGGTGGGCGCGACGATGTTCATCGGCGACGGCTACGTCTCGGGGCCGTTCGTCGGCGTCAGCAACATGACGAATGCCTACGCCCTCAGGGGAGGGGTCGGGATCGATTACCTCGTCGGAGATGCCACGCGCCTCGGTGCTTATTACCATTCGACGCAAGCCTTCCGGTTTCCGAACGAGGCGACTCTCTTCGGCCAATCGCGCCCCATCGGCGTCGACATGGGCCTGCCGCAGACGGTTGGCATGGGGATCTCCAACGAGTCACTCATGAATGGAAAGCTCCTTCTGGCCGCTGATGCCCTGTTCCTCGACTGGGACTCAGCCGCGCTCTTCAAGAGCATCTACAACCCGCAGTGGGTGATGCAGCTCGGGGCGCAGTACCGCGCCACCGACCGGCTCAAGCTCCGGGCCGGCTACGCCTTGGCCGAGAATCCGATCGACGACGGCTTCGGGACGTCGATCGGGCCGGTCCAGGTGCCAGGCGGGATTCCGGCGGTGAAGTACGTGCAAAGTCCGTTTGCGATCGTCAACGAACACCGCATGTCTGCCGGCTTCGGTTACAGCGACGTGATCCCCGGGCTCGACTTCGACGCCTTCGCCGGCGGGATGTTCCCGGCGACAGAGTTTCTCGGCAACTCGACCCGCGTCGACATCTGCAGCTACTGGGCCGGCCTCGGCTTCACCTGGCACTTCGACCGCCCGACACCGCGACCGAGTCCTGCCCGCTCATGAGCCCCGACCGCGCCAGCAGCGAGCTTGTTCGATCGATCGTGTTCTTCCTGACCACGGCCGTCGCGCTGACGTTCTTGCTGTCGACGTCGCTGCGAGCACAGATGGAAGTCCTGCAACGACGCGCCGGAGAGGGGTGGACGGACGGGGAAGAGGAGTTCGAGACCGACCGCGATACGTTCACCTTCGCCCCGACCACGGCCGGGGCCGGCCGCACGATCACGGAAGCCTCGTATTCGTTTATCGACAACGCCACTGGCCCCGAGGCTCACAGCTTCCCGGAGCTCCTCGTCCGCCGCGGGATCGGCGACCGCTTCGAGCTGCGACTCGGCGTCAACTACGAAGCCGGTGGCCCCGGGCTCGCCTCTGGAACTCAGGTCGGCGGGGAGGATCTCGTCTCCGAAGAGGAGAGCCGGATGCTCTATGGCGCCAAGCTCGAAACGACCGATCAAGCCGGCTGGATCCCGATGTCGGCCCTCGTGATCCAGGGATTCACGCCGCTCTACGGGCCGACGCACCAATCGACGATGATGTTGGGCGAAGCCTGGGCCTATCGCTTCGCCAACGGCTGGGAATGGCGCTCTGCCGTTCGCTACGGCACCGGTTGGGCCGAGGAGGACTTCTTCAACCAGTGGGCCCCCTCCACGGCCCTCAAGATCCCGCTCGGGGAGCGGTGGGAGGTGCACGCCGAGTACTTCGGGATCATGACCACCGGCAAGGAGAAGGCGATCAACGTCCAGTATGGAAGCTGCGGCGGCCATGTCCTCCTCACGAAGGACCTCGAGCTCGGCCTCCGTTTCGGCTGGGGGCTCAACGACACCTCGCCAAACTTCTTCGCCAACACCGGGATCGGCTACCGCTACTAAAATCCCCTCTGGCCACAATTTGCGGTTCCGTTTCCCGTCGGGTAAGAGTGCTCGCTCAAAGTCTCCTCCGCGTCAGCCCAGGACACCTCGATGACTCCGCGAATCCTCCTCACCACGACCTCCTTCCAAGACACGCCCGGCCCCCACCACGCGGCGCTGGCTGCCACCGGCTGGGAGATCGTCACCGCCCGCGGACCGCTCTCCGAGGCCGACACCCTCCCCCTCGTTGGCGAGATCGACGGCTACCTCTGCGGGGATGATGCGATCACGCGGCAGGTGATCGAGAAGGCCACGCCCCGGCTCAAAGTGCTCTCGAAGTACGGGATCGGCGTCGACAAGATCGACGTCCCTGCCTGCACGGCGAAGGGGATCCCGCTCCTGTTCACCCCCGGCGTCAACCACACGACCGTCGCCGAGCACTGCATCCTCCTCATGCTGGCGCTCGAGAAGAATCTCCTCTTCCACACCGACTCGACTCGCACCGGCGGCTGGCAGCGGGCCACCGGCCACGAGCTGATGGGCCAGACGATTGGGATCGTCGGGATGGGGCGGATCGGCCGGGAAGTGGCGATCCGGGCCCGGGCCTTCGGAATGCCGGCGGTCGGCTACGACCTCCACTGGGACGACGCCTTCGCCGCCGCCCACGGCATCCGGCGTGCTGCGAGCCTCGTCGATCTCTTCGGGCTCGCCGACATTGTCTCTCTCCACACGAATCTCACCCCCGAGACGCGTGACCTCGTCCGCGCCGAGACGATCCGGCAGATGAAGCCGGGGGTGTTGATCGTGAATTGTGCCCGCGGCGAAATCGTCAATTCGGCCGACATGGCCGAGGCCCTGCGAAGCGGCCGGGTGCGCGGCTACGGCACCGACGTCCTCGACACCGAGCCGCCGCCGGCTGGCCACCCGCTCACGAACCTCCCGACGTGTCTGGTCACGCCGCATGTCGGCTCACGCACCCACGAGAGCGTCCAGCGGCAGGCGATGGCGGCGGTGACCAATCTCCTCAATTGCATGCGCGGCGAGAAGCCGCTGGCGCAGATCAACCCGGAAGTCCCGGTGAAGAAGGTCGTCTGAAGCCCACCGTGCCGTCCCCGCTCCCGGAGCCCAGCAGAACACCATGGCCGAGATCTTCCACGTCGTCCCCGTCGCGATCCACGAGCAGATCGTCATCTCCGCCTACCGCCACCGCGGCTACACCGCCGACGAGGCAGAGAAAGCCGCCAAGCTCGCCACGGCGGCGACGACCCACGGCATCCGCACCCACAACGCGATCAAGGCCCTCCACCTCGACGATCTGTTCGGCTCGAAGGCCGGCGGCTGCGTGCCCGGAGCCCAAGTCCGCAAGCTCCCGTCGCGGTTCGATGCGACGGAAGTCTGGGACGGCAACAAGAAGCTCGGCCAGGCCGTCGCCTGGGAGGCGATCGAACGCTGCATGACGCTGGCCGATCGGCACGGCACCGGCACCGTCTCGGTCGACAACGCCTTCCACTATCTGTG
>Ga0209598_10000069_pt1 | contig 73488 bp, 76 predicted proteins | sample M_140807_EF_Meta_FD_187317 | JGI IMG/M metagenome (GOLD analysis project Ga0209598, IMG submission 187317) | Freshwater microbial communities from Lake Montjoie, Canada to study carbon cycling - M_140807_EF_MetaG (SPAdes) (version 2) | ecosystem: Environmental > Aquatic > Freshwater > Lake... | reverse complement strand
CCGTTCGCGTTCAGCCCCAGCCCCCCCCCCCCCACCACCTGTATTGATGAGGCGCGGTAATCCTCATTAAGCAGATGGAGTTTTTACGAATCTGTCTATACGTATAGGGCTTTCACGCCAATTACCAATCATCGTTTACAAACTTTACTAGGGCCTGGCATTCCCCTATTTTACTAGGCACTGTTCAACACCCTCTTTGGCTAAAGATCTAAATTGTCTAGATCAAGAGCATTATCCGAGTGTTGGTGGGTGGGTGTTCGTGGGTGGATGTTCGTTTTACTGAGAGTATTCTTGGAGGCGCGAGAGGGAATCGAACCCCCGTTCAAAGCTTTGCAGGCTTCTGCCTAACCACTCGGCCATCGCGCCCTATACAGCATCTCATATCAATTAAAGCTATCGTTGAAACAAAAAGGGAAGCAATTGGGCTTCCCTTCAACGATTTGGAGCGGGAGACGAGGCTCGAACTCGCGACCTCAACCTTGGCAAGGTTGCGCTCTACCAGCTGAGCTACTCCCGCAAATGCCTGGTAATTCATACTTGACTACATCAAAACAAAACTATTTTAACAAATTTTTCGTATCGCGTCCACTTCGCATGGATGGAACATTAATTACAATGCCTATAGCGACTTAAGAAGCTTTCGAAACAATGACCGGCCAGGCTTTCTTTAAATAATAAAACATCGACCAAAGTGTAATTACTGCTGCAATAATAATCAAATACTTCCCAACCAAGGCGCAATTAACCAACCCAAATAAAGTGCTATCAAATAACAAAAAACTAATGGCAATTAACTGCACGGTCGTTTTAATCTTCCCTAAAAAATGCACCGCAACACTTGCCGAAGCACCAATCTGAGCCATCCACTCCCTGAGCGCCGAGATAGTGATCTCACGACCGATAATGATCAAGGCAACCCACACAGAAACACGATCGAAATTCAGCAAAACTAATAAGGCTGCAGCAACAATTAACTTATCGGCAACCGGATCTAAAAAAGCTCCAAAATTAGATGACTGAGCCCATCGGCGAGCTAAATATCCATCTAACCAATCCGTAAAGGCTGCGCCAACAAATAAACCTGTAGCTATTAGATTTTTTTCAACTAAAGAAAATATGCCATCAGGAATGTAATAAATACCTACTAACAAAGGAATAACGGCTATTCTCAGCCAAGTTAAAAAAATCGGAAAATTAAAGGGCATAACAACAGTTCAAGTGAGTTAAAAAAATACTTCTTTAGCGACATATTAATTGCTAATTATGTAATCTAAGCACTAGTGTAATTGTTTATAGATCTGAGCGGCTAAAGCTTGAGAGATTCCTTCGACTTGAGTAAGCTCTTCTAGAGTCGCTCCAATCACTCCTTTAATTCCCCCAAACCTCGCCAATAAACGCTGTCGACGCTTAGCTCCAATCCCTTCAATTTCCTCTAAACGAGAAACATTTCTAGTTTTTTGCCGCTTAGCTCGCATGCCAGTTATCGCAAAACGATGCGCTTCATCGCGAATTTGAGCAATTAACAAAAGCGCTGGACTATCAATGCCTAATTGCAAACTATCTCGACCATCAGCAAATAATAATGTCTCTAACCCAACTTTTCGCCCATCACCTTTGGCCACACCCACAATTAACCGGATATCTAAACCTAGCTCAACAAAAACTTGTCGAGCAACCTCAACCTGCCCCTTACCACCATCGACCAAAATCACTTGCGGAATTTTATCTGCTGGGAATTCTAAAAACTGACTGTACCGTCGTGTCAATACTTGCCGCATTGCGCCATAATCATCCCCAGGTGTTACCCCCTCAATATTAAATCGCCGATATTCTTTATTTTGCATGGCATGCTTTTGATAAACCACACAAGATGCCTGAGTTGCCTCTCCAGAAGTATGGCTAATATCAAAGCATTCAATTCGGGTTTGCTCAATATCATCTATTTCAAGCGTTAATAAATCAACTAAAGACTGCGTTCTTTGTTGCTGCCCACTGCGCTCACTGATCCGCTTCAGTAAGGCCAATTCCGCATTACTTTGAGCCATAGCCAACCAATGTCGCTTTTGCCCCTGCGCCTGGACAATAAACTGGACTTTTCTTCCTAAACGCTCAGTCAGCGACTGTCTTAATAAATCGCCGTCCTCTCCTAAATCATGATTAACAACCAAAACCGCGGGTATTAATTGATTTAAATCCGCACCATCAGCAAGATCCCCATCGTCAAGGTACCTTTGCACCATAAAAGTTGTTAAATACTCACCCAACTCAAGTTGTGCACCTTCAACCTTAACCACTGTTGGGAAATAAGCCCGATCTCCTAAATGCCGGCCACCGCGAACCATCGCTAAATTAACACATACCTGTCCAGATTTTTCAACAACTGCCAAAATGTCAATATGTTGCTGCCCGTCAGCTACTGTATCCATCGATTGTTGCTGTAAAACACTCGATAAATCCGCTAACCGGTCGCGATAACTTGCGGCTAATTCAAATTCTAAAGAGTCACTATGCGCTTGCATACGAAGCTCTAAGTCATGCATTACCGAGGCGTGATCACCCTCTAAAAATGCCATTGCCTTGCCTACATCAGCCTGATAATCACTTGTAGCGATAAGTCCTACGCAAGGCGCTGTACAACGATGAATTTGATACAGTAAGCAAGGTCTACTCCGGTTTTTGAACACAGTATCTTCACAGGTCCGCAACTGAAATACTTTTTGCAAAATTTGCACACTATTACGCACCGCCCAAGTATTCGGAAATGGCCCAAAATACGTATTCTTCTTATCAACCTTGCCACGGTATGAGGTCATTCGGGCAAAAGCATGACCAGTAAACATTAAATAAGGATATGACTTATCATCCCGAAATAAAATATTAAATGGTGGAGCTAAAGCTTTAATTAAGTTATTTTCTAGAATTAATGCTTCTGTCTCTGTCCGAGTAACCGTTGTTTCAAAGCGCATAATCTTGCTGACCATGCGCTCAATTCGGGGCGATAATTGCGTACGTGAAAAATAACTAGAGACTCTTTTCTTTAAATTCTTTGCCTTACCAACATACAAAATATGATCATTGCTATCAAAAAAACGATATACGCCCGGCAATTGCGTCAATTGCTGCACTTCATCCTGCAACAGTTCAATATGGGTCTTTGTCATGCGAATTGATATCTTTTGCCGTGTAATCGATAATTTTGGAGACGCTGGATTTACCTGGCGTTTAGCTCAACGCCTTAGCCAAGCACCCTTAGAGAATCATTTTACGATGCCTTCTAGAGATTTATATAGAGTCTTTTGTGATCAACCCGAAATCATATACCAATTAGCAGGCACCAAGGCTTTAGAGCGCGCGCAACAGAATAACCTACAAATCCTGCCATGGTCATCGGCAGCCCATTTAATGAGTCTAGATGAATTTCCGGATGTTATCCTGGAAACTTTTTCTTGTGGCCTACCAGAAATCTATCAGCAACAACTACAACATCGCAACCGTGACCAATTACCACTGCTCATCAATATTGAATATCTCAGCGCCGAAGCATGGACAAACTCCCACCATGGTTTGAGATCACTCAGCGCATCGGCACAAGACATTTCTAGGTATTTTTATTTCCCAGGACTTACCCCCCAATCAGGCGGCGTGCTTGCCGGCTTTGAGGCAAAGCTAACACATCCTCCAGATACTCTCAAACCCTTTTGGGAACAAATCCAACATCCCGCCACTCAAAAAATATCTATTTTTAATTACGCAGGTGATACTCTTGCGCCATTTTTAAGTCAATTACAAACCCTACAAAAACCCATTACTTGCTTCATTTGTGCTGGCCTACCAACAAAAGGCACCCGCGACTGGCTCGAAATATCCGAGTTTTGCTCTCCCCAACAACGCGATTACTTGCAACTCATACCTATCCCATTTATCCCCCAAGAGGACTACGATTGGCTCCTTTTGGCCTGCGATCTCAATTGGGTTCGTGGTGAAGACTCATTTGTTCGGGCCCAATTTGCGGGTAAACCATTTATCTGGGATATCTACCCGCAAACTGAGCTAGTACATCAAAAAAAAATGGCTGCTTTTTTAGATATCTATTGGCAAAATAGCCCAAAAGAACTGCAAACACTTGGTCGTTTAGCCATGCAAAATGGCCCTGTAAGCGCATGGTGGAACTCTTTAGATAGATTAAAAGAACATACAATAGCCTGGCAATCAGTTCTTCAAAAAAATTTCCAAAAAGACGATTTAGCCGATCGACTTCGTACTTTCATGAATCAGAAATTGAAACAGAGTTAAAATAATATGTTTGGTAAATTCAAGGAATAGTTTGATGAAAATCGCTCAAGATGTTCGTGTAGGGAATGTGGTCATGATCAATAACGAACCGATGGTAGTGCAACGCGCCGAATACAATCGCTCAGGTAGAAACTCCGCTGTCGTGAAGATGAAATTTAAAAATCTAATGACCGAGGCACCTAATGAGGGAATTTATAAAGCAGACGATAAATTTGATATTGTGGTGCTCGAGAAAAAGGATTGCACCTACACTTATTTTGCAGATCCGATGTATGTCTTTATGGACTCGGACTTTAACCAGTACGAAGTCGAAGCAGAAAACATGGGGGATGCCCTGCATTACCTCCAAGACGGCATGGCAGTCGAAGTAGTGTTCTATGAAGGTAAAGCGCTCTCTGTTGATTTACCAACCATGATTATCCGTGAGATTATTTATACCGAACCAGCTGTTAAAGGGGATACTAGCTCCGGAAAAGTTCTGAAAATGGCCAAAATTGAAACTGGCTATGAACTGCAAGTTCCCCTCTTTTGCGGTACGGGCGATAAAATCGAAATTGATACGCGTACTGGTGAATATCGAAGTCGAGCGAACTAAGACTGTACAGCTCCGTAAGAACCTTAAAACTAAAAACCTAGGACTATTAGCATATCATTTGCTGATGTTTCAATAGCAAATTTACCATTTGCTGATGTTTCCTTAGCAAGTGAACATTTACAGGCATTTCATTTACTAGCATTTCTCTGGATTAATCTAACCCAAGTTAACGCTTGCCAAATCTACTGTATTGCCCCATCTTCAAACCTAGTCCGTCAGGCGATTGACTTAAAGCAAGCATCTAGCAAGCATTTTCTTGGGGACAAGTACGCTCGGGTTTAGGAGCTCTCAGTTGAGATAGTTGCGATAAGTCCTAAACTTTGTAAAAACATCTTTGCCTTTTGATATTGCAACGCGTTTTGCAAAGACTTCCATTCCAAGGCAGGACCTCTAGGAAATAAACCAACTAAGCGCTCCCTAGAGACAGCCATGGAAGTCTTATTCATTGGTAATTGATCAAGTAATAAGTCAGCTAAATCCGGCCGATTACAAATTAAAACAGCATCACACCCAGCTCCCAAAGCAGCCTTAGCACCGGCCACTACATCCCCCATGACCGACGCCCCCTCCATCGATAAGTCGTCACTAAAAATCACCCCCTGAAAACCAAGTCTCTGACGTAATATTTCTTGTAACCACTTCTTCGAAAAACCCGCTGGTAAGGAGTCCACCTTCTGATACACCACATGGGCAGGCATCACCGCATCTAAAATCATGCCAAAGTCCTCATAGGGCTTCGCATCGTTTTGCAAAATCATTTCTAACGGACGGTCATCCGTAGGCACATGCGTATGCGAATCAGCACTCGCGTATCCGTGTCCCGGAAAATGCTTACCGCAATTTCTCATTCCTGCTAATAACAGTCCATGACAAAGACCCTTCGCAAGTAGGGTTACAACGCTAGCTTCTGCATGAAACGCTCGATCACCAATCACCTGACTATGGGCATAATCCAAGTCTAAGACCGGGGTAAAACTAAAATCAACGCCGCAAGCACGTAATTCGGCAGCTAAAACATACCCCACAGCTGTCGCCGCTCGAATCGCTAACAATGCCATTTGCTCTGGCGTATTCCGCCCAGCTGGCAAATGTCTACCACTCCAAATATCGCCTAATCGGCGCATCGCCGGCAAATGGGTAAAACCATCCGTCTTACATCGCTGTACTCGACCACCCTCATGATCAATCGTAATTAAAACATCTGGGCGTATCGCTTTAATTTCTTGAGTTAAGCTAGTTAATTGCTCTCTACTTTCGTAATTCCGGCCAAATAAAATGACCCCACCAGTCTTTGGATGTTTAATACGTATCCGATCTTGAGCATTTAATTGACCAGCTGCAACATCTAATAGGACTGGGCCAGGAGCAAAGTTCTTTTTCTTCATGACACTCTCTTTCATCAAATTAACCGAATTTTCTCACCGAAAATTCGTTACATACTAGAAGTTAACTACGCGTAACAATCACTACAGCACTAACCATCTCCTGCTCATCAGTTAATGTAACATTACCAACCCAGCCCCGCTCCTGCATCCAATTTGCCAGCATGCCACTATACAATAAATAGGGCTTGCCACTCGCCTCATTCAAAATTTGTACAGAGCGCCAAGTCATCGGCGTACGCATACCTAAACCAATCGCTTTTGAAAAAGCTTCCTTAGCAGCAAAACGGGTACATAAATAAGCCATTCCTCGCGCACGGTTGCGATTGAACCTGGCTTGAAAAACGGCATATTCAAGAGGTCCTAAAATACGACTGGCAATTCTGCCCTGCGTGCGCTCATAGGTGGCGGCCATCCTCGAAATCTGTAATAAGTCGTTACCAATGCCAATCATCATGATCCAAGCCCAGCTCTTGCTACCCGCAGAATGGCAAGCATATCGCCAATCGCCTGGCGCCAACCTTTAAATAAAGCCTGTGCAACAATCGCATGCCCAATATTTAACTCAACAATTGGCATAATTGCCGCAATCGGCTCCACGTTGGCCTCATGTAAGCCATGTCCCGCATTGACCTTTAAACCCAAACTAGATGCATACTGCGCGGCCCGCTTGATGCGCTCTAACTCGAACAGTTGTGCATCTCCCTCGGCATTCGCGTAAGCACCTGTATGCAACTCGACAACCTGCACCCCTACTGCAGCACTTAAGTCTAAAACGGATTCCTCCGGATCAATAAATAACGATACCGTAATACCCTCTTGCGATAAACGCCGCACTGCGCTAGCAACCGCATCTTGATGCGTAAACACATCTAAGCCACCTTCAGTAGTGACCTCACTTCTTTTTTCAGGGACTAAACATACATCCTGAGGTTTTACCCGGCAGGCAATATCAAGCATCTCTGCAGTCAAGGCACATTCTAAATTCATCCGCGTGGTGATTAATGGTCGTAAAGCAAATAAATCTGCGTCCCGAATATGCCGGCGATCCTCTCTTAAATGCAAGGTGATTAAATCAGCGCCAGCGGCCTCCGCCTCTAAAGCGCCACGAATCGGATCGGGATAGGACGTGCCCCGAGCATTACGCAGCGTTGCAATATGGTCAATATTAATGCCTAAGGCAATCGTCTTATTTGGCGGCTGTTTTATCTGATTTTCTGGCATCACAATCCCTATCAAGTTAACCTAGATCTTTTTTAAGTCAATCAATATTTGGCGCGTTGTTAAGACCTGATCCTGTAAGTTAAGCCCCAGTAAAAATCGCATGAGTAACTTACTCATCGATAAAGTCTCCTGATCTTCTAAACAAAATTGCGCTAAGTTATTTAAATATTTACCCTGAACTACCGGCCAATGCGCTGGGTCCTGATCCTGAGCTGGCCGCAAACCGCGCTCAGGTTGATACACATAATATCTTTCTAAATCTAGTGGTCCACCCGATTCCTGACATATGTCTAATGGAGCACAATAACCCACTTCCTGTAATAACCGAATCTCAAATGGACGCAAAATTTTCTCAAAAGAACTCTTCTCAATCGATAATTGAAAAAGAGTGTGGTGGTAATCATCAAACAAGGTTTCATGGGCGTCTTCTCTAGCCAAGAATTTCACAATTAACTCGTTCATATAAAAACCACACAACAAGGCATCACCAATTAATGGTACAACCCCACCCATCCATTCTGACTTCGTCAACGTCATGAGCTCACCACGACCCGTAAAATGAATTTGTAAAGGTTGAAACTGTAAAAGAACTGGCCGCAAAGCAGAATGCGGCCGTTTCGCACCCTTGGCAATTAATGCCACGCGACCAAATTGCCTAGTAAATACATCTAAAATCAAACTCGTCTCTTTGTACGGAATCGAATGTAAAACAAAAGCCGGCTCATTAAACACCCGCATGCGCTATTCCAAACCCTGCTCTCTTAATGCAACTTGATCATCCGCCCAACCACGCTTGACTTTTACCCAAGTCTCTAAGAACACCTTACCAGCAAATAATTTCTCCATATCCAGTCTTGCTTCAGTTGAAATACGCTTGAGCTTTTCTCCCTTTTCACCAATCACCATTGGCTTGTGGCTGTCACGATCCACTAAGATCGTGGCCGCAATCCGACGCATCTTACCATCCATCGAAAATTGCTCAATAACCACTGAGCTAGCATAGGGCAACTCAGCGCCAGTATGGCGAAATACCTTCTCTCTTAATATCTCTGCTGCTAAAAACCGCTCACTCCGATCGGTCAACGTATCCGCTGGATACAGCGCTGGACGCTCTGGTAAATACGACTCAATGGTTCCCATCAAGCGTGCCACATCGTCAGGATGCTTAGCCGTCATCGGGACAATCTCCGCAAACTCAAAACGTGTTGCCATCTCCTTTAAAAACTCTAATAAATGGTAGTCACGATCGTGCAAAGAGTCCGAATTGCTGGCAAATACGTCTAATTTGTTGGCCACTAAAATGACTGGGATATCAGCACCCAACATCGCTAAAACCTGCGCGTCATCTTTTGAAAACTGCCCCGCTTCAATCACTAAACAAATGACGTCTACATCTCCTAAGGTATTCGTTACGGTCCGGTTTAATGACTTATTTAAGGTACTAATAAAATTTGTCTGAAAGCCCGGCGTGTCTAAGAAAATAAATTGTGCAGCTTCTGTCGTTGTAATCCCCGCTATGCGGTGCCTAGTAGTCTGCGCTTTACGGGAGGTAATACTGATCTTTTGACCAACTAAGGCGTTGAGTAAAGTCGATTTACCAACGTTTGGGCGACCAATTAAAGCAATGGAACCACAATGAAATGTCATACTACCCTTTCAGGGTCAGATTTAGCTGCTCATCACCTTGACTAGGTTCTAATAAACTCTTTTTCTTTTTGGAAGATACTTTCTTGGCCGCTCGACCAGTCTGAGGTATCGCTTTTTGAGCTGCTAATAAAGCTAATTTAGCAGCGGACTGTTCGGCTGATCGCCTACTCGCACCATCTCCAAAGACATGAATCTGCAAACTATCTACTACACACTCTACTTCAAAACGTTGATTGTGCGCCACACCAGTAGTCGCTGTGACGGTATACACCGGCAGAGGCAATTGATGCCCCTGTAAATACTCCTGTAAGAGTGTCTTATCGTCTTTACCTAATGTTCTTGGATCAACATTTTCTAAAATTTGCGCGTACAGTTTTCTTAGAATCACGCGCACACCTTCAAATCCCGCTTCAATAAAAATCGCCGCAATGATGGCCTCTAGAGTGTCTGCCAAAATAGATGGCCTACGAAAGCCGCCACTTTTTAATTCGCCCTCACCTAGGCGTAAGTAATCCGATAAAGATAAACTCTGCGCTATTTCATATAAAGCCTGTTGCTTCACTAAGTTAGCGCGTACCCGGGATAAGTCACCCTCATCTAAATCGTTAAATTTTTCAAATAAAATTTCCGCCACAATACAATTTAAAATAGAATCACCCAAAAACTCTAAGCGTTCATTATTTTTCTTGCCATGGCTACGGTGCGTCAAAGCCTGCATCAATAACTCAGGTTTGACAAATCGATAATTTAAACGCTCTTGCAAAAGCGAAGTATCAATTGTAATTCGGCCGCCCATCGTTATTTAAAACTACCAATGCGTTTTAAGTCACTAAAGTTAAGCCAAACAAAAAATGCTCGCCCAACTAAATTCTTCTCAGGAACAAATCCCCAATATCGGGAGTCAAGGCTATTATCCCGATTATCGCCCATCATAAAATAATGCCCACTGGGTACCTTACAAGTAAAGCCAGTATAGGAATACTGACAATTTTCCATATTTTCAAAAGGCGGCTCCGGATAAAAATTACTCGCAAAACCACCCGAGCGTTGCGGATCATTTTCAATCGTATGTGCCGTACCACCTAAGCTCATCGGAGATGATTCAAGCCACTGCGTTGCTTGTAATGGCTTTTGAGTAAACTGCTGTATCAATTGGGTTTGCTCTATTTCGCCAACCGGCGCAACATAAGGCACCGACTGATAAGTCAATGCCATTCCATTCACTGTCAAACGTTTATCGCGATATTCAACAACGTCTCCAGGCACACCAACCACCCGTTTGATGTAATCAACCGACTCGTCCACTGGATATCGAAAGACAACTACATCCCCACGTTTTGGCTCGCCTACCTCAATGATTTTTTTATTAACTACCGGAAATCGAACTCCGTACGTAAATTTATTCACTAGAATAAAATCACCAATCTGTAAGGTCGGTATCATCGAGCCCGAAGGAATCTTAAATGGCTCAAACAAAAACGACCGTAAGACAAAGATAAACGCAATAATTGGAAATAAATCCGCCGTAAACTCCAACCAGATAGGGCGCTTTTGAATCCCTAGTGCGCGGTGCCTCTTGGCCAAAAAAAGTTTGTCAATGACCCAAATCAAACCGCAAAAGACAAATAAAAATAATAAAATCTTCGCAAAATGCTGGCCAATATTCGCCCAAATACTCATTTATCCTCCACCTGTAATATCGCTAAAAATGCCTCTTGCGGAATCTCCACGTTGCCAATTTGTTTCATGCGCTTCTTACCCGCTTTTTGTTTTTCTAATAACTTACGTTTGCGCGAGATGTCGCCACCATAGCACTTTGCTAAAACATTTTTACGTAAGGCCTTCACGTTTTCTCTAGCAATAATCCCACTCCCAATCGCCGCCTGAATCGCCACATCAAACATCTGTCTGGGGATAATCTCACGCATCTTAGAAACCACCTCTCGGCCACGATACTGACTATTACTTCGATGCACAATAATCGATAAGGCATCAACCTTATCGCCATTAATTAAAATATCAACCTTCACTACATCCGATGGGCGATATTCTTTGAACTCATAATCCATCGAAGCATATCCCCGCGAAATCGATTTCAGGCGATCAAAAAAATCCATCACAATCTCAGCCATCGGGATTTCATAGGTTAATTGCACCTGCCGACCCAAATATTGCATATTGGTCTGTACCCCACGCTTGCCAGTACATAAGGTAATGACCGCGCCCACATACTCCTGGGGCATGTATAAATTTACAACGACAATCGGCTCTAAAACGTTTGCAATCTTACTAGGCTCTGGCATCTTGGACGGGTTATCAACCGTTACTTTGCTTTGATCACTTAACTCGACTTGGTAAACCACCGTCGGGGCAGTCGTAATTAAATCCATGTCAAACTCGCGCTCCAAACGCTCTTGCACAATTTCCATATGCAATAAACCTAAAAAACCACAACGAAAACCAAAGCCCAAGGCTTGAGAAACTTCTGGCTCGTACTGCAAAGAGGCATCATTTAATTTGAGTTTTTCTAAGGACTCGCGTAAGGCTTCATACTGATTAGCTTCCACTGGATATAAACCCGCAAAGACCTGTGGCTTGACTTCTTTAAATCCTGGTAAAGGCTCAAGCGCCGGAACTCGGCCTTGCTGACCTGGAGCGTGTGTGATCGTATCACCCACTTTGGCAGCCTTTAACTCTTTAATACCAGCAATGATGAAGCCTACCTGGCCAGCGCAAAGCTCTGCTCGATCAATCGATTTTGGTGTAAATACCCCAACATGGTCCACTAAATGTGACGAGCCATTTGCCATCAACAAAATACGTTCTTTGGGACGCAAGGTGCCATTCTTGATTCGAACCAACATCACCACACCAACATAATTATCAAACCAAGAGTCGACTAATAAAGCCTGCAATGGCGCACTCGGATCTCCAATCGGCGCAGGCACGCAAGCAATTAAACGCTCAATCACGTCCGCTACGCCAAGGCCAGTCTTGGCTGAACAAGTGACAGCGTCCGTGGCATCAATCCCAATAATGTCCTCAATCTCTTGACTCGCTTTGATCGGGTCGGCTGAGGGTAAATCAATTTTATTGAGAACAGGTACTACTTCAACACCCAATTCAATAGCGGTATAGCAGTTCGCAACGGTCTGCGCCTCAACCCCTTGGCTAGCATCAACAACCAATAAAGCACCTTCACATGCCGACAAAGATCGACTCACCTCGTAGGAGAAATCTACATGGCCCGGGGTATCTATCAAATTTAAATAATATAGCTGCCCGTCTCGGGCTTGATAACTCAAAGCGGCTGTCTGAGCCTTAATCGTGATCCCGCGCTCTTTTTCAATATCCATCGAGTCGAGCACTTGCTCTTGCATCTCGCGATCAGACAAACCCCCACATAATTGAATAATGCGATCTGCTAAGGTTGATTTGCCATGATCAATATGGGCGATGATAGAAAAGTTTCGTATTTGTTTCATGAATTCCTTTAAACGGCTTGCCACAACACAACACCATATTGGGCTGCAATAAGACGTCTAAGGTTATTGTAATGGTTTAGGACTACGTGGCGGCTCTATCTCCACAACCATGACATTTACCTCACGGTTGCTGCCTTTGCGCCAAACTTGTAATCTGGCCCGAGTACCAGGCCTAATTTCACTAATCGAGCGGGTTAAATCAACACCTCGCTCGATCTCTTTTTCGTTAATCTTGGTGATTACATCACCCACCTCTAAGCCTGCTAAGGCCGCTGGAGCACCTTGCTCAACCGCTCGAATTAAAACACCTCGCCGACCAACGAAATTAATACTCTCAGCTAACTCCTTGGTGAGCTCAGTAATAGTCACCCCAATTCGGCCTCGAACAATCCGTCCATTCACCTTTAACTGCTCAGAAATACGGATCACCTCATCAATCGGAATGGCAAAGGAAATGCCCATGTACCCGCCCGATTTACTATATATCTGTGAGTTAATCCCAATAACTTCGCCCCGCGTATTGATCAGCGGCCCTCCGGAATTACCCGGGTTGATCGCTACATCCGTCTGTATAAAGGGCGTAATGCTATCGTTAGTCTCGCGTCCCTTAGCAGATACGATCCCGGCTGTTACAGTATTATCAAGCCCAAACGGCGACCCAATCGCTAAAACCCACTCGCCAACCCGCACTCGAGAAGAATCCCCAACTGGTAACTTCGGCAAATTACTGGCCTCAATTTTTACTAAGGCAACATCTGTCCGAGGGTCTGAGCCAATCAACTTAGCCTTAAACTCGCGCTTGTCTGTCAGAGTGACATAAATCGTCGTTGCCCCTTCAATCACATGGGCGTTAGTCAGGATATACCCATTTGAGTCCATGATAAAACCTGAACCAGTCCCCCGATTTTGTTCTTGAGACTGCCCCCCTGGTGTTTGCCCTTTGGGTGGGGGACTTGGATTGGGTTGCGCCGGCAATGGAATTCCAAAAAAACGCCTTAAAAACTCTGCCTGATCTTGCGGGGTGATGTTCGAAGGCATCTGATAAACCGCAACTTTTTCCGTGGTCCGGATGTTGACAACTGCTGGACTCGCTTTTTCTACTAAGTCTGCAAAATCGGGAAAACGCCTAAAATTAGGGCTGTTGGGATTATTCGGGTTATTAACATCAAGCTGGGCCAAAACCGGCATGGTCCCAGCAAAAATTAGCAGTGCCGTAAAAAAAGCAAGTCGCAATGGACTATACAGCCAGTCAGAGAGTTTCATAAAAAAAGATTTGATAGCGTCAATAATTAAAATAAAGATTCTATTTTAAATTCTTTTGAACACTAGCGTGCCATTCGTTCCACCAAAGCCGAAATTGTTTTTAACCGCAATATCCATCTGGACGTCTCTTGCCTCATTGGCACAGTAATCTAAGTCACATTCCGGGTCTTGATTTAAGAGGTTAATCGTCGGTGGAGACTTTTGATGGTACAACGATAAGACTGTAATCACCGACTCTAAGCCACCCGCACCGCCCAACAAATGCCCAGTCATCGACTTCGTCGAGTTCACAATCATCTTTTTTGCGTGCGAACCAAAAGCCGCTTTAATGGCCTCAGTCTCGTTCTTATCACCTAAAGGGGTAGATGTTCCGTGGGCATTAATGTATCCCACCTGATCAGGATTAATACCGCCATCTTTAAGCGCATTAACCATACACCGCTTAGGGCCTTCCAAGTTCGGCGCTGTCATATGAAACGCATCACCACTCATGCCAAAACCAATTAACTCTGCATAAATACGAGCACCCCTTGCTGCAGCATGCTCATACTCCTCTAAAACCATGACGCCACCACCCTCACCAAGAACGAAACCGTCCCGATCTCTGTCCCAAGGCCTTGATGCGGTCATCGGATCATCATTGCGAATAGATAGCGCCCGAGCCGCTGCAAATCCACCAATCCCTAAAGGTGAAATCGTCGACTCCGCACCACCTGCTAGCATCACATCGGCATCACCATACTGGATTAAGCGAGCAGCTAAACCAATACTGTGTAAACCAGTCGTGCAAGCAGTTACCGCGGCCAAATTAGGCCCTTGCAAATTGAGGTTAATACTTAAATGCCCAGAAATCATATTAATAATTGATCCAGGAACAAAAAAAGGTGAAATCCGCCGCGCACCCCGCGTGGTGTAATCCTGATGCGTGGCTTCAATCATCGGTAAACCACCAATGCCTGACCCAACCATCACACCAACCCGTTGCGTATTTTCTTCAGAGATCACAAGGCCGCTATCAGCAAAGGCCTGAGTCCCAGCGGCGATTCCATAATGGATAAAACTATCCATGTGGCGCGCTTCTTTAGCAGAAATATAGTCCTCGATTTGGAAGTCTTTGACCTCACCACCGAATTGGACTGATAAACCCTGCGGATTAAACTTGGTTAAATTGGCTATACCAGACTTACCAGCTAACAAATTTTCCCAAGCGATACCAACTTGGTTACCAACAGGACTAACTAATCCTAAACCAGTGATTACTACCCGGCGTTGGCCTCTTGCGTAAGGCACAGAACTTAGCCTTGAGCTTTCGAAGTTGCAAAATCAATTGCTAATTGCACAGTAGTAATTTTTTCAGCCTCTTCGTCAGGAATTTCAATTCCAAACTCATCTTCTAAAGCCATTACTAATTCAACAGTATCAAGCGAATCCGCGCCAAGATCGTTGACGAATGAAGATTCGTTTTTAATCTCTGCATCTGTGACTCCTAACTGCTCAGCCACAATTTTCTTAACGCGTTGTTCAATATTGTCCATCTGTTCCCTCCAAGGGCGTTGTTAAATTACAAGTATTTTATCAGTATCGGGAGCTCTTATGCGAGATATAAACCGCCATTAACGTGCAAAGTAGCTCCAGTGATATATCCTGCCTGACTAGAAGCTAAAAAACATACCGCCTGAGCAACATCGAGTGGGGTCCCTAAACGCCCCAAAGGAATGTTGATTTTTAAGGCATTTTGCTGATCTTCGGATAATTCACGTGTCATATCCGTGTCAATAAAACCGGGTGCAACGCAGTTTACCGTAATATTTCTGCTCCCAATTTCCCGAGCTAAAGCGCGACTCATGCCAGCTACCCCAGCTTTGGCTGCAGCGTAATTTGCCTGCCCAGCATTGCCCATATGACCAACAATTGAGGTTACATGAACGATTCTGCCCCCCTTAGCCTTCATCATGGGCCTTAAAACAGCCCGCGATAGCCGAAATACGGCACTTAAGTTGGTGTCAATCACGCAATCCCAGTCTGTATCCTTCATACGCATCGCTAATTGATCACGCGTGATCCCTGCATTATTAACCAGGACGTTTAAGCCGCCATACTCCTTCACAACCTGTTCAATAATCGCCTCACACGCCTTCGGATCATTTACGTTCAAAACCAGTCCTCGCCCAGCAACCGCAATTGCAGAGCTGGCTGCTAGCGCCTGAGTAATTCCCTGCGCACCTGGCTCGGTGGTGGCTGTTCCAATCACGAAACCACCTTGCTCGGCAAAGTTTTGGGCAATCGCCTGACCAATACCGCGCGAAGCTCCTGTTACTAATATGATCTGGTCTTGAAATAATGATGTCATCAGTTTCTCTAGCTTGTTTGTTGTTTCTTGTTGTTTCTTGTTGTTTCTTGTTGTTTCTTGTTATTTCTTGGAGTATTTAATTCTCTTGTAATTCGCCAAGCACCTGAGTAATTGACTCCGGACTAGAAATACCCAAAATGCGTACCTGACTATCAATCCGCTTCACCATCCCAGCCAAAACTTTACCCGGGCCGCATTCAACAATATGCGTCACACCCTGCTCTACCATCAACTGAATAGTCTGAACCCAGCGCACGGGTGCACAAGCCTGCCTCGTTAAGGCCTCTTTAATTGCGCTTGGGCCCGATAAAATACTCACATCGACATTATTAATCACCTCAATCCGCGGGCTAGATAATTCAATACCGCCCAAATACTCCTGCAAACGTAGCGCTGCAGGTTGAAGCAGCGAAGAATGAAAAGGCGCAGAAACTGCTAAAGGTACTGCCATTTTGGCGCCAGCAGGCTTAGCCATCGCACAAGCTGTCTCGACCCCGTTCTTGGACCCCGCAATCACAACTTGACTTGGCGCATTGAAGTTTACCGCCTCAACCACCGACCCAGATACACTCGCCGCCTCTAGACACAGTCGAATCACCGCTGCGTCATCTAAACCGACAATAGCTGCCATCCCGCCCGTCCCAACCGGGACCGCTTCTTGCATCGCCTGAGCCCTAAATCGGACCAAAGGCACTGCATCTGCAAAGCGCAGCGACTTGGCCACAACGTAAGCTGAATACTCGCCTAAACTATGACCCGCCAAAATCTTGGGAACCGGCCCCCCGGCCGCAATCCAAGCACGATAAATCGCAATCGCTGCAATGAGCATCACCGGCTGCGTATTCTCAGTTAGCGCAAGTTGCTCGGCCGGCCCCTGATGAATCAGCTGAGCGAGATCTTGCCCAAGCGATTCTGAAGCCTCTTTTAAGGTGTCTTGTACCAAGACGTTTTGCGCAAAAGAATCAAGCATGCCAACCGCTTGGGAACCTTGACCTGGAAAAATAAATGCAATGTGTTTTTTCATCAATGATTTGGTCTATTTTTAAGCTATTTTGGACTAATTAGAGTGCCGCACAAAGTCAGCCAAAGTCGATGCAATGAGTCAGTTTTAGTAACGAACACACGCAGCCCCCCAAGTAAATCCCCCACCAACCCCTTCTAAGAGTAAGTTCTGCCCCCGCAGAACTTTGCCACTGCGAATCCCGTCATCTAATGCCAACGGTATCGAGGCCGCCGAAGTGTTGCCTTGCTGACCTAAGGTCACAAGCACTCGCTCATTGGCAATGCCAAGTTTTTTCGCAGTACCTTCCATAATCCGAATGTTCGCTTGATGGGGTACTAACCAGTCAATTTGATTGGCCACTAAACCAGCTTTTTCTAAAGCCTCTAAGCCTACCTGCTCCAATACCTTGACGGCTAATTTAAATACCGCTTGGCCATCCATCGTCAAAAACCCTGAACCGGCTACGCGCCCGTCAACTACTTGCCCGGGTATACATAAAATATCGCTATATTTACCGTCCGCATGCAAAGCCGAACTGAGGATGCCAGGCGCATTCGACGCCTCTAAAATAACCGCCCCCGCCCCATCTCCAAACAAAACACACGTTGCGCGATCTTGAAAATCGAGAATACGTGAAAACACCTCGGCGCCAATTACCAAAACCCGCCCATGGGCTCCCGTCTGTATTAAAGAGTCTGCTAAATGTAACCCATAAATAAACCCCGAACATACTGCCTGAATATCAAAGGCCGCACATTGGGTTTGGATTCCTAATTTTTGTTGAACAACGCACGCTGTACTCGGAAAACCCCCTAAATAATCGGGTGTAGAAGTGGCTAAGATAATTAAATCAATATCCCCAGCAACTAAACCAGCAGCATCTAAAGCGCGCTGCGCAGAAAGCACCGCTAAATCACTGGTTTTCTCTGCCGAAGATGCAAAATGCCTCGCAGAAATACCACTGCGAGAAAAAATCCACTCGTCACTTGTCTCTATACCGCTAAGCTTTAATTGCTGAGCTAACTCAAAATTATCAACTCGCTTGCTTGGAAGATAACTCCCCGTGCCAATCATGCGAGCAAATTTTCTTTGGGAAAGATTCATATCTGGCTATCCTCTTGGGGTGCCCTAGTGAATCTTGAAATATTTAGGCGAACTGGCAGATAGAACCAAAACTGACTAATATTAATTCGTGGCGACATGATCGACTCTCGAATTAGTAGCACCCTCCAAGACAAAATCTGCCTGTGCAAAAGCTGCCGCGATCTTATCAACCATCTGATTATTGGCAGCTTCATATGCTCTGGTTAGAGCCATAAAAAAACCATAACGATCAGCCGAGCCGTGACTCTTAATAACTAGCCCACGCAAACCCAGTAACATCGCACCGTTATAACGTCGGTGGTCAGCGCGCTTTTTAAAACGTAATAAAACAGGTAAGGCTAAAATCGCTAAGAACTTCGTAAATAGTGATCTGCCAAACTCCTCCTTAATGATCTGCGAAATCCAAGTTGCTAAGCCTTCGCTCGTCTTCAGCGCAACATTACCAACAAAACCGTCACAAACAACTACATCGGTGGTGCCTTTGAAAATATCATTGCCTTCAACATTGCCAACAAAATTTAATTGACTCTGCCGAAGCAACTCCCCAGCTTGCTTGACTACATCGTTACCTTTGATAACCTCTTCACCAATATTGAGTAAACCAATCGTCGGGCGCTCAATCCCTTGAGTAACTCGCACCATGATATCTGCCATTTGTGCAAACTGCACTAAATGCCAAGGTTCACAATCGGCATTCGCGCCCAAATCTAAAAGAGTTGTGCCAGCAGATTTTTGACTTGGCATGCGCGAGGCAATGGCAGGTCGATCGATCCCCTCTAAGGTTTTTAGAACGTAACGCGAAATAGCCATTAAGGCTCCAGTATTCCCAGAGGAAACGACTGCATCGGCCATCCGATCCTTGACCTGCTCAATGGCGACTCGCATGGAAGAATCTTTTTTTCGACGCAAAGCGATTTCTATCGAGTCATCCGAGTGCACGACTTCCGTAGCTAATAGAACGCGTATCCGAGATCGAAGTTCACTGGTTGCTGTCCCAAGGGCAGCTTCAATGAGATCTGGTTTTCCTACAAGAATAATCTGACAGTCTTCATGCTCTTTTAATAGATCTAAACAAGCAGGAACCGTGACAGAAATACCAAAATCACCACCCATTGCATCTACGGAGATGGTGACAGTCATTTACTAGTCAGTATTACACGAACATGCAACAATTCACTCCGCCTAAAGCACAACAACGACACCTTAGTGGGCATGAATTCTTGCAGAGAATCCATCAAATCATTCAAACTAAATTATTCGTGTGAATAAAAAGTGACGATTAATCGTTTTTAGTCTTTACTACCTTACGCCCACGATAATAGCCATTCGGACTAATATGATGACGTAGATGCGTCTCGCCACTCGTTGGCTCAACAGCCAATGAAGGACTGACTAAGAAATCGTGGGAACGGTGCATACCACGTTTGGATGGGGATTTTTTATTCTGTTGGACGGCCATATATGTAACTCCTAAGCAAGTTTTTATTTTAACATGTTTTACCCCTTTACCCAAGGGGAAATTGCGATTATGAGTCTAATTTAAGCTTCTTTAGCCCTAAAAATGGGTTTTTATGGCCTTTTTGCGACTCTATTGGTGCTATTTTTGACTTGTCGTCTGTCTCCACCAACACCCCTGCGGAATTCTTTAATAAGACACATTCCCCCTGCGGATGTTTGGGCACCAATGGCAGCGCTAATAAAACTTCGTCTTCAATAAGCTCCATTACATCAAACGCGTCACTCTGGAGTAATGCATCCTCATCAAAATTATCTATCGGAAAATCCTCAACTTCCTGAGGACTCTCTAATAGGACAAATTGTGCAGAAATATCCATTTTTTGCCAAAACCCTTCCAAACAGCGCTGACATTCTAAATGAAGAGCAGTCCTTATTTTTACGCGTAAACGATAGTCCGTATGTCCAGCAACCGTATCATCTGACCAGGTGACAACCTGCCAATCAATACCCGCCTGTTCGGGCGACTCCTTGGTTAGCTCTTTCATCGAACCAGGCCAAATCTCACTCAAAATGCGTGGAAAATGCTGCAAAGAAAAAGAGCCCTCGCCTTGATAAGTCTGACCTGACTTAAAATCAACTTGTCGCAAAGCCGCCTCGCTGGCATGTAAGATTTGGATGCTACAGGATTTTTGAGACATACAATATACCTCACTTGAAAAATAATGAATCAACCGCACCCCCTCATTTTAGCCTCCTCATCAGTCTACCGAAAAGAGCTCTTAAAACGCCTTCATATTCCCTTTACCACTCTTTCCCCAGATCTGGATGAAAGCCCTTTGCCCAAAGAGTCTCCCACTGAGTTAGTCAAACGACTTTCTCTGGCCAAAGCCGCTCTGATTGCAGATCAAAATCCCTCCGCTTGGGTAATTGGCTCTGACCAAGTGGCTGATTTTGCTGGTACCGCTATCGGTAAACCGGGTAATTTTTCTAATGCCCTTGCTCAACTTCAAAGCATGCGCGGTCATACCGTGATCTTTCGTACTGGCTTATGCCTGTATCAGCAACAAACGAATACGGTCTTGTATGACTGCGTTCATACCGCAGTCACTTTTAGAGAGCTCGACGACCAGTTTCTACAAAACTACCTACTTACCGAAACACCCTATGACTGCGCCGGGAGCGCTAAATCCGAAGGTTTGGGTATTAGCCTACTCAGCGCTGTGGAAAGTGTCGACCCAACCGCCCTCATTGGCCTGCCGCTAATTCGCTTAACAAGTTTTTTGCTGTCTGTCGGATTTAAAATCCCTAGTCATTCCCACACACCATTAAACAGAACTTCCTCCAAATGACAACCCTAGGCACACTCTATCTAGTACCCAATACGCTCGGTAGCCAAACTCGCGAAGTACAAATTCCTTGGGTGATCCCCAACAACGTTGCCAGGCGGGCAGCAGAACTGCAATTTTGGATTGTGGAAAATGCTAAAACAGCCAGAGCATTCTTAAGCGCTGTTAACCAAATCACTCCCTTAGCATTCCCCATCCAAGACATCCAAATGCAAGAATGGCGCGGAGCCAAATCCAACATAGCACCAGAAAGCTTACTCAAAGACCTCTTGCTAGGGCGACATGTTGGTCTATTATCAGAGGCTGGCCTGCCCGCTGTCGCAGATCCCGGCGCAGAAATTGTTGCTCTGGCGCATCGCCATCATATCCAAGTCCAGCCACTCGTTGGACCAAGCTCTTTAATGATGGCCCTCATGGCCAGTGGCATGAATGGCCAACGCTTTATGTTTCATGGCTACTTAGCCATCAAAATACCAGATCGTATTGCAGAGCTTCGCCTGCTTGAGCAGCAATCAAAAAAACTCCAGATGACCCAAATGTGGATTGAAACGCCTTATCGCAATGCCAGCATGCTCAAGACGATCCTGCAATCGCTCAGTCCGAACACCACACTTTGCCTGGCCATTGATCTGTCACTCTCCACAGAAACAATCCTGCGCAAAACAATCCAGCAATGGCAGAAAATGCTCACACCAAGCGCACTCGATCCATTGAACCTCGATAAAAGACCCGCTGTTTTTTTGCTATCCGCCGAACCGTAAGCTGAAAACCAGTCCAGCACGCCCAACAAAAACCGACACTGTTATGGGCCTTTGATTTTAAAAAAGTTTCTATGCAACTCCCTACCCCATGAGACATGGGCTGGAAAAAACCACAGCTCCTAATGCCAACTAAACTGCTGTAAAGCTTTTGATAGCGACGCACCAAACTGAGCGCCAAAACGCTTGGCTAAGCGCTCGGCATAATTATCCGTCTGACTGTAATCAATAATGTCCGTATTTTTAATGACTTCGCGCGCCACAAAATCGACGCTACCAATTTCGTCAGCTAAGCCAAGCTCAATACTTTTAGTACCAACCCAAACCATCCCAGAAAAAAGATCTGGCTGATTTTTCAAGCGCTCGCCACGACCCTCTTTAACCACCTGAATAAACTGGCCATGTACTTCATCAATCATCATCTGTAAGGCTTCGCGATGCTTGGGATTTTGTTTCACAAAAGGATCTAACATGCTCTTGTTTTCACCAGCAGTTAACACGCGGCGCTCAACCCCTAACTTGTCGATCACCCCCTGAAAGCCAAAACCCGACATGATGACACCAATCGAGCCCACTAAACTAGCCTTGTCAACATAAATTTTCTCGCCAGCAACCGCTATGTAATAAGCTCCTGACGCGCAAATATCCTCCACCACGACATATAATTTCTTTTGTGGATTTGCTTGTCGTAGACGCATAATCTCGTCATAGACTAAGCCAGACTGAACGGGCGAACCGCCCGGACTATTAATTTGTACAATAATCCCTAGACTATCAGGACTATCAAACGCGGCCTGTAAAGAGGCAATCAAATTGGTAGCATTAGCCGGTGTACCACTCGAGATCTCGCCCTCAATCTTAATCAAAGCCGTATGTTTGCCCAGCACACTGGATGATTTACTCTTGAGTGGTCCAAAAAAAGAATACAGAGCAGCGCCAAAAATGAGCAACCAAACAATTCGCCAAAAAGTCCGCCAGCGACGCTCACTCCGTTTATCTTTTAGATTATCAAGCAATAATGCTTCTAAAGCGTTTTTTTCCCAACTCGTGTCATTACTCATTAAATCTCTTTCTTAGTAAAAGAACTCTCTAAACTACTAGCTCATCCAATACCTGTCGTAAAGACTCTACTGAAGCAACACAAGCAATTGGTTGATAAGCCTTTAACTCCTGCGCAGGATGCGCCCCATAACTTACCGCCAAAGCATCTACCCCAGCACTTTGGGCCATCTTTAGGTCATGCGTCGTATCGCCAATCATTAAAACGCGTTGCGGCGTTAATCGGTGCGCTTCTAGCAATTCTAATAGCATTTGCGGATGTGGTTTGGCACGGGCCTCATCCGCTGTTTTGGTGTCATGAAAAAAATGCTCTAACTGATGGTTTTGTAAAGAACGATTTAAGCCAATCCGGGGCTTACCCGTGGCCACTGCCATTAAATATCCACGGTTTTTCAAGTCATGTAATAAATCCCGTATCCCAGAAAACAAAATTAAATCTTGATCCTTCACTAAGTAATACTTTCTAAAACGCTCTAAAACAATCGGATACTCAGACTCAGCAACGCTTGGCAAGGTTATTTTGAGGGATTCATACAAACCAAGACCAATCACATGACTCGCAATTTGATCACTAGGAGGCTCAATACCCAACTCCTCACAGGCTTTTTGTAAACACTCCACAATGGTTGGCGTGGAATTCATGATGGTGCCGTCCCAGTCCCAAACAAGCATGTCGTATCTTAAATCGGCTCTATTTTGTTCCACCATTAAATCTGCCCTACCAGATCTGTCATAACAATTCCTGTTTTAAAGTGCGATCAAAGTCAAAGCCAACTGGGGTAGGACAAACAATCGTCAAACGCTCCTTGGTCTGCGGATGCGTAATCACTAAGCGATGCGCATGCAGCATCAATCTTTTCGGGCCAATGGCTTTATCCATGAGACGATCGCCATATTTATCATCTCCCAAAATGGGATATCCATGATGCTGTAAATGCACCCGAATTTGATGGGTTCGACCAGTTTTTAATTGTGCCTCTCCAACAAAACAGCGCCCCTGATAAGAACTTCCCAGCCATTTAATGGTCGTTAAACTGGCTTGACCAAAATCCTCAACCTTCACGCGCCTCTCCCCATTGGGTAATAAATACTTGTACAAGGGATACTTCAAAGAGACATGCCCCAACCCACCGTCAAAATCTCCATGGGCAACAAATAAATACCGTTTATCCATCCGACCCTCCCGAATATCCTCATGCAGGGTCGTTAAACAAAGCCGTTTTTTGGCTAACATCAAAATTCCTGATGTGTCTCGGTCTAAACGGTGCACTAACTCCAAAAACTTCAGTTCAGGCCTAGCCTCGCGCAGCGCCTCAATCAGTCCTAAAGAAATACCCGAACCCCCGTGCACGGCTAAACCTGAGGGCTTATCGACAATTAATAAATGATCATCTTCATGCAAGATAGATAGATTTTTATCAATTTTAATAGCATTTAATGTATTTTTATGGGCATTTGGAACAATTTCAGGGATAGCTATCCGAATTGGTGGGATCCGGATGATATCACCCGACAAAATGCGACTAGTAACTAAAGCACGCTTTTTATTAATACGAACTTCGCCGGATCGAATAATTCGATAAATATGACTTTTAGGTACCCCCTTGGCCCACTTGAGTAAAAAATTGTCTAGCCTTTGCCCCTCTTCTTCCGGAGAAATGGTTACTAATTGAACGGCTAATTCGGTCATAAATTACGTTTTCTGAGTACTTTAATTGCCACTTTTACCATAGTAACCGTTTAAGATTTACTTTTCTTGGCTTCTTTGCCATATAATCAAGGGGTTATTGCAATGTTACAAATGTGCTTTGTTGAAGAATTCGAATTTAAATATTTCCAAAGTCAGATTGAACTGCACTAATTATAGCGAGGGAAGGCAAATATTCCCCAAGGTAGCTCCCCCCTTGTTTGAAATGAGGAGCAGAAATTGAAAGCTAGCACGAAGCAAGCAAAGATGTAAAAACAGATATATAAGTGATCGCTCCTTACTTGATTGACACAATTAATCGATAATAGCGCGCACTTTGAGTAGTGGTGTGTAGCGGTGAGTAAAAACATCGGTAAAACATAGGTCTAACTAAATAACCTATTGAAATACCAAAGGTCCAAACCGAAGGCTGTGCAAGCGTAAAGCTCTTGACGTAGCCGAAGGAATATCCCGTGGTGTTGCCGAGTTCAGATTATTTCTAAGTAATCTTCTTAAAACCATCCCCACCCAATCTGTTTATCTTTCTTGACATGCGCACTTTCGGAATAGGAAATTGTTATGAAAAGAATGTTATTTAATGCAACCCAACAAGAGGAACTGCGGGTTGCGATCGTCGATGGTCAAAAACTAGTTGATATCGATATCGAATCTGCCGGCAGAGAGCAACGTAAAGGGAATATCTACAAAGGCCTCATTACCCGGATTGAACCATCTCTAGAAGCTTGCTTTGTCAACTATGGTGAAGAACGCCATGGTTTTCTGCCCTTTAAAGAAATCGCTAGAAGCTACTTTGCCGAAGGTGTGGATGTGCGCAAAGCATCTATTAAAGAAGCCCTCAAAGAAGGCCAAGAAATTATTGTCCAAGTTGAAAAGGAAGAGCGTGGCAATAAAGGCGCTGCACTGACTAGCTTTATCTCTTTAGCCGGACGATACCTAGTCTTAATGCCAAACAATCCTCGCGGCGGTGGAGTTTCGCGCAGGATTGAAGGTGAGGATCGCCAAGAGTTACGCGAAGCAATGGGTCAACTTGAAATTCCGGATGGCATGAGCATCATTGCTCGAACCGCCGGAATCGGTCGAGACTCCGAAGAACTCCAGTGGGATCTTAGCTATCTCATGCAACTCTGGACCGCAATTGATAGCGCCGCGAAAACAAATCAAGCACCACTGCTCATTTACCTCGAGTCAAGTCTCGTCATTCGGGCAATTCGCGACTACTTCCAACCGGATATCGGTGAAATATTAATCGATACGGATGATATCTTCGAGCAAGCTCAAGCATTTATGTCCGTGGTCATGCCAGATAATATGTCCCGAGTCAAACGCTACCAAGATGATGTGCCACTCTTTTCACGCTTTCAGATCGAACATCAAATCGAAACAGCTTATTCTAGAACAGTGTCTTTGCCTTCGGGTGGAGCAATCGTTATCGACCATACCGAAGCGCTCGTCTCAGTGGATGTTAACTCTGCTCGGGCTACCCGCGGCTCGGATATCGAAGAAACGGCAACTAGAACTAATCTAGAAGCGGCCGATGAAATCGCCCGCCAAATGCGCCTGCGCGATCTGGGTGGATTAATCGTAATCGATTTTATCGATATGGAATCTCCTAAAAGTCAAAAGGATGTCGAAAACCGTATCAAAGATTCCCTACGCCATGATCGCGCCCGTGTCCAAACTGGCAAAATCTCTAAATTTGGACTGTTAGAACTGTCGCGTCAACGACTGCGCCCTGCCTTGTCAGAGGGAAGTCATATTACTTGCCCACGCTGCACGGGCACTGGTCATATTCGGGATACGGAATCCTCTGCGCTACAAGTGCTGCGGATTATCCAAGAAGAAAGTATGAAAGAAAATACCGCCGCCTTGCACTGCCAAGTCCCGGTCGATGTGGCCGCTTTCTTACTCAATGAAAAACGCTCAGAAGTCATCAAAATTGAAGCGCGCTCAAAAGTCAATGTCCTACTCATCCCCAATAAATATCTGGAAACGCCCCATTACAAGTTAGAGCGTCTGCGGCATGATGACCCACGTCTTGATAGCCAAAAAGCAAGCTATGCCATCGCCGAAGAAGTCGCAAAAGAAATGGAACAGGATACGATCGTTAGTAAAAGTGCGACAGATATCAAACCACGACAAGTGGCAGCTGTTAAAGGTATTACTCCAAGCCAGCCAGCGCCACCAAGCTCACGCGTTGAAAAAACGCTAACTGACGCCAGCCCTGCAAGCTCAGGGGGGATGTTCGCTTGGCTTAAAAGTTTATTTGGTAGCCCCAATAAAACTACCCCAACGCCTGAGGTGGTGCAAACGCCAGCTCGCCCTAACAGAGGAAATCAGCAACGTCGGGGTCGAAATGATGCACGCCGCCAACCTGGTCACACCAATCAAAACCGATCTGATACAGCAGACAATGCGTCTGAAGCAGGTGTTGATCAGCTAGATCAAAATGGCCAAAAACCACGTCGGGGTAGAGGTCAACGCCAAGATGGCAAAACCTCTGCGAGCGCTCCCGCTAATGAGCCAAACCTAGACCAAACTCCTCTAGAAAACACCCCCACCACGCAAGCATCCGCCGAGAATGGCCAGAGTAATGAGGAAAAACGCCGGGGACGAAATCGTCGTAATCGTGGCCGCCAACGAGATCGGAACGATCGCCCAGAGAATGATGAAAATCAAGGAGCAAGTGCTGCAGAAAACGCTACTCATCCAAATGAAGCATCTGTTGTGCATAGTGCTTCTCCAAGGACTGACGCGAACAATCCAATTGATTCAACGCGTGCGGATGCGGATAGCCCGCGCGCCGAATCGCCACGCAACCAAGCACCTCATCAAGAAACCTTCAATCCAAGTTCTGTACCAAATGTACAAAGCCCCTTGGAAAACCACGATAAGGCCAGCTCACCAAAAGTCCCTACCCTTGAAGTAATTGCCAAAGTTCATGCGCCACTACCAATCGTTACCCCAGCGCAATTAAACCGCCAACCTCTAGACGAAGTCCTTTCTTCAGTAGGGTTAATTTGGGTCGATACGCTTCCCGAAAAACTCGAAGAAGTCCGTCGACAAATCGCCGCCGAACCGAAACCTGTGCATCTTCCGCGCCAAGCCAAACCCGCACAAGCACTCCCAGTTGGCCCAATGGTCCTTGTGGAAACCGGCGGCAATGAACGTTTAATTGCTAACCAACATTAACTAACCATGTTTGCCAAGATTGAACCAAACTCGTTATGAAAAAAATAGTACCCATCACGAGTTTGGCTGAACTAACTAGCATCACCCAACAATTAACTATTCCAGAAAAGCTCTTGCAACCAACGGGTACCTTACAAGATACCCGTCAAAGAGGGCTACATGACCTGCGGATTTCAGTGACAGACCGCTGTAATTTTCGCTGTCCTTATTGCATGCCAAAAGAAATATTTACCAACCAATATAATTACCTTGGCCAAAAAGAACTATTAAGCTTTGAAGAAATTACCCGAGTCGCTCGGATTTTTATTGCGCATGGCGTGCAAAAAATTCGCTTAACAGGTGGTGAACCCCTCTTACGCAAAGGGATTGAAGATTTAGTGGCGATGCTCGCTAAACTGCATACAACAGATGGACGCCCAATTGATCTGACGCTCACCACGAACGGTAGTCTATTACAAAAAAAAGCCCAAGCACTGAAAGATGCTGGACTTAAACGAATTACGATTAGCCTAGATGCAATGAGCGATGCTGTATTTCGGCAAATGAATGATGTTGATTTTGCCCAGCGCGATGTCTTAGAAAGTATCGAATTAGCAAAAAAAATGGGTTTTAGTTCAGTCAAAGTCAATATGGTTGTTAAAAAAGGGGTGAACGATCAAGAAATCATACCCATGGTCAAATATTTTAAAGACACCGGTATTGTCGTTCGCTTTATTGAATATATGGATGTGGGTAATACCAATGGCTGGCAAATGCAAGAAGTACTCCCCTCTAGAGCAGTCCTTGATCTGATTCAATCCCAATATCCACTAGTGCCAATTGAGCCGGATTATCCTGGCGAAGTGGCGCAGCGCTGGCAACATCTGGATGGCTCGGCAGAAATCGGAGTCATCTCCAGCGTTACCCAAGCATTTTGTAGTTCGTGCACGCGTGCACGTATCTCCATGGAAGGGAAACTTTTTTTATGCCTGTTTGCCAATACCGGTTATGATCTACGCGCCCTCTTAAGAAGTCATGTGGATGACCTCGCTATATCCAATGTGGTAGCAGGTATTTGGCAAAAACGCACCGATAATTATTCCGAAATTCGGGGGCAAGTACAAACCGGTCAAGTCAGCCATCATAAGGTTGAAATGTCCTATATCGGTGGCTAAGGTGAACTCCCATCAACAGTTAATCAGCGGTCTTGTGCTCTGCGGCGGTAAAGCCGAGCGGATGCAAGGCCAAGATAAAGGCCTATTACCACTGAAACACCAAACCCTGGCGCACTGGGCAATTGAGCGCCTCCTGCCGCAAGTATCGCAATTAGCCATCAACGCTAATCGGAATCATCCTGCCTACGAAGCAATCAGTCGACACTTCGCACTCCAGACTGGTGGCCAAATACCAGTTTATTCGGACACTTACCCAGGTTTTGTTGGGCCACTCGGAGGTTTTCATACTGGACTAAGCCATTGTCAAACCGAATACCTGCTGGTTATTCCCTGCGATTCGCCACTATTTCCCAGTAACCTTGCGAGCGAACTGCTGCAAAATTTACTTGCGCAACAAACAGATCTAGCTTATGCCATCACAGCACCAATCGATCACCGACCACAAGCCTACCCAGTCTTTTGTTTATTGCGGGCAAACCTCTTGACGAGTTTGTGCGCGTATTTGGATCAGGGTGAACGAAAAATAGATCGCTGGTTTGCAACTCAAAAAAATAGTGCTGTACTTTTTCCAGATGTGCAAGCTTTTGCTAATATTAATACACCCGCAGAATTAGCCCACACAGAATCTCTCTTCGCATGAGCGTAAACTCTCTCCCACCCTTAGTGGATTTCCAAACACAGTGGATCAAAAGTCAAGGGACTGATCTCTTTAACCCAGAGGCCTTGCAATTAGAGGCAGCCCTGGAGTTTATGCAAGCTTATACCGCAAATCGTCGCCATACTTTAGGAACCGAAACAATCCCCCTAGAAAGCGCCCTAGGTAGAGTTCTTCACAAGGACATGATTGCTTTAATGGATGTCCCACCAGCGGATAACTCAGCCATGGATGGCTTTGCTTTTCATAGCCAAGCTCTCCACCAAGCAAATCCAATTAGCCTTGATATTATTGGAACTCGCCTAGCAACTAGTGCCGACTCGACGGAAGCAAAAAACCAAGAGATCAAATCCACCAACACAGTTGTTTTTGATCCTAGTCAACATGCCTACCGAATCATGACCGGCGCAGTCATGCCCGCTGGATGTGATACGGTCATTCCCCAAGAGTTCACCGAGCAAATCCAACAAACTATTGGCTTTGATCCAACACGTATCCAAGCGGGTGATAATCGCCGACTACAAGGTGAAGATCTGCGCATCGGAACAATTTGCATCCCCAAAGGCCGTATCATTGGCCCCAGTGATATGGGTCTAATCGCCTCGATGGGTGTCTCAACAATCGAGGTCTATAAAAAATTGACCGTGGCCATTTTCTCAACAGGGGACGAACTCAAAGCCCTCGGCTCCGAATTAACTCCTGGTGCAATTTTTGATAGTAATCGCTACACCCTCCTAGGAATGTTGCAAAATTTGGGAGTAAATACGATCGATCTTGGAATCATCCCCGATCACCCAGAAGCACTGCGTAATGCATTTGCCTCAGCCGCGTCTTTAGCAGATGCAATTATTACCTCCGGTGGCGTCTCTGTTGGGCAAGCTGACTTCACAAAACAAGTCATGCGCGAGTTGGGCGATGTGGCCTTTTGGACCCTAGCCATCAAACCAGGCCGACCCATGGCCTTTGGAAAAATCAAGCAAAACCAACATGAAGCCGTACTTTTTGGCCTACCCGGCAACCCCGTAGCAGTCATGATTACTTTTTACCAGTTCGTCCAAGACACCCTAAACTGGATGGGTGGTGCAAGTAACTTTAAACAACTGATCCACCAAGCCCACTGGGTTGGAAAGTTCAAAAAACGCTCCGGCAGAACAGAATTTTTAAGGGGCTTTTTACACCAAAATACGGCTGGGTTAAATTGCGTAGAACCAATTGGTAATCAAGGATCTGGCGTACTAAGTTCGATGAGTCAGGCTAATTGCCTGGTGATCCTACCCCCAGAACTTACCCAAGTAGAAGACGGCGACCTCGTCAACATTGTGGCAATTCAAAGATAATTCACATATAATTTTTCTAAAGATTACAATCAAGAAATAATTTCTGTTCCCTTTGAATCATTCACAATACCACTTCTAGAAATTACATATGCCCAGTAGTAAAAGAGAAATTATCTATGTTGACCCAATCCATACGGCCAAAACATTAGTCCTTGTCTATATGTGCTTTTCACTGCCTATTATCGGCTTATTTTTTATTGACGCCTACTTTCGATATGGTGAAATACCCCTGTTTATCGTTCTCTACGGGGTATTTCTCAATATTGTTTTTGGCTTCGCTATTTTGTGGCTGGCTTGTAAAGTTTATAACTGGGTCGCTACAAACTTTGGCGGTATTGAACTAGACCTCAAAGAAATCCCTCTTGAAGAACACAAACCTAGCCCCCGCCGTTTCAGGCTTTCCAGATCTCCGGATTAATTAGATTGGGGGGTCTCTTACCCGCCAAGCCCGCGAGCAAATTATCAATCGCTAAATTCATCATGCCATGGCGCGTCTTGGCAGTTGCGCTACCAATATGTGGTGTTAATACCACATTTGGCACAGTTAAAAATCCCGTATTGAGCTTTGGCTCCCCCTCATAAACATCTAAACCGGCCGCAAAAATCACTTTTTTCTGTAAGGCCTCAATGAGGGCAGCGTCGTCCACAATCCCCCCTCTGGCAATGTTAATCAGTGTGGCAGTAGGCCGCATCAAAGCCAATTGCTCCCGACCAATGAGGTGATGACTCGCCGCAGAGTAAGGCATCACTAAAACAACATGATCGGCCTGTCGCAATAAAGTTTCTAAATCAACATATTGGGCCTGACACGCCTGCTCCGTAGCAGCGTCTAATTGCGTTCGATTGTGATACAAAATATTCATCCCAAAACCTAAGCCACGTTTTGCAATTGCCTGACCAATACGCCCCATGCCAATAATACCCATTGTGGAATGATGGACATCTACCCCAAGCATCCCACCTAACTCCCAATTTTGCCAATGACCTGCCCTTAACCAATGCTCAGTTTCACAAACGCGCCGGGCCGTTGCCATTAAGAGTGCAAAAGCCATATCAGCAGTCGTGTCAGTCAACACGTCCGGTGTATTTGTACCAAAAATACGCTTTGCGTTAAGTGCTGCCACATCAAAATTATTAAATCCAACTGCGATATTGGAGATGATTTGCAGATGACTAGCCTGACTTAAGGTCTGAGTACCAACCTGCTCACTACCCGTTACCAAAGCACCCTGTTTATCGGCTAAACGGTTAGCTAACTCAGCGTTCGATAACGGGTGAATCTGATCGTTGTAGTCAATCTCACAATGCTCCTCTAAACGCGCTAAACCCTCAGGGAAAATTCTGCGGGCTACTAATACTTTGGGGCGAACTTGACTCGGTGCTTGGCTCGGTGATTGGTTAAGTGACATGGTATTTTCCTAGACACAATATAAATAGTTATTGTATGCCATTCTGTATCAAGACAATGCCAAGGACCCTCCCCCTCCTGCCAAATAAACCATCGCCGCTATCTAAGTGGCGGCCAAACTACAATGACAATTTTTCATTGCGGGATTTCTCAGCTAAAATAGATCTTTTAATGATTACAAAACAATTATGACTTACGTCGTTACCGAAGCCTGTATTAAATGTAAATATACAGACTGTGTTGATGTCTGCCCAGTGGACTGTTTTCGAGAAGGTCCTAACTTTCTGACAATTGACCCAGATGAGTGTATTGATTGCGCTGTTTGTGTGCCCGAGTGTCCCGTCAATGCAATTTATGCCGAAGACGATGTACCAGGCGATCAGCAAGCATTCATCGCACTTAATACTGAATTATCACGTAATTGGAAATCGATTACAAAATCAAAAGGTTCTTTACCGGATGCGGATGATTGGAAAGATGTTAAAGATAAACTCGAACACTTGATTCGCTAAAAAGGGATCTTGGCACCCAGTATTGCTATAGCTGTTTTAATTTTTTACCAGCTTTACTCGTTTTACTCGCTTTACCCGCCTTACCTGTCTTGATGCTTCCTATTTTTTTATAGATCATATCGCCTGCTTCGAATATTTTGTTAACTGCAAATTTTGCACTAACGAGAACCTCCGATCAATCACTTGGAGAGATTCACTAAGTAAACACGAAGTCAACACTGAGTCAACAAATAGTTCCAGCAACATCCTAAAGACTAGTTATGCCAAACTCTTTTCCGCATGCCATTGCAACTGAAGCTGTAATTATCGGCGCAGGACCAGTTGGTTTATTTCAAGTATTTGAGCTTGGCCTACTCGAAATACAAGCCCATGTCATCGACTCCCTGAAGGTCCCAGGTGGCCAATGTGTCGAACTATACCCAGATAAACCGATTTACGATATTCCAGCAATACCACTGTGCACAGGTCAAGAATTGACCGATCAACTCCTCCAACAAATACAACCCTTCGCACCCCAATTTCATTTAGGCCAAGTGGTCAATACACTAAGCCAACAAGTAGATGGGCGCTTTTTACTATCAACCTCGCTAGGTAAAAACTTCCTGACTAAAACAATCTTTATTGCCGCAGGAGTCGGCTCGTTCCAGCCGCGCACCCTGAAAATTGCCGGCATCGAACGATTTTATCAGCAACAAATTTTCTTTGAAGATACCAACCTTTCCCGATATATCAATAAACATATCGTCGTCCTTGGCGATGACGACTGCGCCCTTGACTCTTGCCTAAACCTAGTGGACCAGGTCCAAAGCCTGACGCTGATTCATCGGCGCCATGAATTAAAAGCTAAGCCAGATTCTATTGCCAAAATCCGCGCCTTATGCGACAGTTCGTCCATGCGCTTTACGGTCGGACAAATTACTGGCTTTGAAGAAGCAAATCAACTCTTGTGTGCACTCATCATCACCGGCCAAGACGGCCTAACTCGTCGTATCCCACTAGACATTCTCCTAGCTTTTCTTGGCCTATCTCCAAAACTTGGTCCTATCGCAGATTGGGGACTCCAACTTGATCGCAAACAAATCTTGGTCGACACGGAAAAGTTTTCTACCAACATTCCAGGGATTTACGCAGTAGGTGATATCAATACCTATCCAGGCAAAAAGAAATTAATCCTTTGCGGATTTCATGAGGCAACTCTTGCAGCCTTCGCCGCAAAAGAATATCTTTACCCAGAAAAAAAAGTGCACTTGCAATACACCACCACATCCCCCAAAATTCATCAACTATTGGGCGTGAATACACCTAGAAACGACTAAAAATATCCTACTACTGCTATTTTCGCCTACAATAAGTTGATGGATTCCTATCAACATTTAATGCGTCACGTGCTCGAACACGGCACAAAAAAAACCGACCGAACAGGTACCGGAACGCTATCCGTATTTGGTTATCAAATGCGCTTTAATCTGGCGCAAGGCTTTCCCATGGTAACGACCAAAAAACTGCACCTCAAATCAATTATTTACGAACTGCTCTGGTTTCTTAAAGGCAGTACAAATAATCAATGGCTCAAGGAGCGCGGAGTCTCGATTTGGAATGAGTGGGCTAAACCTGATGGCGATTTAGGACCTATTTATGGCTACCAATGGCGCTCTTGGCCAACCCCAAGCGGTCAACATATCGATCAAATCGCTCAGATTATTGAACAAATAAAAACCACCCCCGACTCACGCCGAATAATTGTCTCGGCTTGGAATGTCGCAGATATCCCTACGATGGCCTTAGCTCCATGCCATGCATTTTTTCAATTTTATGTTGCCGACGGTAAATTATCCTGTCAACTCTATCAGCGTAGCGCTGATATATTTCTCGGTGTGCCTTTTAATATTGCCAGCTACGCCCTACTCACCCACCTAGTCGCTCAGCAAACTAATTTATCAGTCGGTGATTTTGTCTGGACTGGGGGAGATTGTCACCTCTACTCGAATCATCTTGAGCAAGTTCAATTACAACTCTCGCGTAAACCATTGCCTCTTCCCCAACTGTCGATCAAACGTCATCCCCCATCCATTTTTGATTATGAGTATGAGGATATTGAAGTCGTCGGCTATGAATCACATCCCGCCATTAAAGCACCAGTTGCTATTTAAACGTGCAATTAACGATTATCGTCGCCCGCTCTAAACAAGGTGTTATCGGTCAAGATAATGCCTTACCATGGCGCTTACCTGCAGACCTGCAACATTTTAAAAAAATCACGACCGGACACCCTATCATCATGGGACGTAAAACCTGGGAGTCTCTTGGCCGCGCCCTCCCCGGTAGAAGAAATATTGTAATCTCTAGAACAAAAAGCTTTGATCCAACCGATGCAGAATGCTTTGATTCTATAGAGAGAGCAATCGCAGCTTGTCAAAATAATTCATTAGCATTCATTATCGGAGGCGCCCAAGTCTACGAACAAGCTCTAGAATTAGATGTGGTCCACCAAATGATCATTACGGAAGTCGATATCGATGTCGTTGGAGACGCCCATTTTCCCAATTTTAATCAGGCCGATTGGCATGAAACTTCGCGCACCAGCTTTCCTAGCGCGGCTGACCCCAAAGATCCAAGTAGACTTCTACCAGCCTATGCTTTCGTGAACTATAGCCGACAAATATAAGCTACAGCCTAGCGCACATTAAAATTGCCATGACATCAGTATTTCAAACACTTACCTTCATACTGAATCAATCCACCTTAAATATGCGTCAGCGGATCATTCACCCTCACCCACAATGCTACTTGCCCAACGCAATCAGTAACATAACCAGCTCCACAATATCTGTGGAAGGCTCGGTGGCATCGAACGCGCTACTTAGGGCAGCTAAGCTACGTGCACGCTGACTGGCAATTCCGAGATTTGCCTTGGTTATAGCAAAACTACCGCTAGCTCCCTTGACATAACAGGGAATGAACTGCTTAAGGCGCGCTAAAACCTCAGCACGATGAAGTGGATGCCGAATGTCCTCGTAGTGCAGCAACAGCCACAATTCAAAACAAGGGACAGAAGCGATGGCCCTGAAGATTACAGGCTGTTTGGCATCGTTACGTAGCTTGCCATCTAGTGACTCTGCAAGCTTGAGAGCATCAAAATATGACTTGTGTTCATCACGGTCAAAAATAGCAAAAACCTTTTCAAAAGCTTTCGCGCGCACGCGCTTATTTGGATCCCCCGCCATAAAAAGCTGCTTTGCATAACGCACTACTTGTATAGGCTCAGTTCCAAGAGCGCTGGGATGAACTTCAACATTGGCCGTTTGTAATCTGTACGTGTTCCTAATTTCCTTGAAGTAAAGTGGCTCAGTCCTACTCCCCTCAGACACGATCAAAACGCGATCATAGCTGGCTCGCAGAGTCTTTTTACGCTCCAACTGAGAGCGCTGTCGGATTTTGGGTGGATTGTCGCGGGCCATCGATATCACCCACTCCAATCGCCAAGAAATGGAAGTGCGCCGTAACGCCCCATCAAATATCCGCGTTCAAGTGCCTCATTTTTACGCGGACTGAAGTCTGATAACGGGTACAGCTTTGAAGCCTGGTCTCTATCTTTCTCTACAAACCAAATTTGATCCCGCCGAAACAAATCCTGATCCAACAATGAGGTGTCATGGCTTGTGAAAATTAACTGGGCCCCCTTTTTATTAAACCTAGAGTTCTGAAAAAGCTCCACGAGTCGGCGCACTAACAATGGATGCAAACTACTACCTAACTCATCAACTACCAAAACCATTCCCTTGTCAAGAATCTCAAGCACCGGCCCTGTGAGGAAAAGTAGATTACGTGTTCCCATCGATTCATCACCCAAACTGAACACGGCCTCACCATGATCGGTGACGTGATGAAATAGCAACTCGTGAACCTCTTGCTCTTCGTTACGGACCTCTGTTTTTTCTGCAGCCACATCAAAATGAACGGCTTGACCAGATACCTTGCGGGTCACGACTTCGATGTCAGAAATACTGATATCAGCCGAAGTCAAAAAGTCACAGATTGCTCGCTTGCCTTCCGGCTTACGTAGCATTTCGATCGAGAAATGTTGTCCTAAGGGGGTAATCTCATTGAAGATGGCCAATTGGTTCACAAACCAAGCAAATACCGGCTGTAATTGTTCACTGTTGAGTTGCACTGCCATTGAGAGAAACAGTGCGTTGGGGCGTGTCGCGCCCTCCCAGACAGATTTTGGCCCCTTTAAGCCAGTACCAAAATCGTATAGATCCTTGCCACTTTCCTCATCAAAATACCGCTCAAACCATAATTGAGGCTTAAAAGCCTTGTATACAAGCAGATATTCCCGAGTGATCCGCTGAGCGGTGAGCGCAAAGCCGAACTGGTAGCGAATACCATCTAGAACAAATGAAACATCAAACTCGGTTGGCTGGGCAACCGATGTGCCCTCAAACCGAAAGGACTGTGTATGAAATGTTTGGCCTGGCTGCATCACGGATGCCGACTCAGCTACCACAGCCCGCATGAACTGTAAGGCCTTAATCAGGTTGGATTTGCCGCCAGCATTTGGCCCGAAGATGACCATGCTGCGCAGGAGTGTAGGCGCAGCCTTAATACCCGATGGCATCGTGTTGGACTCTTGTAGCGACTTGTCCTTGTCTGCAACCAGGCTCAAGGTCTGCTCATCTCGCAAGGATCGAAAGTTTTTAACTCTGAATTCAATCAACATAAAACTATTCTTATTAATCTAATAAATAAGTATTTTGCACTATTTATTCAAATAGTGCATTTATTTTCAAATAAAATCGGGTTTTTGCAACAAAGCAAGTGGATCCCACTCGGATATGAGCCACGGCACAGACCAACTCATAGATGGCACCTACCATCCAACTTGGCTAGGATATCAACAGGGCTAGCGGGAATATATCTTAAATGCAATTCGTCTCAAACTATGCGTGCCTGAGTCAAAGTACTATGCAGTTCAAGGGGCTAGGAATTCAGATTAAGAACCCCCAACCATCATTTCTGAAATCAAAATAGAGCCAGTTTCTTTTGTTCCTCGCAGCAAAGAGTCTGATCCGATCGCGACAATATCTAAAAACATTTGCTTTAGGTTCCCAGCAATCGTAATCTCCTCTACCGGGTGGGTAATGACCCCATTTTCAACCCAATAGCCAAAAGCACCTCTGGAGTAATCGCCAGTTACATAGTTCACTCCTTGCCCCATCAACTCAGTAACTAAGAGGCCAGTCCCCATCTCCTTAAGCAGTGCTGCTAAGTCGTCGGCCGGTTGGGTATTCCGACTAGTTAGGGTTAAATGATGCGACCCGCCTGAATTCCCAGTCGTTTGCATCCCTAATTTACGTGCCGTGTAAGTCGATAAAAAATAGCCCTTCACCACCCCTGCCTCTACCACCTGACGGGGACTTGTTCGAACGCCTTCATCGTCAAATGGTGTACTACCACTTTGCCGGGGACGATGGGGATTTTCAGAAATATCCAGATGCTTGGGGAAAACTTGCTGACCAATCGAGTCTAGTAAAAAACTCGACTTACGATACAAGGATCCACCAGATACGGCTTGCACAAAACCACCTAAAATACCAACCGCTAAGGGCGCTTCAAAAATAACCGGACATTTTTGGGTTTTGATAGGCCGTGCACCAAGCCTTGATAAAGCTCTCTGGGCAGCGTACCGACCAATCGCTTCAGGCTGAGCCAAGTCCTTAGGTACTCTAGAAGATGAATACCAGTCATCACGCTGCATCGGAGCGCCTACCTGCTTACCCTGACTGGCAATCGGCGCACAAGAAATATAGTGCCGCGAAAAGGCATACCCATTTAAAAATCCCCGGGTCGTACCCATCTGAAAATGCGCCTGATTAGCGCTAATACTCGCCCCGTCGCTATTCCGAATACGCGGGTCTACCGCAAAAGCACTGGCTTCTGCCCGCTGAGCAATTTCAATGGCCCCTGCAGCAGAAATTGTCCAAGGATGAAACAAATCTAGATCCAGCGGATTTTTTTCTAATACATCCTCACTCGCTAAACCCGCACATGGATCTGGTGCCGTATACCGAGCAATATCATAAGCGGCCTGCACCGTGCGCGTTACGGACTCTTCTGAAAAGTCACTTGTACTCGCATTACCTCGTCGCTGACCAAGGTAAATACTAACGCCTAGTGATTTATCTACACTTTGCTCAATCGTTTCAACCTCGCCACGACGCACTGTTACAGATAATCCATGCCCTTCAGAGACATCCACAGCCGCGTCTGTGGCGCCTAAAGTAGTAGCCTGTTGCAGCGTGTTTTGAACCATTTCTTGGAATTTTGCTGCAGAATAAGTAAATAATTTTTTCGTCATTCCCTTATCATAGCGATTATTTCTTCAAGTTACCAAAATGACCATCAACCAACCTACTACGTCGCCTATAAACCCAGACTTAGACCGCCCCATCCACCTTGGTATTGTGTCTATTTCTGATCGCGCTTCAAGTGGCGTCTACCAAGACCTTGGGATTCCCGCCCTTGAAGCGTGGTTAAAAAAAACCATCTTAAGCCCCGCCTGTGTTTACCATACTCGGCTAATCGCCGATGAACAAGAATTGATTTCTCAAACACTGATTGAGCTCGTCGACCAAAAACGCTGTGATTTAATCCTCACAACAGGAGGCACTGGCCCTAGTCGCAGAGATGTCACACCAGAAGCCACTAAAGCAGTGGCAACGCGAGAAATGCCTGGCTTTGGCGAACAAATGCGCCAAATTAGCCTTCGCTTTGTTCCAACCGCCATCTTGTCGCGACAAATTGGCGCTCTGCGAGAAATCGATGGCCATGCTTGTCTAATAATTAACTTACCAGGCCAACCCAAGGCCATTCAAGAGACTTTGGAGGGCCTAAAAGACGAAGCAGGTCAAACCCTAACGCCTGGCATATTCGCAGCAGTACCCTACTGTATCGACTTGATTGGGGGGCCTTATATCGAAACGTGTGCAACGACTGTTAAAGCCTTTCGCCCCAAATCTGCTATACGGGCGAAGTAAAAGGGCCTCTCTGGGTAAAACGCCTGCTATTGGTCTCGGAAAAAATGTTTCCGGTAATAACGCAACTCCTCAATCGACTCCAGAATATCGGCGTAAGCAGTATGCGCTTGCTGTTTTGTAAAATTCTTTGCAATTTCTGGCTGCCATCGTTTACATAATTCTTTAATTGTGGATACATCTAAATTGCGATAATGAAAAAAAGCTTCTAATGCAGGCATATACTTTGCCAAAAATCGCCTGTCTTGATGAATTGTGTTGCCACACATGGGAGATAAGCCTGACTTGAGGTGGCTTGACAAAAAATCTAAAGCTATTTTTTGTGCCTCCTCCTCACTGGTTGTTGAAGCTAACACCTTCGTAACCAACCCAGATTTGGAATGCGTCCCCTGATTCCAAGAGTCCATTTGATCCAGTAAAGACTGCTCCTGATGCACCACAATCACCGGACTTTCAGCAATAATCTCTAAATCACCGTCCGTTATAATCATGGCTATTTCTAGAATACGCTCTTTAAGAGGATCAAGGCCACTCATCTCCATATCCAACCAGATCAGTCGATCTTTTTTCAGTTCTGTGTTCAAATCGTAACTCACTTCTATAATTGATAAATGATATTTACTTCTATTTTCCTCGCTTTTTTAGTCCTTGGACTTTTTACCCAATTTTACTTAGCGCAGCGCCAAGTGCAATCGGCTCTGAAGCATCGTCATGCCGTGCCAAAAGGCTTTGAACTCCTTGTTTCGTTAGAGAGCCATCAAAAGGCCGCGGACTATACCGTAGCCAAATTACGCTTTGGCTTACTGGAAAATATTTTCTCTAAAATTTTACTGATCGCCCTCACAGTTTTGGGACTGATTTATTTTATTCACTTGGAACTTTTAGCGTATTTTGCACCCGGCGTATGGCAACAAATTGCCCTTCTTCTTGGCTTGAGTATCCTAACAAGTATTCTTGATCTCCCCTTTTCTTGGTACAAACAATTCCGACTCGAGGAGCAGTTTGGTTTTAACCGCATGTCCCAAAAAATATTTTGGATTGATTTTTTCAAAGGAACTCTTCTCAGTCTAGCAATCGGTATTCCACTGTTATGGGTTGTCTTTACCCTAATGGCCAAAGCTGGAACATATTGGTGGTTTTTTGCATGGATCTTTTTGATCGGATTTATCCTCATCGCGACCTGGATCGTCCCAATCTGGATTGCACCGCTATTTAACAAGTTCAAACCTCTTGAAGATGGTAACCTCAAAACCTCGATCCAGGCCTTACTCGATCGTTGTGGCTTTGTTAGCAAAGGCCTCTTTGTCATGGATGGTAGTAAGCGCAGTGCCCATGGCAATGCCTACTTCACCGGTATTGGGAAAAATAAACGGATTGTGTTTTTTGATACCTTAATTGAAAAGTTAAGCTCCCTAGAAATTGAAGCAGTTCTAGCGCACGAATTAGGTCACTTCAAAAAAAATCACATCCGCAAACGAATGATCATGACTTTTCTAATGAGTCTTGCTGGCTTGGCACTTTTAGGCTGGCTTTCTGAACAGATGTGGTTTTATGAAAGTCTGGGCGTAACGCCTGCTATGGATGGCAATAATGCCGGCTTAGCACTCGCACTCTTCTCTCTAGTCATCCCAACCTTTACGTACTTCATTACCCCCATAGGAAGCCTCTTATCGCGCCAACATGAATTCGAGGCCGACGCCTTTGCGGCACAAACAACCCATCCTAAACACCTCATATCCGCTCTCATTAAGCTCTACCAAGACAATGCCGCCACCTTAACACCCGATACCTGGTACTCAGCGTTTTACGACTCTCACCCCCCAGCACCAATTCGGATTGCTCATCTCAATCGGCTCGCGACATAATGGTCTTATGCTAGGACACCTCCTTGGCTAAGACCTGCTTCAAAGCCCTTTTGGTAGCCTCATATGGCAGAAACTACTTAGCAAAACCAATCCATCAACTAGATGCGAATCTCCCAGAGTATGTCGAGGTTATCTCTAGGGGAAGAAAAAAAGAAGCTGCCGTCGGTGATGAGCTCCTACTCGAATCAACATCCAATCATCAAGCAGTTATTCAAGCTATCCAGCCAAGAAAAAATCTGTTGTTTCGTTCGGATGCATTTCGCTCAAAATCAATCGCTGCGAATGTCGATCAAATCTTACTCGTTTTAGCGACCGAACCAGCTTTTTCGCCTGACTTACTTGGCCGCGCAGCGATTGCGGCCGCGCACGCAAGTATCGAACTGCGGATTCTACTCAATAAAGTCGATCTGCATGACTCTCTAGAAAAAGCCCGAACTCTGCTTGCACCCTACCAAACACTACAAATCCCCATTCATGAAATATCCGCAAAATATGATATCCATGGAGCTCAAAGCCTAGCGAGTCTGCAGCCCCTATTAGCTGGCAAAGTGTCGGTTCTAGTTGGTCAGTCCGGAATGGGTAAATCAACCCTCCTCAATTATTGGGTCCCAAATGCTAGCGCTCAAACACGGGAGCATTCCACCAAGCTTGACACTGGCAAACATACTACGACAGCCTGCAAGTATTACAGCCTACCGCAAGCTTGGGGGGAGTTAAATAACCAATGTGGCGCCCTCATCGATTCACCTGGTTTTCAAGAGTTTGGCTTAGCGCATCTTTCAGAAAGCGAATTACAACATGCCTTTACAGAATTTACCCCATTTTTAGGCAATTGCAGATTTAATAATTGTAGTCATGCTCATGAGCCAGGCTGCGCAGTCCAAGAAGGTGTAAAGCTAGGTACTATTTCGCCCCTCCGCTTGCAATTATTTTCGCAACTCGTCCACGAAAGCCGGAATGCAACCCAACAAGTTTTAGAAAGATCCAGTTAGATCGGCCCAATCCAAACTGCAATTGTTAGCATTGCTAAAAGAATCATCCATAAAACGACTGCCCGCCAAACTAAAGATGCGCCAGCATCAAGGTGCGCAGCTAAGGGCAGCATACCAAATTCATGGATCGGCTGCTCACCCTGCTCAGCCATCCGAATGGCCTCAGCACTATCAACCTCTGGAAGCGGCTCACCGAGCTGAACGCCTAAGGCACCGCCACCAGTGCCAATTAAAATAGCCTCCGATTGGGTCACCCATTTTTTTTGATGAAAACGCCAAGCGTACGCAGCCTGCTCAAAATTCCCAACAATCGTAAAGCCAGTCGCGGTTAAGCGCGTCGGAAGCCAATCGATTACTTCACGAAAACTCTTAATCAAAGCAATCAAGGCAGGACTAGCAGAGCCAAAACGCCAGTGCTCTTCAGCCAAAATAGTGAGCCGATAAAGTATTACTCCAGCAGGGCCAATTGGCAATAAAAACCAAAAAAATACCCCAAAAACATGTTTATGAACCGCTAGAATAGCCCGCTCCAAGGTATGACGAACCACCTCCGTCTCCGACATATTTTCAGTTACCAAACTGGGCCCTGCCCAATTGGCTAATTCTTGTCGAGCCGTATCTAACTGCCGCTCTCTAAGCGCTTCTTGAATCACCGTAAAAGGATGACTAAATTGTCGAAACCCCATACAAAAATAGACAATCACGATGTTCCACCCCAAAGCGAAAAGAGGGTAGTGGTAGATCAGCCATAAATGCACTAAAAAAACGAAGAACACCGGCGGAAATAAAAGGACAAATAAGGAAATCTTCGCCGAAGTCGGCTCACCTGTATCGCAATAATTTGGAATCACAAAGACCCATTGCCTAAAAACGCGACCAATCCAATGATCGCGTCCTACTGGGCGATACTGCTCTGCAAAGAGTGCAAATAGTACAGAAAAAAAGGTCATGTAGTCCTAGGCATTTAAGAAATGATACAAATTACGCAACATCCCAGCAGTTGCTCCCCAAATAAAACGATCTTCATAAGGCATCGCATAAAAACGCCGACGCCCCCTTGGTCCATCCCACTCACGCACCTGATGATTGGCAGGATTCATCAAAAAATCTAAGGGTACTTCAAAAATACTATCGACCTCTTGGGCATCCGCTTTTAATTGCTGCTGTAAAGAAACTAAAGCAACTACCGGCGTGACTTGATATCCAGTCACTGTAAAGTAATCCGGCAAATGCCCTAAAGGCTCTATACAAGAGGAGGCTAGCCCAATCTCCTCTTCTGCCTCACGCATCGCAGTTGCCAAAGCATCCTGATCCGTCGCTTCCTTGCGACCACCTGGAAAACTAATCTGCCCAGCATGATCCTTTAAATGGGCCGCTCGCTGCGTTAATAAGACACTCAATTGATCCTTATTTTGAATCAACGGAATTAAGACGGCAGCAATTTTTCGTTTGCTTGGGTCTTGATAAGCAACTGATTGTATCGTCTCATCCGTCAGTTCTGGAGTCCATACTTTTTGCTGTGTAAAGCGCATTCTTAAGGCCTGCGAATGCAACTGCTCTTTGCACACCGCAGGCGTAGACATGGCCGCTATCGAAATAGCAGCTAAACGGGGATCAGATTGAGGCAACCGAGCAGTCATCATTTGATTATAAGTAATCTGATAGGCATTTATTATTTCAATGCTGAGTCCGTAAATAACAAACTAGGCCTTAGGCAGGAAAAAATCAACCTAAAAATACTAAAGGCAGCTTGCGCTGCCTTTACGAGTTGCACAGCGTATTGAATTACTCTGCAGAAATAGCCGTTTTAGCTGTTTTCGTGCGAGAAACTAATTTTTCTTTAATCCGTGCAGACTTGCCTGATCGCTCGCGCAAGTAATACAACTTGGCACGACGAACATCACCTCGACGCTTCACTTCAATGCTGGCAATGAGTGGCGAATACGTTTGAAAAGTTCTCTCAACGCCCTCTCCAGAAGATATTTTGCGAACGATAAAACTGGAGTTCAAACCACGATTACGCTTTGCAATCACTACACCTTCAAAGGCTTGCACCCGCTTACGAGTTCCTTCAACAACGTTTACATTGACCACTAATGTGTCGCCAGGTGCAAACGCAGGGATTACTTTACTACTTGTTAAACGAGCAATTTCTTCTTGCTCTATCTTCTCAATTAAATTCATGATGACTCCTTATGCATCGTTTCGGCGTTGTATTCCCAAGAATGACTAGTTCTAAAAAAACCACATCTTCGAACTCATTGACATCCAATTAGTACATCCGAATATTGCTTTTTATAAAACACTTTTATAAACACTATTCACTAATTCAATATCCGAAGGTCAATATTCCAGGGACCCGAAAGAGGATACGTTAAAAAAATTAAGATCTTAATCAACTTTTATCGACGCCATTGACTAACTGCGCCAAAAAAAGTTCATCTTGATGACTTAACAAACCATGACTTCTAGCAGAAATAATTAAATCTGGTCGAAGCCTTTGGGTCGCCTTTAATGCTTCAAAACGACGCCAACTTTCTATTTTCGCATGATGTCCGGATAAAAGCACGCTCGGCACCAAAAAATTTTCATAATTTTCCGGCCTGGTATAGTGCGGATGGTCTAAAACACCCTCCATAAAGCTATCCTGAGTCGCGGAGAGCTCGTCGCCTAAAACACCAGGTAGTAAACGAACAACCGCATCAATCACGGCCATTGCCGCAAATTCCCCTCCAGAAATAACAAAATCACCCAAGCTAAGCTGATAATCGACCTGGCGATCTATAAAGCGCTGATCAACGGCTTCATACCGGCCACAAACAAGAGTTATTTGCTGTAAATTAGCCAACTCATTGGCTATGCCTTGGTTAAAAACGCGCCCCTGTGGGGAAAGTAAAATAACCGGGCCAGGCGCATGAGTATTGGGCTCAGAAGATGTTTGAAGGCTTATCTTTGATGCTTGTAAGGCTGCCTCTAAAGGGCCGGTCATCATCACCATGCCCGGGCCACCACCATAGGTCCGGTCATCTACCGTCCGGCGCAGATCTTGTGCAAAATCACGCGGATTCCATAACTGCAACGAGACAACACCCTCTTCAAATGCGCGACCAACTACCCCATGATCCGTAACACAAGCCATCATTTCGGGAAAAATGCTCAGCACATCAAATCGCATCAGATGTTCCCCTTTGTTTTGTAACTAGCTTTGGACACCCAAAATTACCAATCGCTTTGCCAATCAACAATGATTCTTTTGGCCATCGGATCACTCAAATTAACATCTATGATAAAAGTTTTTACAAATGGAATTAATCGTTGTTTTTTTACATCATTCACAACAGATAAAACCGACTGTGCGCCGTTATCCATCATTTCAACAACTTGACCAAATGGTTCACCAGCCTGATTTTCTACTTGCGCACCCAATAAATCAGTCCAATAAAACTCATCTTCACCAGGTGTTGGAAAATGTTTTCGAGCCATAGCAATGCGCGCAGACTTCATGGCCAATGCCTGATCACGATCGGTTAGTCCTACTAATTCCAAAATAACAGAACCACTATGGAATTTGGATAAATAAACTTGATAATCTTTGACAGATAATACCAACGATCCGGGAGCAGACTTAATCCATATCTCTTTAGCCGCTAACAGCGCAACTGGGTCTGTAGCAAATGGTCGCACTTTGAGCGCTCCCCGAATACCGTACGCCTCGATGATCGTTCCTACTTCTATTAATTCTTGATGTAAAGTCGGCAACTCCACGCTCATAAGGAGTAAACACCCACCTTATATGGGTGCTTGCAAAAATAATTAACTGGCTTGATGCTGCTTAATCAAGCGCTTAACAGTTGGAGACAACTCAGCGCCAACGCCAGACCAATATGTCAAGCGATCTGCAGCCACCCGAAATGCCTGCTCAGTAGAAACTGCGCGAGGATTGTAATAACCTAATCTCTCAACAAAATTGGAGTCGCGACGATTACGCTTGTCAGTAACCACAACACTATAAAAAGGACGCTTTTTTGAACCACCACGGGCAAGTCGAATAACGACCATATTCATTCCTTACAATCAAATTAAAAAAACAACTAGTCATATTCAAATCTGTCTTTATCTTTCATGCAAAACCACGAAGGGCACCCCCCGAATATCGTAATATTGCAATACTAAATCCAAGATCAACGCATTAAAAACAAAATTTAGAACATATCCCTGAGAACCCATTATTTTAGCCTAAAACCCCCATGACGACAAATAGATATTCTAAAAAACACCCTTTTTTTCGTATTTTTTATCCGTTCATACTCTTATTGCCCCTCCTGGGGCTTATTTCATGCTCGAACTTATTACCAGATTGCAATGTTTGCTCTAGCCCCCCATTAGTTGATCTGAACGGCAAGTGGGAACTGGTTCGCTGGAACTTACCACCCAACCAATCAGGACAAATTCGCCTTCGAAATATCCCCAGCAACCCAGAGGGTCCAATCATCGCCATGGTGTTTGATCCATCTCAAAAAATCCTCAGCGGATTTTCTGGTTGTAATCAGTTCTCATCCAAACTGACCGAGGATAGCAAAGGGGCAATCGTCATTGGCCATATCGCCCTTACCCGAAAAATGTGCGCCGAAAACCAACGAATGGAGTTTGAGCGTGATTTGATGAACATATTGACAGATTACCGGTCCTGGAAACAGCAACATCATCAATTACTCCTCATCGCCAGAACTGGCGATGTCCTTCTTTTTGAAAGGCACTCCCCATCTAAATAATTCAACTCGATCTTATGCAGGTAGAGCGCTCAGCCATTTAGCCCCAACCGGCTTGTCACAAGTCCATACTCATTATGGGTTTAAACAAGCGATTCAATTGAGGATTATCATTTCAAGTTATGGTCATTCACTTTAAATCCAAACTTCTAGCGTGCGTTCTCGGTACTTTTTTACCCGGTACTGGCCTCAACTGGCTCTACCTCAAAGGTCCTCAATGTCCATGGCTCTATCTGCACCTCATCACAATCACCCTTGGAACACTCGGTTGGTTTGACTTAACGCATTCAGAACATAAATCACTTCTGTCCTGGTTTGCTGTTAGCTTGGGCGAAATCTCCCTATTAACAAGCTGGCTTACCAGCATTGTCCTAGGCTTACGCCCAGATCCACGTTTTGATGCGTATTTCAACCCAACGACCACAAAAAAAAATCAATCTGGCTGGCCTGTGATCCTGTGCGTCATTATCTCGCTGATGGTCGGTGCTTTTATTTTAATGGCCGGACTGGCTATTATTTTTGAACAGTACTTCAATGGACAAATTGAAGCTGCTAGAAAAATCTCTCAGTAATTTCTCATTTCTTGTCGCGAGTGAATGCATAGCCCGCCAGTCTGTGACAGGCCTACATTGACTGCATGAGGAGCATGGGGTTCATGCAGTTCATGTGGTTCATGCAGTTCAGATAACTTCGGAAATGTTCGGCTACTTGGAGAGCCACCTTCACAAGTGATCTCAAGCTAACGTGCTTAAGACAACTCCTGAACTAACTCAGGTACTGCAGTAAATAAATCAGCTACTAAACCATAATCCGCCACAGCAAAAATTGGAGCCTCTGGATCTTTATTGATCGCTACAATAATTTTTGAATCCTTCATCCCTGCTAAATGCTGAATCGCCCCTGAAATACCAACCGCAATGTATAAACCCGGTGCGACAATCTTGCCCGTCTGGCCAACTTGATAATCATTGGGTACATAACCAGCATCCACCGCGGCGCGAGACGCTCCCATGGCAGCACCCATCTTATCGGCTAAGGGTTCTAATATCGATTTATATTGCTCGGCTGAACCAAGGCCGCGACCACCTGAAACAATCACCTTCGCCGCAGTTAACTCTGGCCTAGAAGACTGTACCGTCTCTTGACCTTTACAAATTGTTAAACCTTGCTCATCAATGTGACCAAGCAACTCAATCGGAGCCGTCTGCGAAGATGAGAGGGCAGCTTCAAAGTTGGTAGAACGAATCGTTAATACTTGTATGGCATCCGTGGACTGTACCGTCGCAATCGCATTACCTGCGTAAATAGGGCGCTCATACGTATCTTGAGCAAGTACTTTTGTAACCTCGGATATTTGCGCCACATCTAATAGGGCCGCAACGCGGGGTAATATATTTTTTCCATAAGCGCTAGCATTTGCCAATATATGGGTATACGAACCAGCAATAGCTTGGACTTGCGCCGCCACATTTTCTGCGCCATGACTTTCAAAGTGCGGGGCGTCTATATGTAATACTTTAGTCACGCCAGCTAATTGTGCCGCTGCCAAAGCCGCGCCCTGAGCCTGATGACCAACGACTAAAATATGAACCTCGGAATTAATTGCTAAGGCCGCTGTCAACACATTCAAAGTACCTGCCTGTAATGCACTGTGCTGATGCTCAGCTAAAATTAGGATCGCCATTTATATAACCTTTGCTTCATTTTTTAATTTATCAACTAACGCTTTAACATCGGCTACGATCACGCCAGCGCTGCGCGTTGGTGGTTCTACCACTTTGAGCGTGTGGACACGTGGCGTAACATCAACACCCAAATCCTCTGGCTTTATCATTTTTAATTCTTTTTTCTTGGCCTTCATGATATTTGGCAAGGTAACATAACGTGGCTCATTCAAGCGTAAATCAGTGGTTATAACGGCTGGTATCGATAAACTTAAATTTTCAAGACCACCATCAATCTCCCTCGTTACCAAAATTCGGTCGCCCTGCAACTCCACTTTGGAAGCAAAAGTAGCCTGCGAACAAGCTAATAAAGCTGACAACATTTGCCCAGTCTGATTACAGTCATCATCAATGGCCTGCTTACCTAAAATGATTAACTCAGGCTTTTCTTGATCGACGATCGCTTTGAGTAACTTGGCAACAGCTAAGGGCTGAATATCGGCCGTCGTTTCAACTAAAATTCCTCGGTCTGCACCAATTGCCATCGCTGTTCTTAAGGTCTCTTGGGCTTGCGCTAAGCCAATAGATACGGCAACGACCTCAGTTGCGACACCAGCCTCTTTGAGCCGTACGGCCTCCTCAACACCAATTTCGTCAAAAGGATTCATGCTCATCTTCACATTCGCAGTCTCAACACCGGACTGATCCGATTTCACGCGTACCTTGACGTTGTAGTCAATCACTCTTTTCACCGCTACCAAAATTTTCATGCAATCTTTCCTGGTGCAAATAAACTATAAACATCCATTTTAATCTAATTTACAAGCCTAGACTCTCGAGTAAAACTCTGCCCTCTAAGCTTCATGGATTGAGGCCGCGACATCATCCACTCACATCATTCACTCACATCATTCACTCACAGCCTTCATTAACGCTTGCACATGGGCCAAACTACTACTGGCCAAAGCTCCTAAGTGATAACCACCCTCCAAGCAACTCACCATCCGTCCTTGAGCGTGCTTTTTGGCTACCTGAACTAATTCTGTAGTAATCCAAGCATAATCCTCTTCTACTAACTCAAGTTGAGCCAACATATCCGCTTCGTGCGCATCAAAACCAGCTGAAATAAAGATAAACTCGGGACGGAAAGCCTCTAATGCCGGTAGCCAAGAATTCCTGACTAAAGCACGAATCATCTCGCCATTACTGTGTGCTGGCACAGGAATATTCACCATATTCTGTCTTTTGGAATTCAGGCCACTATATGGATACAAGGGGGATTGGAAAAAACTACACATCAATACTGCCGGATCATTCTGAAAAGCTACTTCGCTGCCATTGCCATGATGCACATCAAAATCAATAAGCGCAACGCGCTCAAGTCCATAGTGGGTCAAAGCATATTTGGCAGCAATAGCAATATTATTAAACAGACAAAACCCCATAGACCGGTCTGGCTCAGCGTGGTGCCCTGGTGGCCTTACCGCACAAAAAACATTATCGACTCGCCCGGCCATCACGGCATCAACCGCTGCAATCCCAGAACCCGCAGCGCGAAGAGCAGCTTGCCAAGTTGCAGAATTCATCGTCGTGTCGCCATCAATTTGAAAATAACCCGCAGCCGGGGCGCTTTCTTCAATAAAGTCAATATGCCGCTCGGTATGTACTAAGGCTAGTTGCTCACGCGTGGCTAATGCTGCTTCTATCTGCGTGAGTTCTAAAGACTGCATCACTGCCCGAACTGCATCTAGCCGAGCTGGTGATTCGGGATGACCCCGGCCCATCTCATGGAGCAAACAATCCGAGTGCAAAATAAAACCAGTTGCCATATAGATGTCCCTTCAAAAAAATAGTTAATAATCCTATTATTGCTTAAACTAACAAATCATCATGAAATACACTCGCAATTTGTGCTTACTCACAATCGCTATTTGCTTTTGCTCTGAGCTACTGTCTCAAACTATAGTTGATCCTCTAAGTAATCCTCTGAGCAACTCCCGAAGCTTCACCCCCAATAATCCTCCAACGATTCAAGAATCCTTGGATGTTTTCTTAATCGAACTGTCAATCCAACAAAATCTCTCACTAAACCTCCTGCGCGAATCCTTTGAAGATTTCAAAACTCAAACCACTGCGAAACAATATGTAGCGCCAGTAGGTGCTAGAGCTAAAAAAAATTGGCGCACTTATCAAGCCAATGTCCTCGACCCAAACCGTCTTGCTGCTGGTAAAAAGTTTTGGACCGAACATGAAATATTTTTAAAGCAGCTAGAGAGGGAGCGTGGCATCCCACCAGAAATCATCCTCAGTATTCTAGGTATAGAAACCATTTATGGCAAAAATATGGGTAATTTTGTCGTCAAAGATGTCCTCACTACACTCGCTTTTGATTACCCCCCAAGCCCTAATCAAGTTGCCAGAAAAGCTTTATTTAAATCCCAACTCGGCGACCTAATTATTTACTGTTCTAAAAAACCGAACTATGGCGCAAGCCATGCACTAGATCATCAAAATACTCCAATACCCGTAACTTTTAAAAAATGTCTCAACCAACCAAGTTCATTTGCTGGTGCAATCGGTATGCCACAATTTATGCCAACCAGTATTTTGCAGTATGCCTTGGATGGTAACGGCGATAACTTGATTGACTTGCGCAACCAAGCTCAAGATGCCATGGCTAGTATTGCAAACTTCTTATTAATGCATGGTTGGCAAATAGGCCAACCAGCTACTTTACCAATTACCCAAGGGGCACAATCACTCGATATAACGAAACAATTGGCCGATGGTGATCCCAACCCCAAGCTGAGTTTGGATATGCTGAAAAAAGCCGGTATTGTTAGCGATTGGCCAAAAACACTCAATGATCAAAGTCCTGCTCTTATCGTCGATCTGCCAAGCACCGATAAAGCCGGTAATGATCAGGTTGAATATATTGTTGGTCTTAAAAACTTCGAAGTCATTACGCAATATAACCGTAGCTTCTTTTACGCGATGGCAGTATTAGATTTTGCCAAAGCTATCTCCGCAGTGATTTCACCAACAAACCTTGCTGGAGCACAACCAATCAAACCTAAAAAATTCAAGAAATAAATGACCTTATTAAGCTGGAAAAATACCCGTAGATAAATACCGATCACCACGATCACACACGATAAAAACAATCGTTGCATTTTCAATCCGCTGCGCAATCCGCAAGGCAACTACTAAAGTGCCCGCTGCACTGACCCCACAAAATACACCCTCTTCTTGTGCCATGCGGCGACACATGTCTTCTGCTTCTATTTGAGAGACATGTTCTAAAGAATCAACCCGTGTTGCATCATAAATTTTAGGTAAATAGTCTGGCGCCCATTTTCGAATTCCTGGAATTTGGGAGCCATCCTCTGGCTGCACACCAATGATCTGAATTCGGGGATTATGCTCCTTCAAAAAAGTAGATACCCCTGTAATCGTTCCCGTGGTACCCATCGAAGATACAAAATGAGTCACTTGCCCATGGGTATCTCGCCAGATCTCTGGTCCTGTCCCTTCGATATGGGCTAAAGGATTATCGTAATTTGAAAATTGGTCTAGGATTAATCCTTTACCTTCTTTTTGCAATTGCAGGGCATAGTCGCGGGCGTATTCCATACCGCCAGATGCGGGAGTGAGCATTAATTGCGCCCCGTAAGCAGTCATACTTTGACGCCGCTCAATACTTTGATTTTCCGGCATCACTAAAATCATCTTATAACCCAAAATGGCAGCTGCCATCGCTAAGGCAATGCCCGTATTGCCACTCGTCGCCTCAATTAAGGTGTCACCTGGCTTGATCTGACCACGCTCTTGCGCTCTTCGGAACATCGAAATCGCCGGTCGATCCTTGACCGAACCTGCTGGATTGTTACCCTCTAACTTACCTAAAATAATATTATTACGAACAGTGTTCCCCTCACCTGGAATACGCTGTAACCGGATCAAAGGGGTATTACCAATAATGTCAGCAATCGTCGGATAAAAAATATTAGAATTAGTCATCTAGGTTTGCTCTTTCATCTAGGTTTACTCTTTATAGTGAAGTCTGCCCAATATAGTGAGGGCTACACAAAACTGCGAATTGATTCATTGATGCTAAGTATCTAAACATCATAACTAAAAAAGGCAGAATGCTGAGGTCTATTTTATACACCTACTCACATCCTGCCTAAAGTGCCTACCAATTTATTTTAAAAATTCATATCCCCTACGAAGTCATTAATCCCTAGACCGAGAGCGAACCGACCTCGAAGCAGGAGGAGATTCTGGAAGTTCAAAAGTAATCCCCGAATCAGTTATTTTGACGATTGTCTTCATGCCAATACCTTTTACACGGCTACTTAAGTCCTCTGGACTTTGAAAAGCTCCGCGCTTTTCTCGCTCAGCAATAATAGCCCGAGCTTTTGCAGGACCAACACCCTTTACATTTTGTAAAACTTCCTGCGTCGCTGAATTAATACTCACAGCAAAAACAGGTGACTGAAATAATAAAGCCCCACTGATAGCTAAAGCTAATAAACCTTTCGTTAAACTACTACCTTTCAAACCAATTCTTGAAAATCGCATAAATCCTCCATAATAAAAATTCATAGCAAATGCTATGAACTGTCCATAACGGAAGGAATTAAAGTATGTTGACGGGCGTTGTCTAAATCAGGCTTGGACTGCCAGAAAGTCTGTGTTATCTGATAACCACTGCATGTATTTTCCTACACCTTCTTCTACAGTGTGAAATGGCTGTGCATAGCCAACTGCTCTTAAACGCTCTAAACTGGCTTGCGTAAAAGATTGATACTTACCCTTTAAAGCCTCAGGAAAATCGATATACCGAATTGCCCCCTGGGAAACAAGCTGCGCAAGGCTTTGATCCTGATAATCCAGCGCTCCAATGCCGCCAAGCCCATTAATGACTGAACTGGCTACATCATTAAAAGTTTGTGCGCGGCCACTACCCAAGTTAAAAATTCCACTAAGTTCAGGCCGGTCTAAAAAAAATAGATTCACCTGCACGACGTCATCAATATAAACAAAGTCACGCTTTTGCTCACCCGCTTCATAACCATCATAGCCTCCAAATAACTGCACCGCACCTGATTGCTTATATTGATGAAAATGATGAAAGGCAACTGAGGCCATCCGACCTTTATGTGATTCCTTAGGTCCATATACATTGAAATAGCGAAAACCAACCACTTGGCTAGTCAGTGATTTTTCTGCAAAACGTCGGCGTAATACTTGGTCAAATAAAAACTTCGAATAACCGTAAATATTGAGAGGTTTTTCAAAGGCACGGTCTTCACTAAACACTTGGGAACCACCATAAGTTGCAGCGGAAGATGCATACAGTAATGGAACTTTTTGCGCAGTACAAATATCCAACACATCACAGGTATAACGAAAGTTATTGGCCATCATAAAGCGCCCATCCATCTCCATCGTGTCAGAGCAAGCGCCTTCATGCAATACACCAGCAATCTGCCCTAAAAAACCACCTCGGAACTTCGCTAAAAACTCATCTTGGTCCAAGTAATCTGTGATCTCTAAATCAACTAAATTACGATACTTGTGGTAATCGCGTAATTGATCCACAACAATGATGTCTTTCTCGCCACGCTCGTTCAAAGCCGCCACGAGATTGGCGCCTACAAAACCAGCAGCACCAGTCACAATATATCTCATAACAATTCTTCCCAAGAAACAGTTGCAGTACCTAGCTTTCCAACTACAATACCGCCAGCACGATTAGCAAGGGCCATTGCACGGTGCGCATCCCACCCCGAGGCTAGCGCAACCGCTAGTGTACTAATCACCGTATCACCAGCTCCTGAAACGTCAAAAACTTCCCTCGCCTGCGCCAAGACGTGAGTTACCCCACCTTGCTCAAAAAGGGACATCCCCTCTTCAGATCGAGTTAATAAAATCGCTTCTACAGCTAAAGCAACTCTTAAATCTTCCACCTTACGCGCCAAATCGTCTTCGTTTTGCCATCTTCCAATGACTTGCCTTAGCTCACTCCGATTGGGAGTGATGATATTCGCCCGGCGATACTTACTGTAGTCACTGCCCTTGGGGTCTACTAAAACAATCTTACCAGCCAGCCTAGCAAGTTCAATCATCTGACTGATATGCTTTAATGCTCCCTTACCATAGTCCGAAAAAATAACCGCTTGCACCCGCGGCAACACCTCTTCAAAGCTGGCTAATTTTGCAGCTAACACCTGCTGATCGGGCTCTTGTTCAAAGTCTAAGCGGATTAATTGCTGTTGCCTTGCTACTACCCGTAACTTCACAATCGTGGGCACACTGGAGTCAATCTGCAACAGACTATCGATACCGTCTTGATTTAATAAATGTCCTACTTGTCGCCCTGATTCGTCATCCCCAACTAGTCCGAGTAAAGCGACTTTTGCGCCTAATGAGGCAGCATTTCTAGCCACATTTGCAGCTCCCCCAAGGCGCTCATCCACCCGATTAATCTGAACAATAGGCACCGGCGCTTCAGGCGAAATACGCTGCGTATCCCCGAACCAATATCGATCCAACATCACGTCGCCTACAACTAAGATGGTCGTCGCACGAAACAACTCGATGTCGCTCTTTTGTAACTGAATGGTATTCATTGTTTTACTCTGCATGCGGCGACCTAGTTATGTCGACCAATCCCGTAATAAGTAAATCCTAGCTCAGCTAATGCGTGCGGCTCAAATAAATTCCGACCGTCAAAAATAATCGGATTTTTTAACTGTTTTTTTAATACGTCAAAGTCTGGACTTCGAAAAGCTTTCCACTCCGTCGCAATAATTAATGCATCAGCGCCTACTGTAGCATCCATCGGCTTATCAACCATGGTAATCTTTGATAATAAATGGGCTGATTCTTGAAAATCAAGTTCCAAAGCTTTGATGGCCTCTGGGGTTGCAACTGGGTCAAATGCGACGACTCGCGCACCCCGGCGCACTAACTCCTGAATAATGACTCGACTTGGCGCCTCTCGCATATCATCCGTATTCGGCTTAAAGGCTAAACCCCATAAAGCAAATTGATGATTACTCAAATCCTCACCAAAGCGCTTCACAATTTTTTTAATTAAGACCTTCTTCTGATCTTGATTGACGGACTCGACCGCCTGCAAGATTTGTAAATCTAAATGGAACTCCTGGGCAGTCCTAGATAAAGCTTGCACATCTTTTGGAAAACAAGATCCACCATAACCAGTCCCAGCATATAAAAACCCATACCCAATCCGGGAGTCCGAGCCAATTCCCTGCCGGACTGCTTCTATATCAGCACCAACCATATCGGCTAAATTGGCTAACTCATTCATGAAAGAAATCCGGGTTGCTAACATCGCATTCGCGGCATACTTGGTTAATTCAGCGCTCTTCACGTCCATATAAAAGGTCCGCTCGTGATGGCGATTAAAAGGGGCGTATAACTTTTTCATCATCGCCTTAGCCTTCTGGCCTGCAGCATCATCTGCCGTCCCAAGCACAATCCGGTCTGGGCGCATGAAGTCCTCAACCGCTGCACCTTCTTTCAAAAACTCTGGATTAGATACAACTGAAAACGATACATCAACTACCCCACGTCTAGTCAACTCTGCCGAGATCACATCTTTAACCTGCTGCGCGGTACCCACCGGAACTGTCGATTTATCAATCACTACCTTAAAGCCATTCATATACTTCGCAATATTCTTCGCTGCAGCCAATACATACTGTAAATCCGCAGAGCCATCTTCGTCTGGGGGTGTGCCAACTGCAATATATTGCAGTTCACCATGCTCAACACTCGCTTGGACATCGGTAGAAAATTGCAACCGACCTGCCTCGATATTGCGGGCAATCATCTCTTTTAAACCCGGTTCGTAAATCGGTACTCCACCTTGATTTAAGATGGCTATTTTTTGGGTGTCAACATCCAAACAAAATACCTCATTACCAAGTTCAGCTAAACATGCGCCAGTCACTAAACCAACATAACCACTTCCAATAATTGTGACTTTCAAAAATCTCTCCTAACTTTTACAACCAATAAAATATTCCACACGACCAAGCGTTCATTAACATCGCTTAAAGCCCAGCCAACCCCTCGCTTCTTTTGGGGGAGTATACATCCCAATGATTACAACCTGGACACTGCCAGTAAAACCGCTTAGCCCGAAAACCACAACTACTACAGGTATATCTCGCTAGACTACTAGAACGTTTTTTGAGTAAGTCAACCGAGGCCTTTAAGTCCGTTGCCGATGATTGTGCTTCCTGTGTAATAGCTAGTTGATATTGCGCTTCAAAGCGCTTGGCGAGCACTGTTAGTGTTGGCGTCTTTAATAAAACTTGGGACATGAGCAGTTCAGCAGCTTCTGCTCCTTGAAGCCTCAAAACGTGTTTATAAACAATATCGAGTAACTCGCCCCAACCATGCTCAGGTAATTGTGCAACTAAGCGTTCAAGTCCAACAGACTCCTGTCCTAACTCTTGGTGAGCCAAAATCCATTGATCAGCCACTAAATGTAAAAACGCAGGGTATTTTTCTTCAATTAACTTCCAAGTAGTAATCGCCTCTTTGGGACGTTGTCCTAAAATATACACTTCACCACGTAAAATCGTGGCTCGAATATGCTCAGGTACTGCGATGAAAGCATGGTCTAAGGCCAGATGACTGGCAGCCAAATCTTGCCTTCGCATCGCCTCAAGAGCAATTTCACAATCAAATTGCGCAATCTGATCTTGGTAATCCTTTTTCTCTAGTTGAGCTAATTCAGATGCCGCGATGATCGCTTTACGCCAGTCTTTTTCGATCTGATACATCTCCAGCAGAGCCACTTTAGCAGGAATCAAATATCGGCCATCACCTACTTGATTTAAGCTTGCTTCGGCACGATCTAACATGCCTGCTCGTAAAAAATCACGGCCTAATTCATACCCAGCGTGAGCGCGATCACGCGCGGCAATGTCCTCCCGACCTACTAAATGTTGGTGTACCCGAATCGCTCGCTCGGTCTCCCCACGTCGACGAAATAAACTTCCTAAAGCAAAATGGAGTTCGGTGGTTTCAGGGTCTAATTTAGCAACCTCAACTAAGGCATCAATTGCTTTATCAGGTTGCTCATTGAGGAGTAAGTTCAGGCCTCTAAAAGTCGATCTTTGCTTTTTTTGTTGCGCAACATCGTCCTCCATATCCTCTAGGCGTTTTTCCCAACGCGCAGCTAGCCAGCCTAGACCAAATACAATCGGCAATACACCTAACCATTGAACCTCAATTTCCATCTTTACTGTGCCTTACGAGCGAAACGGTAAAAGGCTAGGCCCGCTAGCAATAAGCCTAATAAAAAAGCGCCAAGTAAAGGAATGATCAGTGGAACTTGTAAGGTTTGCCCTACAAACCAATTGAATTCTACTGGATGAGAATTCAGTAAGGCCATCATGAAAAATACTACAAAAAACCCAATCCGACTAGCAATCAGTAGGAATCGCCATACTAGATGCAAAATCGGCATCATTCACTTTGGCCATCTTTAACCGGCTTCGCCTTATAGTCAACCCGCTCCCGAAGTTCTTTCCCAGGCTTAAAATGAGGTACCTTTTTTTCTGGAATTAATACCTGTTCCCCAGATTTCGGGTTCCGACCAACCCGCGCTGGTCGCTGATGCAATACAAAGCTACCAACCCCACGAAGCTCAATTCGCTTACCCTTTGACAAAGAACTCGTCATCGTGTCAAGCAAAGTTTTAACCGCTAACTCAACATCCTTTGGCAATAGCTGAGGAAACTGCTCAGCCAATAAATCAACTAACTCCGATCTAGTAATAGATGTCTCTACTAACTGAGATGTGGGTGTCGAAGAAGCAGAGTCTGTCATACGTTTAGTCCTGAATAAAAACAACATCACTGCCTAAGGCAGTGATGTGTTGGCTGATTACCCTTGATTATCGAATTTTGCTTTTAACAAGGCACCTAAATTCGTTGTACCTGAACTAGCATCAGTTTGTAACTTACTCATAGCCTGCTGCTGATCAGCGCTATCTTTGGCTTTAATCGACAAATTAATACTGCGTGATTTACGGTCAACATTAATAATCATCGCAGAAATCGAGTCACCCTCTTTTAATATATTACGCGCATCCTCAACCCGATCCGTTGAGATTTCCGATGCCCGAATATACGCCTCGACTTCGTCTGCCAAATGCACAGTCGCACCCTTAGCATCGACAGTTTTAATCGTCCCTGTCACTAGCGCACCCTTGTCGTTCGCTGCTGTGTAGTTATTAAATGGATCGCCAGAGAGCTGCTTAATTCCTAAAGAAATCCGCTCTTTTTCCACATCAATAGCAAGGACAACTGTATCAATCTCATCACCTTTCTTGAACTTCTTCACAGCTTCTTCGCCAGCTTCATTCCAAGAAATATCCGACAAATGCACCAACCCATCAATGCCGCCGTCCAGCCCAATAAAGACACCAAAGTCCGTAATCGACTTGATTGCACCAGATAATTTATCGCCTTTATTATGGGTTCTAGCAAACTCATCCCATGGATTCGTCTTGCACTGCTTCATTCCAAGACTGATGCGACGCTTGTCTTCGTCAATATCTAAAACCATGACTTCAACATCTAAACCTAATTGCACCGCTTTACCAGGAGCAATATTTTTGTTGGTCCAGTCCATCTCAGAAACGTGCACTAAACCTTCAATACCCGACTCGATCTCAACAAACGCACCGTAATCAGTTAAGTTGGTGACTTTACCAAATAAACGCGTATTGGGTGGATAACGTCTGCCAATACCAACCCAAGGATCATCACCTAATTGCTTGATACCTAATGAAACACGGTTTTTGTCCTGGTCGTAACGTAGAATTTTTGCCGTTACTTCTTGTCCAACTGTGAGAACCTCACTCGGGTGTCTCACGCGACGCCAAGCTAAGTCAGTGATGTGTAACAAACCATCAATCCCACCTAAATCAACAAACGCTCCGTAATCAGTAATGTTCTTGATAATCCCTTGAACAACAGTACCTTCTTTAAGGTTTTCCATTAACTTCTGACGCTCTTCTCCTTGACTTGCCTCAACCACTGCTCGTCTAGATAAAACAACGTTATTTCTTTTACGGTCTAATTTAATAACCTTAAAGTCCATCGTCTTACCTTCAAATGGCGATGTGTCTTTAATGGGGCGAGTATCCAATAAGGATCCAGGTAAAAAAGCCCGAATACCATTCACCATAACAGTCAGACCACCTTTAACCTTACCAGTAACGGCTCCAGTGACAATCTCTCCTTGTTCTAGAGCTTTTTCTAGATTCATCCAAGAAGCCAGACGCTTGGCCTTGTCACGGGATAATATCGTGTCACCGTAACCATTTTCTAAGGCGTCAATCGCCACAGAAACAAAATCACCCGGTTGAACGTCTATTTCACCTTGATCATTGTGGAATTCTTCCACGGGAATAAATGCTTCAGACTTTAAGCCTGCATTTACAACTACAAAATTATGGTCAATACGGACCACTTCAGCAGAGATCACCTGCCCAGATTTCATATTGGATCGGGCTAGAGACTCTTCAAATAGGGCTGCAAAAGATTCGGACATGAATTTCACTTATCTAGTTGGCATTGCCAACGGGTTAGGTTGTAAATCCCTTCTTGTGGCGCATTAATGAACCTAAAATAGGCGCACCAGGATTCAAAAAGGGGCTTTTAATACTTCTTTAATATTTGTTACCGCTGTAATACTTGTGTTACTACTTGTGTTACTACTTGTGTTATTGCTTGTGTTATTACTTGTGTTATTACTTGTGTTATTACTTGTGTTGCTACTATCAACCTACTAGCACTGACTGACTGCACTGACTGACTGTACTGACTTACTGCGCCAACTTATACCAAGTTAAGATGGTTTGAACCGCCTCTTCTATACCCATCTCACTCGTGTCAAGCATAAAGGCATCTGCCGTTTTTATTAGTGGAGCTGTTTGGCGCGATGTATCTAAGCCATCACGATCTACTAAATCTTTCGTCAGAACATCTATGTTAGCAGAAATTCCTTTGGATATCAATTGTTTATGTCTTCTTTGTGCACGAATTTCCACACGCGCTGTTAAAAACACCTTTAACTTCGCCTGCGGGAAGATCACCGTAGACATATCCCGGCCATCAGCAACTAATCCCGGAGCCTGTAAAAAACTCCGTTGCAAGGCAAGTAAAGCCTGCCTTACTAAGGGTTGCGCACCCACTGCAGACGCTCTCTTACCCATTTCTTCAGTCCGAATCGCCGCACTAACCTCTTGTCCATCTAAGTAAATCAGATCTGTATCAAAACGAATCTGTAATCGGCTCGTCACCGCACCCAACCGAATGCCATCAGTTAAGTCAATACCTTGCCAAAGACTAGCTAAGCCAACCAAGCGATATAAAGCCCCGCTATCTAAGTAATGAAACCCCAAATGCTTAGCAACTAGTTGAGCAACTGAACCCTTGCCTGAAGCAGAAGGGCCATCAATAGCAATAACCGGCAACTGCTGATGATTAAGCAAGTCTTGACTATCGAAAACCACTATTGCTCCAGCGTAGGTGATTGCCCAATTAAGGCTAAGAATTCTGAAAAATAATTTGGGAAAGTCTTGCCAACACAGTCTGGATCATTAATTAAAACCGGCAATGGCCCAAAAGCCGCTAAGGAAAAACACATTGCCATACGGTGATCGTCATACGTATCTACCCCAGCAACAGGGGATTGCCACTCAGTTGGAGCTTGCACCACTATAAAATCATCGCCCGACTCGACTAGCGCACCAAATTTACGTAATTCGGTTTGCATCGCTAAGATACGATCCGTCTCTTTCACTTTCCAACTGGCAATCCCAGTTAAACGCGTTTTACCACTAGCAAAAAGGCCCAATACAGCTAAGGTCATCGCCGCATCTGGAATAGCCGTGCAATCTAAATCAATGCCCTGCAGTTGGCCATCGGGATGATCAATGCCACGGACCTCAATCCAATCATTACCTTGCGTAATATTGGCCCCCATCATGGATAAGGCCTTGGCAAAAGCCATATCCCCTTGAATACTATCTCGGCCGACTCCTCGTAAAGTCAATGGACCGCCACCTAAAGCACCTGCGGCTAAAAAATAAGATGCCGATGATGCGTCCCCTTCAACCCAATAATCCCCGGGAGAGACATAGGGGCTAATCATCCCCGGGGCAAGCGGGGGAATAGTAAAAGTTTGCCATGCGTCGTTCTTTACCGCCACACCAAAATGCTGCAATAAATTCAATGTGATGTCTATATACGGTTTGGAAATAAGCTCACCGACTACTGTAATCTGAATCGGCTTGGTCGAACGCGTTAATGGTAATGCCATCAGTAATGCTGTCAAAAACTGACTCGATACATCGCCACGCACCCGCACCGGCTCCTCTAACTGAATTAATCCCCGATGAATTTGAATCGGCGGATAACCCTCCTGTCCCAGATAATCAATGCGAGCCCCAATCGCTAACAAACCATCCACCAAATCTTTAATCGGACGCTCATGCATGCGAGCCACACCATGCAAATGGTACTCACCACCCAAAATCGCTAGAGCAGCAGTCAGCGGCCGAATTGCCGTGCCAGCATTGCCCATCATTAAATCCGCCTGCGATTGCAGAAAAGTGCCATCGCCACCTGCAACGACAAGAACCTCATTCTGAACATCGAAGCTCTTTGAACGATGCGTATGTAATTGCACCCCTAAACGTTCGAGTGCCATACGCATTACTCGGGTGTCATCAGCATCTAATAAGCCATGTAACTGAGTCGAACCTTGCGCAAGCGCACTTAACAATAAAACCCGATTCGAAATACTTTTAGATCCGGGCAAAACAACTTCTCCACGGGCTACTTTAGTAGGTAATAATTGCATGAACTTGCTCGACATTGCTAAGCCTGCCAGCGATTACGAGAAATGCTAGCAAGCGTAAATAATTGCTCAAGTGTGACGCGATCTTCAGCCACAATTGACTCTTTCAAATGACTAACAATCTGTAAATATGTGTCTAATTCTTGCAAAATAGCGGTTCGATTTGCTAGGGTGATGTCGCACCACATTTCTGGACTAGAGGCAGCAATCCGCGTAAAGTCTCTAAAGCCTGCTCCTGCATGCGTAAATTTTTTATCGGCGTCATCTGCATTAGCAACTTGTAACATCAATGCATAAGAAAGCAAATGCGGCAAATGAGAAACTGTCGCAAAAATATGATCGTGCTCTAGCGCTGACATCTTAAAAATCAATGATCCTAAACGATGCCAAAACTCTTCTATCAAGTTGACGACGTCAAGCCGATTCTCTGGGATTGGACAAATCATTACTTGTCGATCTACAAATAAATCTTTGCGCGCAGCTAATGCCCCGTGCTGTGCACCACCAGCAATTGGATGGCAAGCTACGAATTGATTAACCTGCTCACCAAGTGCGGCTTTAGCTGAGGCAATCACATCAGACTTGGTACTGCCAACATCAATCACAATAGTCTGCTCACGAAGGTGCGGCAAAATCTGCACAAGTATAGTCTGCGTCTGTGCTACTGGCACAGATAAAATAATTAGATCAGACTGGGTACATAATGTGGCCAGTTCAACAACCTCATCAATCGCTCCGATTTGCTTGGCTTGATCAAGATTTTTTTGGGTTCGCCCAAAACCAATAACCCGCTCCACCAGACCCCCACTTTTCATGGCTAAACCTAATGAGCCGCCAATCAAACCAACACCAATTAAACCAGCTGTGCGAAACATGACAGATTTAGCAGAAGTCAACGAAGTGGTGTTCAACAAAATAAACTTTCGTGGTTTTTTATTTGTATTTGATAATAGTTGTTTGGTAATTTACATGGCATTACGCATGCGGATGAAGTGGCGCTAAAGATTTTTCAAGAGCACTTAAAAATGCCGCGTTTTCTGCAGGCAATCCAATGGAAACCCGCAACCACTTTGGTAAGCCATAATTAGCCACAGGCCGAACAATCACCCCTTGCTTTAATAAGGCTAAATTGACTCTGGCTCCAGCTCCATCATCTGCGCCAACTTGCACCAAGATAAAGTTGCCAGAGGATGGCAAATAGTGCAGCCCCATCTGAGTAAAGGCTGTGGTTAATTGCTGATACCCCTGCCGATTCAAAGTGGCTCCTTGATCTAAAAATTCCTGATCAAACAGCGCTGCAATGGCAGCAGCCTGCGCTAATGTGTTGACATTAAAGGGTTGCCGAATTCGGTTTAGTAAATCAGTTAGCTCTGGCTGTGCCACACTATAGCCAAGCCGTAGACCTGCCAAACCATAGGCTTTAGAAAAGCTTCTAGAAACGAGTAAATGAGGATACTGGCGAACCATCGCAATCGCATCATACTGCTGATCAGCTGGTAAGTATTCGTTATAAGCTTCGTCTAAAACAACGACTATATGCTGGGGAACTGCTCCTAAAAAATCAGCAATTTCTTTGCCAGTTAAAAAACTACCCGTTGGATTATTCGGGTTGGCTACAAAAATTAATTTCGTCTTTGACGTAATGGCAGCTAACATACCATTTAAATCATGCCCAAGATCTGTTGGCTTAGCATTAATCTCAACGGCTTTAGCGCCAACAGCTTGGGTTGCCAAAGGATATACGGCAAAAGCATGCTTCGAAAAAATAACCTCGTCACCACCCTGCGCAACTGCCCGAGTAGTTAACTCTAAAATATCGTTACTACCATTACCCAAAGTTAACCAATCACTTGGGACATGGATTTTTCGACTAATCGCTGCTTTTAATTCAAAGCCATTTGAGTCAGGGTAGCGGCCTAGATCAGCTATCGCATCAGCCATCGCCCGCTTTGCAGACTCCGGAATGCCCAAAGGATTCTCATTAGAGGCGAGCTTAATAATCAGGTCCTCCACTAAACCAAACTCCCGAGCAACTGCACTGATTGGTCGACCACCAACGTATGGTGCTATTGCCTTGACTTGATCTAAGCCAATAGCTGGAGTCTTACTTTGGTTCGTCATAAAACCTCTTCCATGAATTCTAAATCTTACTCTTTGGATAAGACCCAACGCATTTATAAAAAGCCGCCATACTCCTTAATTCTTGTAAGGCACTGGCAATATGTACTTCTGACTGGTGACCCTCAATATCAATATAAAAGTGATACTCCCAAGTGCCCCTGCGAGCTGGTCTAGATTCAAGCCGCGTCATCGAAACACCATATTTAGCAAGTGGCGCGAGTAATTGATATACAGCACCAGGCTCATTAGCCACCGATAAAATCAATGAGGTCTGGTCATTCCCACTCGGCGCGCAAGCATGCTGGCCAATCACCACGAATCGTGTACGATTGTGCACATCATCTTGAATTGCAGCATGCACAACTTGTAAGCCATAATGCTTAGCAGCGCCTAAACTAGCAATCGCTGCCAACTCAGGATCGACTGAGGCTAATTTAGCAGCCTGCGCATTACTACTAACTGCCTGCCTTTGCAAATGCGGCGCATGAACGTTTAACCACTCCTGACATTGGGCTAATGCTTGCGCATGAGCAAGAACCTGCTTGACTTGCGATAAATCTGTCGAAACGGATAAGAGCGCATGCTCAATCGGAATAGAAATTTCCCCACTAATAATTAAATTCGTGTCTAACAATAAATCTAAGGTTCTGGATATCGCCCCCTCCGAAGAATTCTCAATCGGCACCACTCCATAAGTCGCCCGCCCCGCCTGCACCGATCGAAAAACATCATCCAAACTATGACAGTCCATCAGTTCAATCGTATGGCCAAAAAATTGTAAAGTGGCATCTTCAGAAAAAGTTCCAGCAGGACCTAAATAAGCGACTGTAAGCTGCTCTTCGATGGCCCTACAGGCAGACATAATTTCTAACCAAATTGCTTGTAAGCCATTATTCTTGAGAGGTCCGGGATTGATTTGAGCAATCTTTTCTAAAATCTGCCGCTCACGTTCTGGCCGAAATACCGCCGATCCGAAGTCCTGCTTAACATGGCCAACCTCAAGAGCAAGACCTGCCCGCCGACTTAATAACTCGATTAATTGCCGATCTACTTCATCAATCTTGATTCGTAATGGGGCCAAACGCAGTTCTTCTTGACGCAGTTCTTCTTGACGCTGCTTTTCCTGATTATCTTTTGTCATACAGCACGCCTTTCGAATTCTTCCATAAAAGCGACCAACTGCTCTACGCCCGCAAGCGGCATCGCATTGTAAATACTTGCCCTTAAGCCGCCAGCACTTTTATGTCCCTTTAACCCTAATAAACCAGCAGCCTGGGACTCAGCTAAAAAACGCTCTTGTAAAGACTCATCTTGGAGATAAAAAGTGACATTCATCCGCGAGCGATATCGACGATCTACCCGGGCATCATACAAAGAACTTTTATCTAATAAATCATATAAAAGCTGCGATTTTTTTTGATTGATTAACTCTATTGCCGCAACTCCACCTTGCTGTTTGATCCACTCAAAAACTTGACCAGCAAAATAAATATTAAATGTGGGTGGCGTATTAATCATTGAATCAGTCTCAGCCTGCACTTGCCAATCCCAAATGGTCGGAGTCAGCGGCATCGCATGCCCAATTAAATCTTTTCGAACAATCACAATTGTGAGGCCAGCAGGACCAATATTTTTTTGAATCCCACCAAATAGAACTCCATATTTAGAAATATCCATCACCCGTGAAAGCATATGACTAGAAATATCAGCAACTAAGGGTACGTCACCGACATCAGGCGGTTCATCAAATTCAACACCACCAACAGTTTCATTACTACAAATATGTACGTATGCAGAATCTGCTGATAATTGCCAAGAATTTCTCTGCGGAACAGTTGTATATTGCTGGGCAGAACTAGTTGCTGCTAACCGGGCATTACCATATTTACCGGCTTCCTTAATCGACTTGGCAGACCAGACACCAGTCACAACAAAATCAGCCTGCGGATCTTTTTTAGCTAATCCCATTAAATTCATCGGTATAGCAGCGTTCATCCCCATTGCCCCACCCGGTAATAAAAGAATTTGATAGTTGCTAGGAACTTGCACTAAATCCGTCAGATCTGCAATGGCTTTTTGATAACAGGCCATAAATGCTTTACTGCGGTGACTGACTTCCATGACACCCGTTCCAAGGCCTTGCCAATTCAAAATATCTTGACTAGCTTCTTCTAAGACCTCTCTTGGAAGCATTGCAGGACCAGGTGCAAAGTTATAAACACGATTGTCAAATGCCATATTGCGGACCTGGTCAAATTTAAATATTGGTATGATTAAGTCTCGGTGGAATCGTCACCAACACTCGAGTCTAGATCATCCGAAGATAAAACATCCTCACCATCTGCAGCGTCTTCACTTTCAGCAATTCGCTGTAATCCTGACAAGTAAGTTCCCTCGTCAACATTAATTAAGGTGACGCCCTGGGTAGAACGTCCCATTTCTCGGATTTCTGAGACGCGTGTTCGAACTAAAATACCGCCACTGGTAATCAACATAATCTGGTCTTCATTCGAGACAAGAGCGGCAGCTACTAATTTGCCATTACGATCTGATGTTTGAATCGCAATCATCCCCTTCGTACCTCGACCATGACGCGTATATTCGGCAATTGGTGTGCGCTTTCCATAGCCATTTTGCGTCGCAGTCAATACGCTACTTGGCGAGACCTGACTTGCGTCGCTTGCAATCGCAACACCCTCTAATTCACTCGGGGCAACTAACATGGCGATCACCTCGTGACCCTCGCCAAGATTCATACCCTTCACTCCACGCGCAGTCCGCCCCATCGGACGAACATCGTTCTCATCAAATCGCACGGCTTTTCCAGCGTCTGAAAACAACATGACGTCATGGTGGCCATCGGTAATTGCGGCACCAATTAAAATATCACCTTCGTCTAAATCGACCGCAATAATCCCCGATTTACGCGGATTAGAAAAGTCACTCAACCGCGATTTTTTTACGACTCCAAAACGGGTTGCCATAAAGACATACTGGCTGTCTAAATAACCCTTAATTGGCAATATAGTGGTGATTTTCTCGCCCTCAATTAAGGGGAACATATTGACAATTGGCTTGCCACGTGAAGTCCTACTACCCTGCGGGACCTCCCAAACCTTTAACCAATACAATCTGCCACGATCTGAAAAACACAAAATCGTATCGTGCGTGTTGGCAACAAATAAAGTCTCTATCCAGTCTTCATCTTTGGTAGTAGTGGCCTGCTTACCTCGACCACCCCGTTTTTGGGCACGGTACTCGGTTAGGGGCTGACTCTTCATATAACCCGTATTGGATAGGGTTACAACCAAGTCCTGAGGAGTAATTAAATCCTCAGTAAATAACTCCGTCGCATTCATCTCAATCTGCGAGCGACGCCCTGTGTCAGAACCCTCTTGTCCAAACTCGGCTTTAGCGAGTAATAACTCAGAACGAATAACCTCCGTTACCCGATCAGGTCGAGATAATAAATCTAATAAATCAGAAATCTCATCCATGACTTCCCGGTACTCCAGCACAATCTTATCTTGCTCAAGACCCGTTAACCGCTGCAGACGCATTTGTAAAATTTCCTGAGCTTGATCCTCAGACAAGCGGTATAAACCATCCGCTTGTAATCCAAGTTCTGCTGGTAAACGTTCCGGCCGATAGGCTTGCCGCCCACCCTGAGTACTAATCGATGCCCGCGATAACATCTCACGCACAACGCTCGAGTCCCAGACCTGATTGAGTAATTCTTTTTTAGCCTCTGGAGGATTTGGCGCTGCCTTGATTAATGCAATAAATTCATCAATATTGGCTAAAGCAACAGCTAAACCTTCTAAAACATGCCCGCGATCTCTAGCTTTACGCAACTCAAAAAGCGTTCGACGTGTAACAACTTCTCGCCGATGTCGCAAGAAACATTCGAGCATTTGCTTTAAGTTCAGTAAGCGTGGCTGGTTATCTACCAAGGCCACCATATTCATACCGAAATTATCTTGTAATTGGGTGTTTTTATAGAGATTGTTTAAAATGACCTCGGGGACTTCGTTCCGTTTGAGCTCAATCACCACGCGCATACCAGATTTATCGGATTCGTCACGAATATCTGAAATACCCTCAATCTTCTTCTCAGTAACTAACTCAGCAATTCGCTCTAGTAAATTCTTTTTATTTACCTGATAAGGAAGCTCGTCCACGATAATCGATTGACGTTGCCCCTTTTCCATGTCCTCAAAGTGGGTTTTAGCGCGCATAATGACTCGCCCACGGCCAGTTCGATAACCTTCACGCACCCCTTGAATTCCATAAATAGTGGCAGCTGTCGGAAAATCAGGTGCAGGAATCAACTCAATTAGCTCGTCAATCGTGCAATCCGGATTTTCTAAGAGAAATATACAGCCAGCAATTACCTCATCGATATTGTGAGGCGGGATATTCGTTGCCATACCAACCGCAATCCCAGAAGACCCATTAATGAGTAAATTAGGGATTTTGGCAGGTAATATCAGCGGCTCTTTTTCACTACCGTCATAATTCGGGCCAAAATCGACCGTTTCCTTGTCAATATCGTTGAGTAATTCATGGGCAATCTTCGATAAGCGAATCTCGGTATAACGCATGGCCGCCGCATTATCCCCGTCTACGGACCCGAAATTACCTTGTCCGTCAACCAGCATATATCGCAAAGAAAAGTTCTGCGCCATTCGGACTATCGTGTCATAAACCGCAGTATCGCCGTGGGGATGGTACTTTCCAATTACATCCCCAACAATACGGGCTGACTTCTTGTAAGCCCTATTCCAGTCATTATTGAGCTCGTGCATGGCAAAAAGCACCCGCCGGTGGACCGGTTTTAGACCATCTCTGGCATCTGGCAGGGCTCTGCCAACAATCACACTCATTGCGTAGTCCAAATAGGACCGCCGCATTTCATCTTCTAGTGATACGGGTATTGTTTCTTTAGCGACTTGTTCCATGTCACAATTTTAACATGTGCATTAGTGATAATGTTGGTGGAATGAGACAGTTCCTTACAAATCAAGGGACTAATAACGGAAATCACAAAAAGATGATGCTACAATTATTTAGCGTTAATTAAGTGAATTAAAAAATCATTTAATTCATTGAAGTATTCACAGAAGTACATTTTAGAATCGAGGAAATTAACATGAAACAACAAACTAAATCTCTCAGTAAATCATTAATCGGAGCTTTGCTGTCTGTTGCTCTTTTAGGCACTATGGGTTTTACACAAGCTCAACAATCCAAATCAAACGATAACTGGCAATCTGGCGGTACACAATTACGTTCTGGCGCTGACGCGTCACTGTGCTGGAGAGATGCCAACTGGACACCAGCAACTGCTGCTGCAGATTGTGATGGCGCTTTAAAACCACCTGCACCCGCTCCTGCACCAAGAGCTGCGGCACCTGCTGCACCTGCACAACCAGCACCTGCAGCCCCAGCACCTGCAGTAACTTCTACGAAGGTTACTTTATTGTCTGATGCACTTTTTGATTTTGATAAATCAGTTATCAAACCAGAAGGCACCAAAAAGCTTTCCGACCTGACTGCCAAACTCAAGGGTGTAACAGTTGAAGTAATTATCGTCATTGGCTATACAGACTCTGTTGGATCGTTAAAGTACAACAAAGCTCTTTCATTAAGACGTGCAGAAGCAGTTAAGGCATTCTTAGTAAAGAATGGTGTTGAGGCAAATCGTGTTTACACTGAAGGCAAGGCTTTTGCTGACCCTGTTGGCGATAACAAAACAGCAGCAGGACGCGCCCTCAATCGTCGTACCGTTGTAGAAGTTGTTGGTACACGCCCTGTAGGTAAGTAAGTTTTTAGTAATTCGTGCGGTAGAGTGGTTGGTTTTAAAGGTATTTAATTTAAGCTGTTTTTATAATCTTATTAAAAATCTTTATCTGTCGAGCATCCTACCAACATTTAAAAGCCCGGTAAAACGGGCTTTTTTGTTTTCCTAAAATTCTTGATTTGACATTTTTACTAATAGCCATTTTATCAGTCAGTTCCTCCAAACTTAAAGTTTTATTGGATAATAGGTCTTCATCCTCAAAGCTAATATTGCCCTAATCATGGTTGTTGAAAATAAAGACCAAACCGAAATCGATAAATTTAGTGCCCTAGCCAGTCGCTGGTGGGACCCAACTAGTGAATTTAAACCGTTACATGAAATTAACCCCATTCGTTTAAAGTGGATTCAATCACATATCGATCTTCGCAACAAACAAGTCCTTGACGTAGGATGTGGCGGGGGAATTTTGTCCGAGGCGATGGCGCAATCCGGGGCAATCACAAGTGGTATCGATCTCTCAAAAAAGGCCCTTAACGTTGCCGACCTGCATAGTCTTGAATCCCAGGTCCAAATCAATTACCAATGCATCAGTGCAGAAGATTTGGCAAACAAGTCTGCCGAAACTTTCGATGTAATTACCTGTATGGAAATGCTCGAACACGTTCCAGACCCACAATCAATTATTACAGCCTGCGCAAAACTAGCTAAACCAGGGGCAATGCTTTTTTTTAGTACCTTAAATAGGAATCTTAAATCCTATTTAATGGCAGTGATTGGCGCGGAATATGTGCTTAGAATGCTCCCCAAAGGAACGCATGACTATGCAAAATTTATCAAACCATCTGAGTTAGCCCACTTTTTAAGAGATGCCGGCCTAGAAATCATGGACTTAACAGGTTTAAATTACAACCCTATACTTGGTAGTTACTCACTCGGCTCAAATGTTGATGTGAACTATCTCATTGCCGTTAAAAAACCACTCGTATAATGCGCCTATCGACTAACTTTAGAAGCGTTTTTTTTGATCTCGATGGCACCCTTGCCGATACAGCCCCCGATTTAGCTGCCGCAGCAAATCAGATGCGGATTGATAGGCATTTACATCCGATTGACCCCCAAATATTGAGGCCATTAGCATCGGCTGGTGCTCGCGGGCTAATCGAAGTTAGTTTCGGAATTAAACCCGATGATGATTCGTTTGCCGACTTACGAGATGAGTTCCTAAATAACTATCAGGCGGCAATCCATGTTCACACACGACTTTTTGATGATATTGAGAATTTGTTAAATTTACTGGATCAAGCCAACATTCCCTGGGGAATAGTCACTAATAAGCAAAAACGGTTTACCAATCCCCTGATGCAAAGCATGGGACTTGATCAAAGAACTCGAGCTATTGTGAGTGGTGATACAACCCCCTTTGCAAAACCACACCCCGCCCCGATTTTGCTTGCAGCTAAAATCCTTGAAATTGACCCCAAGCATAGCTTGTATGTTGGGGATGATTTGCGAGACATTGTTGCCGGTAAAGCCGCTGGTATGCAAACAGTCGCTGCAGCTTATGGCTATTGTGGTAACCACGAACCGCCCGATTCATGGGGGGCTGATCATTTAGCCTATCACCCTACTGATCTAATTGATATCATTTTCCCCAAAAACCGACTAGAATGAATGTGTTGCGTATTTTTACTATGGGACCGACTTGGTTTCGACGTGGATTGCGAAGCATGCAGGGCATACCGAGGACCCGTTATCTCGTAAATCAATGGGATTGTAATAACTGCTAACGACGAACGTTACGCACTAGCAGCCTAAGGGCTGTCGCCCTCGAACCAGTTTGCCGATAGACTGGGGTAGAAATACCATTCGAGGTCATTTATATCGGATCGTGTCGTTGAGGGTCGCTATCAACGAAGCTAGAACTAAAGCGAATCGTTTAATCAAAGCATGTTGGTCTGCGCTGGTTGAATTAAATCAAATGACACAACTAAGTATGTAGAACTTCATGTAGAGGATTTGCGGACGCGGGTTCGATTCCCGCCGGTTCCACCAGCCCCAGTACCATAAACACCTAGCGTTAACAATAAAACCCTTTACGAATAATAACTTAAAGGGTTTTTTGTTGTCCATAGCTAACCCTAGTCAACCATAGCTTCATTAACATTTGGGGGCACAACTAACGAAAAATCCAGCTAAAAGGCAAGAGGGTGTCAGATATTTTGTGTAAACGGGGTTCGTTTACTGCTGAGGCATTCTTTCCTCAAACTTAATACTAAACTGATTTAGCGCATTACTCCCATACAGAAATCATTTATGAATCTATGCAACGATCAACGCTCATTCATCGCACCACTAAAGGCCTTATAAACTGGCTTAGCCAAATATTT
>Ga0209598_10000068_pt1 | contig 74279 bp, 70 predicted proteins | sample M_140807_EF_Meta_FD_187317 | JGI IMG/M metagenome (GOLD analysis project Ga0209598, IMG submission 187317) | Freshwater microbial communities from Lake Montjoie, Canada to study carbon cycling - M_140807_EF_MetaG (SPAdes) (version 2) | ecosystem: Environmental > Aquatic > Freshwater > Lake... | reverse complement strand
TGGCGGAGAGGGTGGGATTCGAACCCACGGAAGGTATAACCCTTCGGTAGTTTTCAAGACTACTGCCTTAAACCGCTCGGCCACCTCTCCTACAGGACTTCGCGCACGACGCTACCGGGCAACGTCGATTCATAGTTTAGCCCCAATTGCGGGGTTTGAACCAGCGGTGGGTCCAACCAACGATACCCAGCACGCCGGGGGCGACCAACTACGACGGCCGGACATTGCCGAAATTGTGCGCGTGAACTTCGTGGTCAAGTCTCGCGCAGTATCCCACCCCATTGTATTGCTCGCGTGGGACCCATGGTTGCAATTCATCGCCAGCGACGATGTGATCGAGACGATGTGATCGATCAGGGCGTGTCGTCGCTGTAACGGCATCAGCCACTGCGGCGTCTTTACGTTTTTTTTTGCAAACTGCTACGATGACCCATCGACCGATTACCGGGCCCTCTGTAGCGGGCTTCTACCATGTTGCAGAACCTGATCCTCTTGTTATTGCACGGCTTGCTCGCCGTCGGCGTCTTGGGTGGTCTGACGCATCAGTGGGTTGCCTGCATGCGCCGCGGGACGCGCTCGTCCAGTTCATTTATCGACCGTTATGCTGCGGTCAATGGCCGGATTTTCGTTGACGCCATCATCGTAATGTATATGGGCGTGTTCGTACTCGGCGCCGTCATCTATCCTGCCTATCGCGTCGACGTGCGCATACCGCTCGAGGAGATGATGCTGGGCTGGGCTGTCGGGCTCTTTGAACTCAAGGAGCATTTCGGCGGGATCGGCGCCGCGATCCTGCCTCTGTATCGATATGTATGGTTGAGACAGGAGGCCAGTGCCGGCCCCAACACGGCCCAAACCTGGTTGACCTCGCTGCTGGCGGCCATTGTGTGGTTCGATTTCATCAGCGGCCACGTCATCAACAACATTCGAGGTCTGTAGCCGTCATGCGCCTGTCTGGTCCATGGTTCTCGATCGGCTTCTGTCTCGGCTACGCCGTAGTGTTTGCACTCGACCTGCCGTTGTTCCTTTATTATCCTGTCCCGAAGCGCATGGTGTTGTCAGAGACCGCCGGGCTCGCGGGGCCCGCCATGCACTGGTATGGTTTGTTGGCGTCAGCAGCCATCGTGGGGTTGCTGGCCGGCCTGATCGGACGGAATGAATGGCTGACGCCGCGGCGAATCGTCTGGTCGATAGCGGCACCGCTGCTCGCGATGGCCGTGGTGGTCTGGAACCTGCGCGTTTTCTTTGGCTGAGTCAGCCTCGCAAGGTAAAAGCATCTGGGGGTTCGAGTCCGATGACAACGGCAACTACACGCCTGCACTCGCTGCACCCCGCGGCGACGGTGACGATTCTGGCTCTGGCCCTACAGGGCACGGTACATGCGGGCGGCTATACCTACGACCCGTCGTCAGCACACGAGCGCGGTCCGTCCACCGTGTACTTCGGATCGGCTCGAACGACCGAGGGCAAGTACGTCAGCGGCGTCACGATCGTCATCACAACGGCAGCCGTCGACTTCGTCGTCGCCACTGACGATGCGGGGCGTTTTCGGCTGGAACTGCCGATGCAGATGGCCGTATCGGACGTCACCGCCCGCTGCTCGAAGCCTGGCATGACCGTCGTCAGGGTCTCCAAGCGACCTTACCCCGGTAAAGACCTCACCCCCGTCGAAGTGAATTGTCTGCTGAAGTGAGGCGCTGAAGTGGGTCGTGCTGCCGTCGGGTCTCGGTGGCTGACGACTCGTGCGGCGGTCTTGATTGCCGCCTTGCTCCACCTGAGCCCCGCCCTCGGCGGATCGTCCGGTCATGCCGATCCCATCGAAGAGCTGCGGTTGTCTGCCAATCTAGAACGGCAGCGGGACCTGGCGTGGCAGTTGTTCAGCCGCCTGACGGCACTGCGCGCCTCAGGCAACACCCCGTCATTCACGGACTGGCGCAACGAGGCGGAGCTCTTCGCCAAGAACTCGGATGCGCCGCGCATGGCCTTCCCCGGTGCGCCCATCGGAGCTGGATTCCTGCCGTCCATGCAACCCAAGCACTTGGGCGATGCTCCGATCGTCACCTTCGTTCATTACAACCCCGACGCCTATGCATTCGTCCGCACTCACGGCCTGTACCGCAAGCAACGACTCGACGAGTTAATGCGCACGGGTGCGCGCGACCCACGTTTCCCCGACCAGCGCAGCATCGGCGAGTTGCCGCGTACCGCTGCCATCATGATGACCGGCTGGTGGCCGGTCAGCGGCCAGGGCGTCACTCCATTACCCACATGGAGCGCGACGGATCGTACGATCCGGCTCGCCGGTGGCAACAGCTATACCAACTGGAGCAGCGCAGTTGGAATCGATCCGCAGTTGAGCGAATCAGCTGCAAACCCGTCGGTCGATCTCGTGTTTGCCGGTCGCACTTTCAAAGCCGCTCCGCGCGTATCGCTACAACGGTTCTATCATGTGCGCCTGTCGCAAGGCACGGCAGCGCAACTGATGCGCAACCCGGGCGCGCGCAAGGCTGCGCTGATTGCGCTCGGACGCCCGCTGCGCGAGGGCGATTTTCTTGCACTCGTGGCGCTGCATCTGGCAACACTGGCGGGAGGTAAAGGCGTGTGGCAGACACACTGGTGGGATCTGCAGGCAGCCTCCTCGGCGTACGGACTGGGACGTCCGCCCGCGCTGCCGACACCATGGAGCAATTACGTCATGGATGTGACGCTAGATGCCAGCTTGCCCCGCGATCCAGATGGGTCGCCGCGTACGTGTTTCAACCCATGGTTTGAAGGCGCTTTTCCGGGCGAGAGGGGCAGCAATGGCATCCGCTCCAACTGCCTCAGTTGCCACGACCGCGCGAGTTATCCGCGAACGGACTTTCTGCCGATACATCGGGGGGAACCTGACCCGAGCAAGGACCCGGCTTACGCAGCAGGCCGCCTGCGAACGGCGCGCATCTGGGCACTTGCCAACCCGGAAACGGCGCCGCCGCGCTGAATGATGCAGCGTCGGGCGTTGAAGTTGGGACAGGGCCGGCTCGGCGCTGCCCTGACGATCAGGCGCGAATCACCGCTGCCCCGCCCATATACGGGCGCAGCGCCTCGGGCACGACGACACTGCCATCGCCCTGCTGATAGTTCTCGAGGATCGCCACCAGCGCGCGACCCACCGCAACGCCTGAGCCGTTGAGCGTGTGCACGGGCTCCGGCTTACCGGTCGCCGGATTGCGCCAGCGCGCCTGCATGCGACGCGCCTGAAATCCCTCACAGTTGCTGCAGGAGGAAATCTCGCGGTACTTGCCCTGCCCCGGCAACCACACCTCGAGGTCGTAGGTCTTCGCTCCACTGAAGCTAATGTCACCGGCACACAGTGCCAGCACGCGGTAAGGCAGGCCCAGTCCCTGCAGCACCCGCTCGGCATGGCCGGTGAGTTCTTCGAGGGCTGCGTAGGAATCCTCGGGCCGCACGACATGCACGAGTTCCACTTTCTCGAACTGGTGCTGACGGATCATGCCGCGGGTGTCTTTGCCGTAGGAGCCCGCTTCAGAGCGGAAGCACGGCGTGTGCGCCACCAGCCGCAGCGGCAGAGATGCAGCCTCGACGATCGAGTCGCGCACGAGATTGGTGACGGGCACCTCGGCCGTTGGAATCAGAAACAGTTCCTGCTCACCGGTTGCGGTACGGAACAGGTCGGCCTCGAATTTCGGTAATTGGCCGGTACCTACCAGGGTCTGACGCGTGACCAGATACGGTGCATAGACTTCGGTATAGCCGTGCTGCGTGGTGTGCAGGTCCAGCATGTACTGGATGAGCGCCCGATGCATGCGCGCGATGCCCTGCCGCAGAACCACGAAGCGCGCGCCGGAGAGGCGGCCGGCCGCTTCGAAATCGATCATCGACAGATGTTCACCGATCGCCACGTGATCCAGCGGCTGAAAATCGAACACGCGGGGCGTACCCCAGCGACGCACCTCGACGTTGGCCGTCTCATCGCGGCCCTCGGGCACGCTCTCATGCAGCATGTTCGGCAAACCCAGACAGAGTTCATCAAACTCCGCCTGCACGGCGTTCAATTCGGCCTCGAGACCAGTGAGACGCTGGCCCATCGCGTCGCCTTCGGCGACCAGAGCCGTGATGTCCTCGCCCTTGGCCTTGGCCATACCGACTTTCTTTGCGTGGGCGTTGCGCAGCGCACGAATCTCGTCAGCCGCCACCTGCGCCGCTTTGCGACGTTCCTCGATGGCACGCAGCCGCGCGGTATCCAGTTGATAGCCACGCCGCCCGAGATTCAGGGCGACAGCCTCGGGATCAGTACGGAGCAGGCGGTTGTCGAGCATGGTCAGGAATCCTCAGTCCGCAGCAGCGAAGTCGAGTCGACATTCTACCGGCACTGGGCTATTTCCGCGCACGGATGCGCTCCAGCGCCTCCGCGATACGGATCTCGAGTCCCCGCGGTACCGGTTCGTAATAGCGCGCCGGCGTCATCCCCTCCGGGAAGTAATTCTCGCCTGCAGCAATTGCGTCGGGCTCGTCGTGCGCGTAGCGATAACCCTTACCGTAGCCGAGGTCCTTCATGAGACCGGTCGGGGCGTTACGCAAGTGCATGGGTACCTCCAGCGTGCCGTTACGCTGGGCGTCGGTCAGCGCCGACTTGAAAGCGGTATAGACGGCATTGCTCTTGGCAGCGCAGGACATGAACACCACCGCCTGAGCGATGGCCAATTCGCCCTCCGGACTGCCAAGTCGCTCGTAGACCTCGCAGGCTTCGAGCGCGAGAGTCAAGGCACGTGGATCGGCGTTGCCAATGTCCTCGGACGCCATGCGCAGGACGCGACGTGCGACGTACCGCGGATCGCAGCCACCATCGAGCATGCGGCACAACCAATACAACGCCGCGTCGGGATCCGAGCCGCGGACCGACTTGTGCAGCGCAGAAATCTGATCGTAAAACTGCTCGCCTTTCTTGTCGAAACGTCGGACGCCGCCGGCAGAGACCTCGGCGGCGATATCCTCGGTGATCCGTCCCTGCCCCGCCCGCGCCAGATCGGCTGCGATCTCGAGCAGATTCAACGCGCGTCGTGCATCGCCGTCAGCCGCCCGTGCCAAGGTGAGTAACGCCTCATCATCCGCGCTCACGGCCGGCGCCGGTTCCACGAATTCACGGGCAAGAGCACGCTGCAGCACCGCACGCACATCCTCGACGGTCAGCGCACGCAGGACATAGACACGGGCGCGCGACAATAACGCGCTGTTGATCTCGAACGAAGGATTCTCGGTGGTGGCTCCAACGAAACACACCGTACCGTCCTCCACGAAGGGCAGGAAGGCATCCTGCTGCGACTTGTTGAAGCGGTGCACCTCATCCAGAAACAGGACGGTGCGGCGACCGTGCTCCCGTCTCAACTGCTGGGCCTGCTCGACCGCCGCACGGACGTCCTTGACGCCCGCCATGACGGCCGACAGCGCGACGAATTCAGCATCGCAGGTGCGTGCCACCAAACGCGCGAGCGTGGTCTTGCCCGTGCCCGGCGGACCCCACAGTAACATCGAGTGCAGACTGCGGCCTTCGAGCAGTCGTCGCAGCGGCTTGCCTGGCGCGAGCAGGTGCGACTGGCCGATGAAATCATCGAGGGTTGCCGGCCGCATGCGATCGGCCAATGGACGCCACGCCGAGTCCGAGGAGGAGGATCGGGTCAGGTCGTCAGCCATGCTTCGACCCGCCGTGCCCAGCCGCCCAGTAACAGCACGGCTGCAACCAGGCCCGCGCAAATCCCTGCCGCGTTGGCGGCCATGTCGAGGGGATCCGCCTGCCGTCCGGCATGCATGAGGTGCTGCGCCACTTCCATCGCCAGGCCGAACAGCAGCAAGGCCACTGCAATCCAGACATAGCGGTTGCGTGCAAACAGTCCCGTGAACCACACCGTCAAAAAGCAGTACGAACCGAAGTGCAGCACCTTGTCATTGCCGCCCGCCATGGGAATCCGCGTGCCGGTCTCGAGACTGCCCCAGATCACTGCCGTCACGAGCACGATGCTGCCGACGATCCAGAAACGGCGGTAGGCGAGTTCGAGCATCAGGGGTTCTCTGACATCGATGGCGCAGGCGTGACGGCGGGAAGCTGCAATTCAGCGCGCCGCACCGATGACGTCGGCACCGGGCGGCGGCACGAACCGAAACTGCGACTCATCGACGACGGCGTTGCGGCGCACACCCGTGAATTCGATCAACGTGGCCTGACCGAGTTTATCGACGAGTTCCATGGCAGCGAGTTCACCCCTGCCATCGAAGGCCAGAGCCACGCTTTCAAAGTCCGAGACGCGCTCGCGCGGCGTGAGACGGCACCAGGTGAAACCACCGCGACTCTCGATGCTGCCCGCGTTGAACGCATCACTCACCTTGCCGGCGCCCGAGAGCAACATGGCCGGTGTGGAACCCAGGCCCTGCTCGAGCGCACGCACCGTCACCTGCTCGAGGTCGGGGTCGTAAAGCCAGAGCTTGCGGCCATCCGCGACGATGACTTGCGCGTAAGGCTCGCGATAATCCCAGCGGAAACGGTTGGGTCTCGACAAGGTCAACCTGCCCTGCGCGCGACTGGTCACCTGTCCGTCACGGTCGCGCACAGTTTGCGTGAACGCCGCAGACAGGGTTTTGAGCGGACCCAGATAACTCTCGACACGCGCGGCGGCACTGACATCGGCACGCACGGGCGAGTGCATGGCACACACGGCGAGCAAGGACAGCGCCGCGCGTACCATGGCAGAAGGCCGGCGCAAACGGCTGGGCAGACGAGCAACGCCAGCATCGGCTGACGACCGGGAGCGGCGCATGGGCATGGACTCAGTCCGCGTCCGGCGGCGGGGCGGCCAGTACTTCCCGGCTGCCGTTGGACTGCAGCGGACCCACGAGCCCTGCGGCTTCCATGGTCTCGATCAGACGTGCCGCGCGGTTGTAGCCGATCTTGAGGCGACGCTGAACCCCGGAGATCGATGCCTTGCGACTCTCTGTGACGATGCGCACCGCCTCGTCGTAGAGCGAATCCTGCTCAGGATCGCCCTCGCCCGCCTCGCCGCTCGCTTCGCCCGGCAGACCCGGTATCGGCGCGGAGGGCCCGTCCAGGACCTCATCGATGTAGATGGGCGGCGTCATGGTGCGCAATGAGGCGACCACGCGATGCACTTCCTGATCGGAAACGAATGCGCCGTGGACGCGCACTGGGACGGACGTACCGGGTTGCAAAAAGAGCATGTCGCCGTGACCAAGCAGTTGCTCGGCACCGCTCTGATCGAGGATGGTGCGCGAGTCGACCTTGGCTGACACCTGAAAGCCGATACGGGTCGGGATGTTGGCCTTGATGAGACCCGTGATCACATCCACCGACGGGCGCTGCGTGGCGAGAATCAGGTGGATACCCGACGCGCGGGCCTTCTGCGCCAACCGCGCGATGAGTTCCTCCACCTTCTTGCCGACCAGCATCATCATGTCGGCCAGCTCGTCGACGATCACGACGATGAAGGGCAGCGGCTCGAGCAGCGGTACGCTGTCGGGATCGCCACCGGGCTGCAAACGCTTCATCTCGATGGGATCGCGCAGCGGCGTGCCCGCGTCGGCCATCTCCTTGACCTTGCGGTTGAATCCCGCGAGGTTGCGCACGCCGGCAGAAGCCATCAATTGGTAGCGCCGCTCCATTTCGGCCACGCACCAGCGCAGCGCATTGGCGGCCTGCTTCATGTCGGTGACGACGGGCGCGAGCAGGTGCGGGATGCCCTCGTAGACAGAGAGCTCGAGCATCTTGGGATCGACCATGATCAACCGAACCTGATCCGGCGTTGCCTTGTAGAGCAAAGACAGCACCATCGCATTGACCGCGGTGGATTTACCGGAACCTGTGGTACCACCAACCAGCAGGTGCGGCATGCGGGCCAGGTCAGCGACGACCGGATTACCGCCGATGTCCTTGCCGAGCACCAAGGCCAACGGTGAGTTGGTGTCGTCGTAGGCCTTGGACTTGATGATCTCGCCGAGCGTGACGATCTCGCGCGTCTCGTTCGGAATCTCGAGGCCCATGGTCGATTTGCCCGGAATGATCTCCACCACGCGCACGCTGACGGCCGACAGTGAGCGCGCGAGATCCTTGGCGAGATTGGAGATCTGCGCGACTTTGACGCCCGGCGCAGGACGCAACTCGAACCGCGTGATCACCGGGCCCGGGTGCACTTCAACCACCTCGGCCTCGACACCGAAATCGCGCAGCTTGAGTTCGACCAGACGCGACATCGCCTCGAGCGCATCGGCCGAATAGCCCCCGACCCGCGGTGGCGCGTCATCGAGGAGCGAGAGCGCGGGCAGCGTACTGTCGCCCTGCGTCTCGAACATCGGGACCTGCTTTTCCTTTTCGACGCGTTCGCTGCGCTCGACCTTGGGTGCCGGCGCCTCGATCTTGGGAGGCTTGCGTTCAGCGACTTTTTTCTGCTCCTCGCGCACCACCTCTTGCCGTGCCTGCTTGACCTCACGGCCCGCCTTGACGTCACGCGCGGTCGAGAGTCGGTCTCGCGCCCACGAGGCGCCACGCAGCACGGCGATGCCGAGGCGGTCCATGACCGCGAGCCAGGAGATCCCCGTGCACAGCGACACCGATCCGAGCCAGATGGCCAGCAACAGCAGCGTCGCCCCGAGCAGACTCAGCAGCTGAGCGAGTCCGCTGCCCGCCAGCGTCCCGAGCAGTCCGCCCGCCGTGTTGGGCAGCGCCTGACCGTTGAAGTGCAAGGTCGCGAGCCCGCAGCTACTGATCAGTGCCAGCAGAAAGCCGATGGTACGCGCCGTGGTCGTGGTGCGGTCGATGGGCGCCGCACTGCGGCGGTCGCGGTAGAGATTCCAGCCCGCAAAGCCGAGCATCAGCGGAAAGAGAAACGCCGGGTCACCGAACAGCACGAAAAACAGATCAGACAACCAAGCACCAAACGGCCCGATGAGGTTTTTGACCGGGCCAGGCCGACCGGTCGAGGAGAAGGCCGGATCCGTACCGTCGTAGCTGACCAGCGCCACGAACATGATCAAGGCCAGCGCGCCGAACACCCACAATGCGCCCTCGCGCAGTCCGCGGGCGACACCTTCCCCGGCAGCGGAGCCCCTGCCCAACTGTGCCCCAGCCTTAGCTTCCGTCCGTGCCACCAAGGATCACCCGTTGTCTGAGTATTACGATGTAAGTCTATGACCGTGCGCAGATTACCGGCACTTAACCTGCAATGCCACTCGGGATTTGCCGCGGCGGGCGTGACGCAACATCCTGGCGTGCTTTGCTGACCGGCGGTGACTTGCTTACCATGCCGTATGCCGCATTGCGAAAGGCATGAGCGGCCCCAAATTAGAGCGGCAACCCCGCCACGAAGACCTTGGAATTATACATGAGCACACCCCGTCACTCGCGCCTGATCATCCTTGGCTCCGGACCGGCCGGCTACGCCGCGGCCGTCTATGCGGCGCGCGCCAACCGCCAGCCGTTACTGATCACGGGCATGGATCAGGGCGGGCAGCTGATGACCACCACCGAAGTCGACAACTGGCCGGGCGATCCGCACGGATTGACGGGACCGAGGCTGATGGAGCGCATGCGCGAACACGCCGAGCGCTTCAACACCGAGCTGGTGATGGACCATATCGACTCGGTGGATTTCAGCCGCCGTCCGCTGCGTTTGAAGGGCGACCGCGGCGAGTACACCTGCGACGCCTTGATCATCGCCACCGGCGCGAGCGCGCGTTACCTCGGCCTCGAGTCGGAGCAGGCCTTCCGCGGCCGCGGCGTGTCAGCGTGCGCGACCTGCGACGGTTTTTTCTTTCGCGACCAGCGCGTCGCCGTGGTGGGCGGTGGCAACACGGCGGTCGAAGAGGCGCTCTACCTGTCCAACATCGCCGCTCACGTCACGCTGGTACATCGTCGTGACAAACTGCGCTCAGAAAAGATCCTGCAGGACCACCTGTTCGAGCGTCAGCGTGCCGGCAAGGTGGACATCGTATGGAATCATGAGGTGGACGCCGTGCTCGGTGACGACGCGGGCGTCACCGGGCTGCGCGTGAAAGCCACCGACGGCTCCGGCACCCGCGAGATCGAAGTCGCCGGCGTGTTCATCGCCGTAGGACACACGCCAAACACACAGATTTTCGCGGGACAGGTCGACATGAACGGCGGCTACATCGTGGTCAAAACCGGCCTGCAGGGCGGGGCCACGGCGACCAGCGTGCCGGGCGTGTTTGCTGCTGGCGACGTGGCTGACCACGTCTATCGTCAGGCGATCACTTCCGCGGGTACCGGGTGCATGGCGGCGCTGGACGCCGACAAGTACCTCGATGCCGTGGATGCCGAGGCGAAGGCGGGCCACTGAAAATCCCGCACTCACCATGAGACTGCAGGCGCAGGTCATCGAGCGGATCGCAGACCTGCGCGAAGCCGAGTGGGACGCGCTCGATCGCAGCGGCAATCCGTTCACGCGTCACGCTTTTCTCGAGACGCTGGAATCGACCGGTTGCGTCGGCGCAGCCAGCGGGTGGCTGCCGTGGCATCTGGCCATACGCGACGAGCAGGACCGTCTGGTGGCCGCAGTCCCCCAGTACCTGAAATCACACTCGTGGGGTGAGTTCATCTTCGACTGGAGCTGGGCGCAGGCGTACACGCGATCAGGGATCGAGTACTACCCGAAACTGCTCTCGGCGATTCCCTTCACCCCGGTTAACGGCCCGCGTTTGCTGCTGGACCCGCAATTCGATCATCCCGCCACGCGCATCGCCGTGGCCGAACTGCTGCGTGAGGCCGCACTCGCCGCGGGCGCCTCAGGCGCGCATGTCAATTTCACGCTTGAAGCAGACCAGGCGGCACTCGAGGCAGCGGGCTTCATGCGTCGACATGACTGCCGCTTCATCTGGAGCAACCGCGGTTACTCCGATTTCGATGCTTATCTAGCCACCTTTCGCGCCGACAAGCGCAAAAAAGCCAAGCGCGAGCGACGCCGCGTCGTGGAGGCCGGGATCACGTTCCGGACCCTGCGCGGCAGCGAGATCGAGCCCGCCACATGGCGCAGGATCTTCAGCTTTTCCGAGCGCACCTTCCTGCGTCATGGCAACGGGCATTATCTCAGTGTCGAGTTTTTCACCGAGATCTCGCGACGCCTGCCGGACAGCGTGATGGTCAAACTCGCCGAACGGGACGCGGAACCCATTGCTGCAGCGATTTTCTTCGAGGGCGGCGGTTGGCTGTACGGCCGCTACTGGGGTTCGGCTCGCGTCGAGGATTCATTGCATTTCGAGGCCTGCTATTACCAGGGGATCGACTACTGCATCGCGCAGGGTCTGCAGCATTTCGACCCGGGCACCCAGGGCGAACACAAGATTGCGCGCGGATTCGAGCCCACACGCACTACCTCGGCACATTGGCTGGCCCACCCGCAGTTTGCCGAGGCGGTCGCACGCTACCTCGAGCGGGAGCGCGAAGGCATCGACGAATACACGGCCGCGGCGCGCGAACACCTGCCGTTTCACCGGGGCGAGGACAGCGCGACGGCATGATTCCCGTCATCAGTCCAAACGATCCCCCCGAGGCATTCCCGCCGCTGCGCACGGCACTGCGTGATCCCAACGGTCTACTGAGCGTCGGTGGGGATCTGAGCCCCGCGCGCCTCTTGGCCGCCTATGAGCGCGGCATTTTTCCCTGGTACAGCGCGGGACAACCCATTCTCTGGTGGTCACCCGACCCGCGCATGGTGTTGATACCCGAGGAGTTCAAAGTCTCGCGCAGTCTCGGCAAATCCATCCGCAATCGCGGTTACCGCACCAGCTTCGATCGCGCCTTCGGCGCCGTCATGCAGCGTTGTGGTGACGGCGCGTTGCGCCCCGAGGGCACGTGGATATCGCCGGACATGGTGGCGGCCTACACGACGTTGCACGAACTTGGCTACGCACACTCGGTCGAGACCTGGTGCAACGGGGAACTCGTCGGCGGGCTGTACGGCGTGGCACTCGGCCGAATGTTTTTCGGCGAATCGATGTTCAGCACGCAGACGGACGCCTCGAAGGTGGCGCTGCATGCGCTGGTCGCCCGCTTGCTCGAGCACGGCTACGGCTTGATCGATTGCCAGATGGCGACCGCTCATCTGGCCAGCCTCGGGGGGCGTACCCTGCCCCGCCGGGATTTCGCCGCCCAGCTGAAACGGTTGATAAAAAACCCGACTGCCACGGGTTTCTGGACGGAACCGGAATGATTTCCCCGGTTTTCATTGCAATGCAGGGGGGCTTTATGCAGAATTCGCGCGGCTCGCGGGGCCGCTGAGAGGGTGCATGGCGAAAGAAGACGCGATTCAGATGGAAGGCCGGGTGGTTGAAACCCTGCCGAACACTACCTTCCGGGTACAGTTGCAGAACGGTCACGTCGTGACCGCGCACATCTCAGGCAAGATGCGCAAGAACTACATCCGCATTCTCACCGGTGACGCCGTCACCGTCGAAATGACACCGTACGACCTGACCAAAGGTCGCATCGTCTACCGCGGCAAGTAATCGCCCAGCCGGGGCTCACTCCAGCAGCGCCGGCTCCTCCGCCGAACGGGTCTCGAGTTTCAGGTTGCCATCGGAGCCGAGACTGACGAAGGCGTGCCCGCCTTTCTCCAGACGTCCGAACAGCAGTTCCTCAGCCAGCGGTCGCTTGATGAACTCCTGAATGATGCGAGCCATCGGGCGCGCGCCCATCTTGGGGTCGTAGCCGCGCTTGGCAATCCATGCCCGCGCCTGATCGTCGAGGTGCAGCGCGACGCCTTTCTGTTCCAGCTGTGATTCGACCTCGACGAGCAGCTTGTCGACCACGCGCTGGATGGTGCGCTCGTCGAGACCCTCGAACTGCACGACCGCGTCGAGGCGGTTGCGGAACTCCGGTGCGAACAACCGCTTGATGGCCTCCATGCCGTCGGTGACATGGTTCTGGGTAACGAAACCAACCGAGGCACGGCTCATTTCTGCCGCACCGGCGTTGGTGGTCATCACGATGACCACGTGACGGAAATCCGCCTTGCGTCCGTTGTTGTCGGTGAGCGTACCGTGATCCATGACCTGCAGCAGCAAGTTGAACACGTCGGGGTGCGCTTTTTCGATTTCATCGAGCAGCAGCACGCAGTGCGGGTGCTTGTTGATCGCCTCGGTAAGCAAACCGCCCTGATCGAAACCAACGTATCCGGGCGGCGCACCGATCAGCCGCGAGACCGTATGGCGCTCCATGTACTCGGACATGTCGAAGCGGATGAGTTCCACGCCGAGCACGTTGGCCAGCTGTCGCGTCACCTCGGTCTTGCCAACGCCGGTCGGACCGGCGAACAGGAACGAGCCCACCGGCTTGCGCTGATCGCCAAGCCCGGAGCGCGACATCTTGATCGCTGAGGACAGCGTCTCGATGGCCTTGTCCTGGCCATAGATGACGAGCTTGAGGTTGCGCTCGAGGTTGCGCAGCACGTCGCGGTCGCTGCTCGAGACGGTCTTGGGCGGGATGCGTGCGATGCGCGCGACGACGTCCTCGATCTGACTGACGGTGACGGTATCCTCGCGCGTTTCGATGGGCTTGACCCGCTGCCGCGCGCCGGCTTCATCGATCACGTCGATGGCCTTGTCGGGGAGGTGACGGTCGTTGATGTGCCGCGCCGAGAGCTCCGCAGCTGCCACCAGCGACTCATCGAGATATTTGACGCCGTGGTGCTCCTCGAACTTGGATCGCAGCCCGCGCAGGATCTCGATGGTCTCCGGAACCGTCGGCTCCGTGATGTCGATTTTCTGGAAACGGCGGGTGAGGGCGTGGTCCTTCTCGAAGATACCGCGGTATTCCTGATAGGTGGTCGAGCCGATGCAGCGCAGCTCGCCGTTGGCGAGCGCGGGCTTGATCAGATTCGAGGCGTCCATCACCCCGCCAGAGGCGGCACCCGCGCCGATCACGGTATGGATCTCGTCGATGAACAGGATGGATCCGGGCAGCTTCTTGACTTCGGCGAGCACGGCCTTCAACCGCTTTTCGAAGTCACCTCGGTACTTGGTGCCGGCGATCAGCGAGCCCAGGTCGAGCGAGTACACCGTGCTGTCCGACAGCACGTCAGGCACCTTGCCCTCGTGGATCAGCCGCGCCAGACCCTCGACCAGCGCAGTCTTGCCGACGCCGGCCTCACCCACGTACAGCGGGTTGTTCTTGCGCCGGCGGCACAGGATCTCGATGGTGCGCTCGACCTCGAGCTGGCGACCGATCAGCGGATCGATGCGGCCCTCGGCGGCGAGCTTGTTGAGGTTGGTGGCGTATTTCTCGAGAGCAGAACTGCCCTCCTCGGCGCGCTCCGCATCGCCCTGCGGCGCCTCATCGGACTGCGGCTTCTCGCGCTCCTCACCGGTCTTCGGCAGACCGTGGGAGATGAAATTGACCACGTCGAGACGGGAGACGTCCTGCAGGCCGAGCAGGTAGGCGGCGTGGCTGTGCTTCTCGCTGAAGATGGCGACCAGCACGTTGGCGACGCTGACTTCTTTCTTGCCGCTCGACTGGACGTGGAACACGGCACGCTGCAGCACGCGCTGGAATCCCAGTGTCGGTTGCACCTCACGATCGTCTTCGGGCTTGAGCCGCGGCGTCGTCTGGTCGATGAACTCCTTGAGCTCCTTGCGCACGCGGTTCGTGTCAGCGCCGCAGGCGCGCAGGATCTCGCGCACCTTCGGGGCGTCGATGATGCTGAGCAGCAGGTGCTCCACCGTCATGAATTCGTGACGGGCTTCCCGCGCGCTCTGGAACGCTTCGTTCAGGCAGATTTCGAGTTCGCTGCTCAACACTGTTTCATGCCTCTTCCATCGTGCACAGGAGGGGATGCTGATGCTGCCGGGCGTAGCTGGTCACCTGGGCCACCTTGGTCTCGGCAATCTCATAGGTGTATACCCCACAGACGCCCTTGCCGCGAGTGTGGACTTCAAGCATCACGCGGGTGGCGGTGGTTCGATCCAATCCGAAGATATGCTCGAGGACGTCCACTACGAACTCCATGGGGGTGTAGTCGTCGTTCAGCAGCACGACCTGGTACAGCGGGGGCCGCTTGGTCTGCGGCTGGGCCTCCTCCACCACCAGACCGTGGGATTGCTGTGTTCTTTCTTCGCTCATGTGCTCTCGTCGGATGTGGTCGATCCGGTGCCCTGCCTGGGTGCCGCGCGCGGCGCCGCTGCGCGGATACCGTGCCCCCCTATATAGGGCCGCCCACCCCTGCTGACAAGGCGCCACTGCGACATTGGACCGCTGCCGCGGCAGGAAGTTGGATCCGCTTTTGTGATATCTGTCTTGAGGCATCGAGCCCCTAGGACGTATTATGCAACGTCGGATATCCGCTTTGCGGGACAGTCACTTACTCGGGTTTTTTGATGCCACTTCCTAAAAGTCTGCGCGAGCTGTCTGCGGCTGCCGCGGTGGCCGGGGGTGGTGATTGGGCCAAATCCCTGCCCATGCTGGCTGCGGGCGCCATGGTGATGCTGCTGTCGTGGCAGGTCGTGCAGTTGGGGTGGTCCCTGCTGGCGGCCCGCCGACCCGCCGCTCCGCCGATCCCCGTGGCGACTGCGGCGCCGCCCGCCCCGGAGCAACCGCAATTTGACATCTCGGCGATCGTCAACGCCCATTTGTTCGGTAACCCGGCGCCGGTGGCCCCCACCGATGCCGACCCCAATTCGGTCGCCGCGACCCAGAGCCAGTTGGTGCTGGTTGGCACCATTGCCCAGACCGACCCCAAACAGGGCTTCGCCATCATTGGCGCCGATGCCGCCAGCGCCAAGCTGTACGCGGTCGGCAAGACGCTCGACGACGGCGCCGTGGTGCACTCGGTCTACACCGACCGGGTGATCATCGACCGCGGCGGCCAGTTGGAAGCCCTGATGATGCCGAAGCTCTACACCGCGGGCGCGATGCAGGCAGGCGCCCCGAGTGCCGGTTCGATCGGGCAGCAATTGCAACAGGCGGCCGCACAGAATCCCTCGCAGCTGACGGAAGTGATGCGACCTCAGCCCGTGTTTGCCGATGGTCAGCAGCGCGGCTATCGCGTCTACCCGGGCCGCAACCGCAAGTTGTTCAACCGGCTGGGGCTGCTGCCGGGCGACATGGTCACCGCGGTCAATGGCACCCCCCTCGATGACCCGGCGCGCAGCATGGAAGTGCTGAACGCCATGAACAGCGCGAGCAACGTACTGATTACCTTAGAGAGAAACGGCGTTCAGACGCAGGTTAATATCAGCAACGCCCAACTGGCCGCCGAGGCAGCGGGCGCCGTGCCTGATCCCCAGCCGGTGGCGGAAGCACCGCAAATGCCGTCGCCGGAACCCACGGAGTGATGATGACACCCAAGCTTTACCAATGGATGGCTCTGCAAGCCGCCAGCCTCGTGCTGACTGCTGTCGTGACGCTGGGCCTGCCCGGACCCGCTCACGCTCAGGCGCAGGGCATGATCACCCCCAATTACAAGGATGCGGATCTCGCCCAGATCATCGAAGCGGTAAGCGCGGTGACCGGCAAGAATTTCATCGTCGATCCGCGCGTGAAGGCGCAGGTCACGATGCTGTCCTCTACGGCGATGTCCCCCAATGCGTTTTATGAGGCGTTCCTGTCGATCCTGCAGGTCCATGGGTTCGTCGCCGTCCCGGCGGGCGGCGTGATCAAGATCATCCCTGACGCCAACGCGCGCCAGGTGCCTGCCAATGACCTGCCCTCGCGCGTCAGCTCCAGCTCGGATGAGATCGTCACGCAGGTGGTGGCGATCCGTAACGTCAGCGCCGCTCAGCTGGTGCCCATACTCCGGCCTCTGATCCCGCAGTACGGTCACCTCGCCGCCTACCCGGGCTCCAACATGCTGATCATCTCGGACCGGGCCTCCAATGTGAGCCGGCTGACCCGCATCATCCAGCGCATCGATCAGTCCGGCGATGAAGCGGTCGACGTCATTCCCATGCAGCATGCGAGCGCGGCTGAAGTCGTGCGCATCGTCAACAGTCTGTACGCCAATGCCGCAGCCGAAGGCGGTGGCGGACCGCAGGTCAAGGTGATCGCCGACGACCGCACGAACAGCGTGCTCGTGAGCGGCGAGAGCAGCGCGCGCTTGCGGCTGCGCGCGCTGATCACTCACCTCGATACACCGCTCGAATCCGGCGGCGACACGCAGGTGCGTTATCTGCGCTACGCGGATGCCGAGAAGATCGCGGCCAAGCTGCGTGAGCAACTGCAGGGCATCGTGGCAGTGGCCGGTCCTCCCGGTGCACAGGCCGCGGCAGCCGCGGGTGGCGGCGGCGAGAAAGGCGTGACGATCTGGGCCGAACCGCAAACCAATGCGCTGGTCATCACTGCTCCGCCCAAAGTGATGCGCTCGGTGATGGGCATCGTCGACCGGCTCGACATCCGCCGTGCGCAGGTGCTGGTCGAGGCGATCCTGGTCGAGATGTCGCAGGACAAGGCCATGGACCTCGGCGTCAACTGGGCGATCGCCGATCGGGATTCGCAAGGCAACCTGCTGCCGGCGGGCGGCTTCCTCTCGCCGGTAAAACAGTTCGGCCTCGGCGAACTCATCGCAGGGATCCAGAACCCGAGCGGCGTCAGCGCATTGCCGAATGGGCTGACCCTCGGCGTCGGCGAGATCGTCGACAGCGGATTGAGCTGGGCTGCGCTGGTGCGCGCCCTGAACGGCATCGGTAACACCAACATCATCGCCACGCCCTCGATCGTCACGCTCGACAACGAAGAGGCGGAGATCAAGATCGCGCAGGAAGTGCCGTTCATCACCGGTCAGTACGCCAACACCGGGACCACCAACGGCAACGGACAGGTCAACCCGTTCACGACGGTGCAACGCGAAGAGGTCGGCAACATCCTCAAGATCACGCCGCAAATCAATGAAGGCGACTCGGTGTTGCTGAAGATCTCGCAGGAGGCCTCGAGCCTCGCGGCGAGCTCCGAGCAGGTCAGCTCCACGGACCTCATCACCAACAAGCGCACGATCTCGACCAAGGTCATCGTGGAGAACGGCGGCGTGATCGTGCTGGGCGGCCTGATCTCCGATGAAGCGCGTGAATCGAAGCAGCAAGTGCCGCTGCTCGGTTCGATACCGGTCATCGGTGAGTTGTTCAAGACGCGTTCGGTCACCAAGGTGAAGACCAACCTGATGGTCTTCATCCGGCCGCGCATCCTGCGCGATGGCGTGGATGCGGCGATCGAGACCAACGCCAAGTACAACTACATTCGCAATCAGCAACTGACCAAGGGCAACGGCCGCGTGCCGCTGATGCCGAACGAGCGACAGCCCGTGCTGCCGCCGCTCGAGCAAATGGTGAAGCCGGAACTGGTCAACCCCGTGCAGCAGCCCTACACCGCGCCGGTCGTGACGCCACCGCCGGCCGTGCCGACCACGCCCTTCGGTCAGCCGGCACCGGCGCCATACAGCGCACCTCCCGCGCAGACCAGTCAATCGGGCATGGCGCCGCCGGCGCAATCTGAACCAGTGCATATCAACGTGCAGCAGCAGTCGCAGCCGGTGCACATCAACGTGCAACAACAGTCACAACCGCTGCAGCCGCCACCGGTGCAACCACCGCGTCCGCAGGGCACCTACCCGTGAACACTGCCACCACGGACGAGGCCATTGCCGCCGCCACCGGGCGCGTCGGCGATCCGGTCCGTCCGCTCAGCTTCACCTTCGCCAAGCGGCACGGCATCGTCGTGCGTTCCGTGGGCGAGAACGCCATCGAGGTGGCGGCGCGCGAGGGCGTCTCCCCGCTCGCGCTAGCCGAGGCCCGTCGCCATCTACGTCGCCCACTGCTGATCGAGCGTGTCACTGGCGAGCGCTTCGAGAGCCTGCTGCGTGAAGTCTACGAGGCAGGCTCCGGGGCCACGATGGACGCGATGGGCGGCCTCGAGGAGGAAAGCGACCTCGCGGATCTCGCACAGGACATACCTGAGGCCGCAGACCTGCTCGAGAGCGAGGACGAGGCGCCAGTCATCCGTCTGATCAACGCGCTGCTGACGCAGGCGGTGAAGGAAAACGCCTCGGACATCCACATCGAACCGTTTGAGAACCGGCTCGTCACGCGCTTCCGTGTCGATGGTGTGCTGCGCGAGGTACTGCAGACCAAGCGGGCCGTCGCGCCGCTGATCGTCTCGCGCATCAAGGTCATGTCGAAGCTCGACATCGCCGAGAAGCGCCTGCCGCAGGACGGCCGTATTTCGCTGCGCATCGCCGGACGCGCGGTCGACGTGCGCGTCTCGACCATCCCGGCCGGACATGGCGAGCGGGTGGTGCTGCGTCTGCTCGACAAGCAGGCCGGGCGGCTCGATCTCAAACAACTCGGCATGGACAGCGTCTCGCAGACACTGATCGATGAAATCATCCACAAGCCGAACGGGATCCTGCTGGTGACCGGTCCGACCGGTTCGGGCAAGACCACGACGCTGTACGCTGCCCTCGACCGCATCAACGACCGCACCCGCAACATCATGACGGTCGAAGATCCAATCGAGTATTACCTCGATGGCGTCGGGCAGACGCAGGTGAACTCGCGGGTCGAGATGACCTTCGCGCGCGGACTGCGTGCCATCCTGCGCCAGGACCCGGACGTGGTGATGGTCGGCGAAATCCGTGACCTCGAGACCGCGCAGATCGCGGTCCAGGCCAGCTTGACGGGTCACCTCGTGATGTCGACCCTGCACACCAACACCGCGGTGGGTGCGGTCACCCGCCTGCGCGACATGGGGATCGAGCCGTTCCTGCTGTCATCGAGCCTGGTCGGCGTGCTTGCCCAGCGGCTGGTGCGTGTGCTCAATCCCGCCACGCGCGAGGCGTACACCGCCGGCGAATACGAGCGCCGCCTGCTCAACCTGCCGGCGGACGCGCCCTCCCCCACGCTCTATCGCCCGAGCACGCGCGATCCGGCCACCGCGTTCAAGGGACGCACCGGTATCTACGAACTCGTGCTGATCGACGAGCACATGCGCACCATGATCCACGACGGCGCCTCGGAACTCGAACTCGAACGCTACGCTCGGACCCGCACGCCGGGCATCCGTGACGATGGCCGGGCCAAGATCCTCTCGGGCGTGACGACCATCGAGGAAGTCCTCAAGGTCACCCGCGAGGACTGACGCCGCACCATGGCAGCCTTCGAGTACGTAGCAGTCGATGCGGCCGGCCGCGAGCGCAAAGGCGTCGCCGAGGGCGACACGCCGCGTATCGTGCGTCAGCAGCTGCGCGAACAGGGATTGCTGCCGGTACGCGTCGAAGAAGTCACGCAAAAAGAAAACGTCCGCAGCAAACGGTCGCTGCAATTCGGTCTGCAGCGCGGGCTGAGCTCTGCCGATCTGTCACTGGTCACCCGCCAGCTCGCCACCCTGGTGAAATCGGCACTACCGCTCGAAGAAGCCCTCCTCGCGGTCTCGCAACAGACCGAAAAGCCACGCGTGCGCAACGTGATGCTCGGCATCCGCTCCAAGGTGATGGAGGGTTACACCCTGGCTGACAGTCTGGGCGAGTTCCCGAACTCGTTTCCCGAAATCTATCGCGCGACGATTGCAGCCAGCGAAAGCTCGGGTCACCTCGATGCCGTGCTGGAGCGTCTGGCCGACTACACGGAAAATCGTGAGGAATTGCGCAGCCGCACGCTGGCCGCGATGCTCTACCCGATCGTGCTGTTCGTGGTCTGCGCTGCGATCGTCTTCTTCCTGCTGGTCTCGGTGGTACCGAAAGTGGTCGAGGTGTTCCGCACCAGCGATGCCCAATTGCCCTTCCTGACCCAGATGCTGATCGCGGGCAGCGATTTCATGCGCAAATACGGGTTGTTCGTCATCGGTGGCGTAGCCGGAGCCATCTGGCTGTTCCGCCGCTGGCTGCGGATCGAGTCCAACCGCCGTCGCTGGGATCAACTGCTGCTTGGGCTGCCGCTGATCGGCAAGATCGTGCGGGGCTCGAACACCGCCCGCTTTGCCCGCACGCTGTCGACGCTGACGGCCAGTTCAGTGCCGGTGTTGGATGCGCTCAAGATCTCGGGCGAGGTCGTGACCAACCTGCCGATGCGCTCCGCGGTCGCGGAGGCCGCCGTGCGGGTGCGCGAGGGCGCGGCGATTGGCCGCTCGCTGTCGCAGAGCAAAGTCTTCCCGCCCATGATGATTCACCTCATCTCCAGCGGCGAATCGAGCGGCGAGCTCGACACCATGCTCGAGCGGGCCGCGCAGCATCAGGAACGCGAACTGAACTCGCTACTGCAGGCACTGGTGGGACTGCTCGGACCGATGATGATCCTGGTCATGGGCGGGCTGGTGCTGATGATCGTGCTCGCCATGCTGATGCCCATCTTCCAGCTCAACGAACTGGTGCGCTGAGCCCGCCCGTCAGGGCGACGAAGGCCGATCGGAAAACCTCACGCCGATCCACGCGGTACGCGGCGCCCCGGGCGACAGAAAGCGCGGGTCGTCGAAATCACCACCAAGCACGTTGGTAGGGTTGCCGTACGCGCCGAAGGTTGCGTAACGCTCGTCAGTTACGTTGTCGATCCGCGCGAACAGCTCCCAGCGCGGATTGAACCGGTAGCGGGTGTGTAGCGCGAGCCGATCGCTGCCGGGGATGGGATGCGTCTGGTTGCCTTCATCGCCACGCAGATATTGCGAAGACACGCGGGAGTAATCTGCGCCGACCGACCAGCGCTCCGAGATCGCGTGCTCGACACCGGCCTTGAGCGAGAACGCGGGCAGACTCGGCAATCTGTGCCCTGCCGACACTTCGATGTTGCCATCGACGGCGGCGGGGTTATTGCCGCTCGCCACCGCAAAGCCGGTGCGGAAAGTTGCATCGAGCAGGGCCGCATCCACGAACCAATTCAGGCGTCCCTCGAGCGTGGCGCCATCCAGACTCGCCTCGATGCCCCGTCGCCGCGTGTCACCGACGTTATCGAAGTAGCCGGCGTTGGTAAAAGCACCCGCGCTGATGAACAGGATGTCGTCGACATTGCGCGACTCGAAAACGCCGAATCGCCAACGCCACCCTTGCTGCTCGCCACGGACGCCAGCTTCCACCGTGGTGCTGACCACCTGATCGAGGTGCGGGTCAGCAACGAAGGCATTGGGCAGGCGGCAGGGATCCTCGGGATCCGCGCAGGTCAACTCGGCGGGAGTCGGCACCCGGCTCGCTTGTCCGATACTGGCGTACATGCTCACCGCATCCGTTAGGCGTCCCGTCAGGGACAACGAAGCATTGAGTCTCGAGAAAGCGTGATCACCGTCCAGCTCGGAACGCAGTTGATCTGCCAGCTTCACGGTGGAATGCCCGTAGCGCGCGGCCAATTGAGTAGACCAGCGCGGCGACCATTGCTGGAACCAGTTGAGATAAAGACCGATATTTTCGGCTGTGGTGCGTAACCCGGTATCGGCATCGACATCGATGAATCCGCCACCCACCGCCTTGCGGGTCGAATTCAACGCGCCCAACTCGGAGGACGCACGGTAGGTGATGCGGCTGCGGTCGGCCGTGAGCCCCGTCGTGAACACCCCGCGGCCCCACCGCAACCCACCGGACTCATGGCGTTTCGACCACTCCAGCGAAATCCCTGTGGTTTGCTGATCGATCTGACCGCGGTTCAACGTGGCACTGCTCAGTTCCACCCGGTTGGGTGCCGACTGACCGAGGCGGTCGACCACCACGCCGCCGTCCTCGCTGCACAACACCGTGGTGTCCGATGCACACGGCAGGTAGGGCGATTCATCGCCGTTGATCGAATCGACACTCGCATCACGGAACCAGACGGCCGAGCGCAGACTGGCGCTGCCCAGCCTGTGATCACTGCGCACGCTCACCAGCCATTGACGGTGATCACTGCGATCCGGACGAGTGAACACGGCCGATGGATGCAAGTCCAGCAATTGCACCGGTGCCGGACCATTGCCTATCAGATCAGCCTCGACGGCCGTCACATCGAGTGCCATAAACCCACGCGCGGTATCGAGTCGCAGATCGGTGAATACCTGATCGATGCGTGAGGGCGAGAAATCCCGCCAGCCCTCCTCCCGCTGGCTGGCCCCCGCGACGTACCAGTAGCCGCGCGCTGCCAGTGCTCCACCGGCTTGGGCCTGCACGCCGACGTTGCCGAACTCACCGAGTTGCAATTGAGCCTGCACGCCCGCATGGTCGCGTCCGTTCTTGGTTCGCAGCAGCGCTGCGCCACCCAATGCATTGCCGCCAAACAACGGTGAGGCGCCGGTCAGCACCTGCATCTCTGCCACCGCCACGGTGGGAATCAGCGCCCAGTTGACCGTATCACCGAACGCATCGTTGAGACGGATGCCGTCCCGGTAGACGGCCAGACCTTGCGGCATGCCAAGCATGGGCGAGGCAACAAAGCCGCGCAGATAAAGGTCCGGCTGCCACGCACTGCCCTGCGTCTCACTGGCGAATGCGTTGCCTTGGCGGCGACCCAACACGTCGGCCAGCGTGGATCCCGGCTCGCTCTCCAGCGCTTCCGCCGTGTAGCGGCGCACACTGCCATCGGCCGTGGCAACGGGCAGCACCTCCGCACCGAGCGGAGTGGCCACAACCGTGACGTTCTCGAGCGGCCCGGTTGGGGCTGCGGGCTCCGCCCCGTCCGCGCCTGCACACACCGCGATCAGGCCACAGACCGTGCGAACCGGACCACCCAGAACGCCGGCCGGGGCAAGCTGCAGACGACCGACCGCTGCTCTCATCTCAACCGCGTCCTTTGACGGTACGCAACAGATCACGCCGCTCGCGTTTGTCCGGCCGTCCCTGCGAGACTGGCGCGGAAAGCCGGTTCAGTTCACGCACATGGGCCCGCGCCGCCTCGCTTTCGGCGGTTTCGGCATAGTGGGTGCGAGCTTCGCTGCCCGGACCGCGTCGGACGGGGATGCCTTTGACGTCCAACTCGAACCGCTCGCGGTCGCGGACGATGCGCAGGCGGTCGCCGACCTTGACCTGCCGCGAGGACTTGACCCGCTCACCGTTGACCTGGACATGCCCGCCATCGACCGCTTCCTGCGCGAGACCGCGAGTCTTGAAAAATCGCGCGCACCACAACCATTTGTCGATGCGCAGGCTGCCGGCAGCGGCCGCCCTATCGGCACCACTGTCATCGTCGCTTTCGGTGTCTGACGGGCGGGAACCCGGCTGGGGCTGACGTCGATCCACGGCAGGATTATAGGCCGCATATAATCCCCGCGCAGGCGAGGAGAGATCGACGTATGGACAAAGGGTTTCTGGAGCGACTGAGGGCTCAGGCGGACGAACTGAAGACCCAGGGGCTGTTCAAGCCCGAGCGCGTGCTGGGTTCACCGCAGCAACCGGTGGTCAGGCTCGCCGATGGCCGGGAATTGATCAACCTGTGCGCCAACAACTATCTGGCGCTCGCCAATCACCCGTCGGTGCGCGAAGCCGCCCATCGGGCCATCGACCGCTACGGCTACGGCATGGCCTCAGTCCGTTTCATCTGCGGAACCCAACAGGTACACAAGGATCTCGAGGCGCGTCTGAGCGCATTCCTCGGCATGGATGACACGATCTTGTATTCCTCGTGCTTCGATGCCAACGGTGGCCTCTTCGAGACGCTGCTCGATGAGCAGGACGCGGTGATCAGCGATGCGCTCAACCACGCCAGCATCATCGACGGTATTCGCCTGTGCAAGGCGCAGCGCCTGCGCTATGCCAATGATGACCTCGACGAACTCGAGACGCGTCTCAAGGAGGCTGCGGGCGCGCGCGTCAAATTGATCGCAACGGACGGCGTGTTCTCGATGGACGGCACGATTGCACGGCTGCAGACCATCTGCGACCTGGCCGATCGCTACGGCGCGCTCGTGATGGTCGATGACTCTCACGCCACCGGCTTCGTCGGCCGCGGCGGACGGGGAACTCCTGAGTACCGCGAGGTGATGGGCCGGATCGATATCCTGACCGGCACCCTCGGCAAGGCACTGGGCGGCGCGGCTGGTGGCTATACCGCCGCCCGCAAGGAAATCGTCGCCTGGCTGCGCCAGCGCTCGCGTCCCTATTTGTTCTCCAACAGCATCCCGCCGGTGATCGCCGCCACCACGCTGCGCGTGCTCGATCTAATCGAAAATGGCGACGACCTGCGTGAGCGCCTGCGCGACAACACCAGTCACTTCCGCAGCCGGATGAACGCCGCCGGTTTCACCATCGCAGCGGGCGAGCATCCCATAGCTCCGGTGATGCTCGGCGATGCCGCGCTCGCCGGTCGTTTCGCGGAACGGCTGCTCGAGCGTGGCGTCTATGTCATCGGCTTTTCCTACCCCGTGGTGCCGCTCGGCAAGGCGCGCATCCGCACGCAGATGTGTGCCGGACACGACCGGGCACAACTGGACCGCGCCATCGATGCATTCATCGCGGTCGGCCAGGAACTCGGCGTCATCGCTCAACACGACACCCGGAGCCATACCGTATGAAGGCATTGGTCAAATCGCAGCGCACGCCCGGCATCTGGATGGAGGACGTACCGGAACCCAAAGTCGGTCCGAACGACGTACGCATCCGCATCCGCAAGACCGCCATCTGCGGCACCGACATGCACATCTATCTATGGGACCAGTGGGCACAAAAGACCATCCCGGTGCCGATGCAGGTCGGTCACGAATACGTCGGTGAGATCGTCGAGATGGGCAGCGAGGTGCAGGGATTCAGCATCGGTGACCGCGTCTCCGGTGAGGGCCACATCACCTGCGGGTACTGCCGTAACTGCCGGGCCGGACGTCGGCACCTGTGCCGAAATACCGTGGGCGTCGGAGTCAATCGTGCCGGCTGCTTTGCCGAGTATCTGGTGATTCCAGCCTTCAACGCATTCAAGCTGCCGGACTCGATCAGCGATGAGGTCGCCTCGATCCTCGACCCCTTCGGCAATGCAACCCACACGGCACTCTCGTTCGATCTCGTGGGCGAGGACGTGCTCATCACCGGCGCCGGACCGATCGGCATCATGGCCACCGCCATCGCACGGCATGTCGGCGCACGACACATCGTCGTGACCGACGTCAACGAATACCGACTGGACCTTGCGCGCAAGATGGGTGCCTCACGCGCCATCAACGTCACGCACCAGTCATTGGACGATGCGATGCGCGACCTCGGGATGGCCGAGGGCTTCGACGTGGGCCTCGAGATGTCCGGCAATCCTGCCGCCTTCCGCGACCTGCTGCGCACCATGCATCACGGCGGCAACGTCGCGCTGCTCGGCATTCCGCCGGAGAACACGGCGATCGACTGGAACGAGGTGATCTTCAAGGGCCTGGTGCTCAAAGGCATCTACGGCCGCGAGATGTTCGAGACCTGGTACAAGATGGCGGCGATGCTGCAGAGCGGACTCGACATCTCGCCGATCATCACTCATCGCCTGCCCATCGCCGACTTCCGCGAGGGCTTTGAGATCATGCGCAGCGGCCAGTCGGGCAAGGTGATCCTCGACTGGGCCGCCTGAATCGGCTGCGGCCTCAACGACGAAAAAATGGCAACGGTGCCCCGGCACGGCTGCTGAAGTCCCGCCACGGCTGACCGAGCGCGCTCAGCGCACTGGCAGCGATCTGCGACTGCAACAGACACTCGCCTGCGGATGCGCCTGCCTGCGGCTGGACCACGCCGGGTCCGATCGCAGCGACCCAGATTTCCTCTGAGCCCTCGATGCCGGTCTGGGTGTAGTCACGCATGTAGTTCGGGTACATCTGCAGGTATTTGGCGCTCGAGTGCTCGAGCCAGGTCGCATCGGCACGCTTGCCGCGTCCATGATCCGTGGTGACGATCAACGTCGTGCGACCACGGTAGTAAGGATCCGACTGCGCCTGCTCCCACAGCTGGCGGATATAGTCATCGGACCGATTGGCGGCGGTCAGGTATTGATCATAGTCGCCGAGGTGAGCCAGTTCGTCCGTATCTCCGAAACCGACGTACAACACGCGAGGACGGGTCGTGCGCATCAACTCCAAGGCATAGCGTGCGGTCAGCACCTCGGTCGGCATCCGTCCGCCCATCGGGGCGTTCACGGGCACACCGCTGCGTTTGTCGTTGATGATGTAGGGAAACACGTCCCAGTTGCCCACCGCGGCCACGGTGCCAGCAAAGGTCGGGCTACGGTTCAGCCATTCCAGAAAAGTGACGTTCTGGTTGTAGTTCTTGTCGTTGCTGGTGATGGTGTCATCAGCCGCGCCGGTGAGGATCTCGTTGTACCCCGGGTAAGAGAACCACATGTCGTTCGCCACCCGCATGCACTGACCGCGATCACGGTTGCCGTACAGCACGCCGCCCTGCGCCATGACCTCATGCAGGAAAGGCATCAGGGCGCGGGCACGATCCGGGACGTCGAACCAGGCGGCCTTGAGTGTCTCCTTGAGGTCTTCGTCGGTGTAGTGACTGTTCTCCAGCAATACCGGGTCGGGACCGCGGAAGACCTCCTGCCAGCGCAGGCCGTCCAGCGTGACGAGGATCAGGCGCGACTCGCCATCGCGCGGTGCGGCCACGGCAGCGGGTGACAGCAGTACCGCCAGCGCGATCCCGAGCCCTACGATCAATCCGCGCATGTCTGTGACCTCTACCTAAGTGGGACGTGGATGAACCGGCGATTTACCAGATTCTATCGCCAGTTCGATGGCCCGACCCGCCCATCTGCTGCCCGCCTCCCGTCCGTTACCCCGCAAACCAAGGCTGGGGTCAATGCTCACTTAACAGGCCCCTTCCATGGATAGTAGACTGGCGGGTGTTACGCGCCGCCTAACGTACCCCGCCGGCGCGCCCGCCAACCTGAGGATTACACCCATGCCACTCGTCTCCATGCGCCAACTGCTCGATCACGCCGCCGAAAACGGTTACGGCCTGCCGGCATTCAACGTCAACAACCTCGAGCAAGTGCGCGCCATCATGGAGGCCGCCGACGAGACCAACAGCCCGGTCATCATGCAGGGGTCGGCAGGCGCGCGTAAGTACGCGGGCGAAGCCTTCCTGCGCCACCTGATCCTCGCCGCCGTCGAGTCGTACCCGCACATCCCGGTGGTCATGCATCAGGACCACGGCCAGTCGCCGGGCGTGTGCATGGCAGCCATCCGCTCCGGGTTCTCGAGCGTCATGATGGACGGCTCGCTGCTCGAGGACGGCAAGACGCCCTCCTCGTATGAATATAACGTCGAGACCTCACGCAAGGTCACCGACTTCGCCCATTCGATCGGCGTGACGGTCGAGGCCGAGCTCGGCTGCCTGGGTTCGCTCGAGACCATGAAGGGCGACAAGGAAGACGGCCACGGCGCCGAAGGCACGATGACGCGCGAACAGTTGCTCACCGACCCCGCCCAGGCCGCCGACTTCGTGAAGAACACGCAGTGCGACGCGCTCGCGATCGCGATCGGCACCTCGCACGGCGCCTACAAGTTCACCCGCAAGCCGACCGGCGACATCCTCGCCATCGACCGCATCAAAGAGATCAACGCCCGCATCCCAAACACCCATCTGGTGATGCACGGCTCATCGAGCGTGCCGCAGGAGTGGCTCGAGATCATCCGCAAGTACGGTGGCCAGATGAAGGAAACCTACGGAGTGCCGGTCGAGGAGATCGTCGAGGGCATCAAGCACGGCGTGCGCAAGGTCAACATCGATACCGACATCCGCCTCGCGATGACAGGCGCGATGCGCAAGCACATGGCCGAGAAGCCTTCCGAATTCGATCCGCGCAAGTTCCTCGCAGATGCCCAGGCGGCAGCGAAGGGCATTTGCAAAGCGCGTTATGAGGCCTTCGGCTGTGCCGGCCAGGCGGCCAAGATCAAGCCGCTGTCGCTCGAGAAGATGGCCGACCGCTACAAGAAGGGCGAACTGAACCAGGTCGTCCGCTAAAGTTGCGTGCGGGCGCGGGCGCCGTGAAGGCGCTCAGCCCGCGCTCGACCAATCGACGAGTCCGCTCCACGCCGTCAGCAGTACCAGCAGACCGAAGGCGATGCGGTACCACGCGAACGGCACGAAGGTGTGCGTAGCGACATAGCGCAGCAGCCAGCGCACACAGGCGAACGCAGCAACGAACGCCGTGACCATACCGACGACCCAGATGCCGAGGTCGTCCACCGACAGCAGATCGCGTTCCTTATAGAGCGAGTAGAGCGACGCCAATCCCAGCGTCGGAATCGCGAGAAAAAACGTGAACTCGGTGGCCGCCTTGCGCGACAGCCCGAACAGCATGCCGCCGATGATGGTCGCGCCCGAGCGACTCGTGCCGGGCACCAGCGCGAAGGCCTGCGCGATGCCCATCTTGAGCGCGTCGAGCGCCGTCATCTGATCGACGGACTCGACCCGCACCACATGCTGGCGCTTCTCCGCCCACAGGATCACCAGACCACCGACGATGAAGGCGGCCGCCACCGTGGGTGCATTGAACAGGTTGGCCTTGAGCGCCTTGCCAAACAGCAAACCGAGCACAGCGAGCGGCAGGAACGCAATCGCGATATTGACGAACAGACGCCGCGCGGACGGCTCATGGCGCAGACCGCTCAGCATGCCAAGCAACCGTGCGCGATATTCCCAGACGACGGCGAGGATGGCACCGGACTGGATCACGATCTCGAACAACTTGCCGCGCGCATCGTTGAAATCGAGCAAGGTGGCCGCGAGGATGAGGTGCCCGGTGCTGGAGACCGGTAGAAACTCGGTCAGCCCTTCCACCACGCCGAGGATGGCGGCCTTGAGCAGCAGGATCGGATCCACCGGGATCAGTCCAGCCGACAGGCGAGGCAATAGGAATAAATTCCGCGCGGATCGCTCAGCCGCTCGATGCTGCGTAGTTCACGGACCAGAGGTGCCAGCGCCTGCGGCAGGGCGGGCAACGCATCCTTCGGCAACAGCGGCACGAGCGCGCGCGTCAGCGCACCGCGCAGACGCAGACCCAGGGCATCGCCGAAGCCGGGCTGGATCTCGTCGTAGACCACGTCGTAATCCTTGCCGAGTCCGGCGAGCTCCGCAGCCAGTTTGATGGCGTCGCGATAACCCCCGAGCTGATCGACGAGACCCAGGCGTTTGGCGTCGGCACCTGACCAGACGCGGCCCTGCGCGATCTTGTCGATGGCCGCGACGTCCTGCTTGCGGGCGCGCGCGACGTGACCGATGAACTGCTGATATTCGTACTCGATGTTCTGCTGCAGAATCTGCCGCGTCGCCTCGCTGACCGGACGGTCCGGGCGAAACGCGTCGGACAGCGCGGTGGTGCCGACACCATCGGAGTGCACGCCGAGGCGGGCCAGGGCGCGGTCGACGGTCGGGAACATCGCAAAGATGCCGATCGAGCCGGTGAGCGTCATCGGGCTCGCGACGATGCGGTCGCAATCCATGGCAATGTAATAACCACCGGAGGCAGCCAGACTGCTCATCGACGCGACGATGGGCTTGCCAGCCTTGCGCAGTCCCTCGACCTCGCGACGGATGACCTCACTGGCAAACACGCTGCCGCCCGGACTGTCGATGCGCAGCACCACGGCCTTGACGTCGTTGTCCTTGCGAGCGGCGCGCAGCTGCTTGGCGAGCGTTTCACCGCCGATGGTGCCCGGCGCGTCTTCACCCGGCACGATCTCGCCCGACGCGACGATGACTTCGATCTTGCGCGGCGATTTCTTGCCGAGCGCCTTGCCGGAGCGAACGTTGGTGAGGTACGAACCGAGATCGACGCCGCGAAAGGAATCGCCGTCATCGCCCTCACCAGTGATTTTGCCGAGGCGTTCCTCGACCTGATAACGCCCCTCGAGCGCCGTCACCAGACGCGCATCGAGCGCGGTTTTGGCGAGGCTGCCGCCCGCCTGCTTCAGTGCCGGACCCGCCTCGTCGGCGTAGCTCTGCAGCGCATGCGGCGCAAGGCCGCGCGCAGTTGCCACGTTTTGTTTGTAGTCGCCCCAGATGGAATTGAGCCACGCCAGACTGGCCTCGCGCTCGGCCGGCGACATGTCGTTGCGCGTGAACGGCTCGACGGCCGACTTGTACTCGCCGACGCGGAACACGTTCCAGTCGATCGAGAGCTTGTCGATCGCGTCCTTGAAGTAGGAGCCGTAATTGCCGAACCCGTCGATGTAGACCCAACCCTTGGGATCGAGGTAGATCTGGTCGGCATTGGCAGCCACGTAGTACTGCGGCTGGGAGTAGAGATCGCCGTAGGCGATGACCGGCTTGCCGCTCTTACGGAAATCACGCACGGCGCTCGCGACTTCCTCGAGCTTGGCGAGCCCGCCGCCGTCCACGCTGCCGAGGTCGAGATACAGCGCGCTGATGCGGTCGTCCTTGCGCGCCGCCTCGATCGCATCGACCACATCACGCAGCAGCGTTTCCTGCGGCAGGCGATCCAGGGCCTCGGCGAGCGAGCGCTCGAGCGCATCGCCAGTCAGTTGCTCGACGATCGGGCCCTGAGGTGCCACGACCAGTGCGGACTTCTCCGGCACGATCGGGATGTGCCGCGAGAACGCTGACATGACGATCGCGAAGATTGCCAGCAGCAGCAACAAGTGCAGGAACTTGCGCAGGCCATCGAGGCCACGCCAGAACCAGCCGAGCACCCCGCCGATGGCCCGCAGCATGAGCAGGTCTCAGGCCGGACTCAGACCTTCTCTTCGATGCGAGCGGCCTTGCCCGTGCGATCGCGCAGGTAATAGAGCTTGGCGCGGCGCACGCTGCCCCGACGCTTCACGGTGATCGCGCCGAGCGACTTGCTGTAGGTCTGAAACACGCGCTCCACCCCTTCGCCGTGCGAGATCTTGCGCACCGTGAATGAGGAGTTGATGCCCCGATTGCTCTTGGCAATGACCACGCCCTCGTAGGCCTGGACGCGCTCGCGGTCACCTTCCTTGACCTTCACCTCGACGACGACGGTGTCGCCCGGTGAGAAATCCGGCACTTCGCGAGTCATGCGCCCGGCATTGAGCGCGGCAATGATGTTCGTCATAAGTCACCTTTCCCGATCAGGTATTCATCGAGGAGCTTGCGCTCCTGCTTGCTCAAATCCCGGCCCGCCAACAGGTCAGGCCGCCGTTCATGGGTGCGCCCGAGCGCTTGTTGAAGCCGCCACTGCGCGATCTGCGCATGATTGCCTCCTTTGAGCACCTCGGGCACCGTCCGTCCCCGCCACGTCTCGGGCCGCGTGTAGTGCGGCCAGTCGAGCAGGCCGTTCGTGAACGACTCCTCGACCGCCGACTGCGCATCGCCGAGCGTGCCCGGCAACAGCCGCGCCACCGCATCGATCACCACCAGCGCCGGAAGCTCTCCGCCGCTCAATACCGCATCGCAGACCGAGACCGATTCGTCGACACAGGTTGCGACAAACCGCTCGTCCACGCCCTCATACCGTCCCGCGACCAGCACCAGCTGCGCGAGCCCGGCAAACTCCGCGACCTTGCCCTGCGTGAGCGGGGCGCCGTCGGCGGCGAGATACACCTTGCGTGCCGTCGGCAAGAGCCGCGCGGCTGCCTCCATGGCGAGCGCCAACGGCTCCGCCTTCAGCACCATCCCGGGACCGCCGCCGTAGGGGCGATCGTCCACCGTCTGGTGCACATCCGTGGCGAATTGCCGCGGGTTGATCGTCTCGACCGTCAGCACGCCCCGTTCCAGAGCTCGCCCGAGCACGCCGAACCGAACCGCATGCTCGATGAATTCCGGGAACAAGGTGATGACCAGAATCTTCACGCCCGTTCCCCATGCACCCTCAATCGTCCGGGTGCCAGTCCAAAGTGATCCTGCCCGCGTCGAGGTCGACCGCCAGAATCCGCTCCCGCACCAGCGGCACCAACCGCTCCCGACCGCCCTTGATCACCAGCACCGGGTGAGCGGGCAACTCGAGGATGCCGTCCACCCGACCCAGCCGGAACCCGTCGGCGTTGGACGCCTCGAGCCCCTCGAGATCGTGCAGGTAGTACTGCCCTGCCGCGACCGGTGGCAGCGCTGCGCGCTCCACGTGAACTTCGTACCCCGTCAACGCCTGCGCCGCTTCGCGCGAGTCGACTCCTTCGAGCTGGACGGCGATGAAATGCCCGGCCCGCTTCCAGTCCAGCGCCGTGGCCTGCCGGCGTTCGCTCCCGCGAACCAGGTGCCATGGCCGATACCCGACGATGCCTTCGGGAGGGTCGGCGTAGGACTGGATCTTCACCCATCCCTCGACCCCAAACGGCGCGCCCACCTTACCGAGGATGACCGGCCTGTCGGCACTCTCATCCATCCGACCGGTCATCGCTGCTCCCTACGTGCCGCGCACGTGCGCGAGCCGATCGGCGCAGTCTCAGGCCGCAGCAGCCGTCTGGCTCTTGCGATAGACCTTGACCAGTTGCGCAACGCGATCCGACGGCTGCGCACCGACGGACAACCAATGCTCGATGCGCGGGATGTCCATGCGCAATTCCTGGCTGTTGCCACGCACAACCGGATTGAAGAACCCGACCTGTTCGAGCGTGCGGCCACCGCGACGACGGCTGTCCTGCACCACGACGTGATAGAAGGGTTCTTTCTTGCCGCCGCGGCGGCTCAAGCGAATCGTCACCATCTCAGAATATGCCTCGGTATGGGTCACGGGCGACCGGATCGCCCGGCCAAAAAAGAGCCGCGAACTATAGCAAATCCGTAGAAAAAAGAAACGCTTGAGCGGGATCAGCCCAAACCGGGCGGCAACCGCCCCGCCATGGAGCGCATCATCCGGCTCAAGCCGCCCTTGCCAAAGCCCTTCATCATCTTCTGCATCTGCAGGAAGTTCTTCAGCAGGCGGTTGATATCGGCCACCTGGGTGCCCGAGCCGGTGGCAATCCGGCGTTTGCGCGAACCGTCGATATTCTTGGGAAAACGCCGCTCTTTGGGGGTCATGGAGCGGATGATGGCGATCTGCCGCCGGATGTCCCGCTCGTTGCCCTGCGGCAGCTGACCCGCCTTGGCCTGCAACTGCGCGGGCAGCTTGTCCATCAGGGCTGACATGCCGCCCATCTGCTCCAGCTGCTGCAACTGACCGAGCAGGTCCTCGAGGTCGAAATCCTTACCCTTGGCCACTTTACGGGCCAGTTTTTCCGCCTCCTCCCGGTCGACCTTGCGGGTGACCTCCTCGACCAGCGAGAGCACGTCGCCCATGCCGAGGATGCGCGAGGCCATGCGTTCGGCGTGGAACACCTCGAGCGCATCGGGCTTCTCGCCCATGCCGACGAACAGGATCGGCTGACCGGTCACCTGCCGCACCGACAGCGCCGCACCACCGCGCGCATCGCCGTCCGCCTTGGTCAGTACGATGCCGGTGAGATCGAGTGCGGCGCCGAAGGCTCGCGCGGCATTCACCGCGTCCTGACCTGCCATGCTGTCGACGACGAACAGCGTCTCGATGGGCCGCAGTGCCGCGCCCAGTTCTCGCACCTCGTCCATCAACTCCGCGTCGACATGCAGACGGCCAGCCGTATCCACCAACAGCACGTCGTACACCCCGCGCCGCGCCTCCTCCAGCGCATTACGCGCGATGTCGAGCGGCCGCTGCGACGGGTCGGAGGGCGCGACGTCAACTTCGAGTTGCTCGCCGAGACGCGCCAGCTGCAGCATCGCCGCCGGACGGTAGACGTCCGTCGACACCATCAGCACCCGCTTGCGCTCCCGCGTCTTGAGCCAGAGCGCGAGCTTGGCGGCCGTGGTGGTCTTACCCGCGCCCTGCAGGCCCGCCAGCAGTATCACGGCCGGTGGCTGCGTTCGCAGGTTGAGTGATCGCGTCCCCTCACCCATGACCCGCACCAGCTCATCATGGATGATCTTGATCAGCGCCTGGCCGGGCGTCAGTGATTTGTGAATCTCCTGCCCCACCACCCGCGCCTTCACGCCGTCGATGAAATCCTTGACGACCGGCAGCGCGACATCCGCCTCGAGCAGTGCCATGCGCACTTGGCGCAACGCATCACTGATGTTCTCTTCGGTCAGGCGGCCGCGACCGCGCAGGCCGTCGACCACGGCGGACAGGCGTGAGGAGAGCTTGTCGAACACGGCAACCTCGTCAATGACCGCCGGGCCGCGGCGCGACCCGCAACACGGGCAGGAAGCGCGGATTATAGAAGGGCTGGCCCGGCGCTGCCGTGCCTCCTCAGCGGGCGCCGGTCGTGGCATGATGCGGCCCTCAACTGGTCACCTGCCGGGCGCCCCGCTTGCTGCTGCCACTCATTGCCCTCGCCTGTTACCTGATCGGAGCGATCTGGCTCGGGTACACAGCCTACCGGGGAGACGGCCCGGAAGGCCGTGGCGGGCGCATTGCTGCCGTTGCCATCGCAGCGTGCGGCGTCTTCGTGCACCAGAACGCCTGGCTGCAGGAGCGGCGACTCGCGCCGGACGCTGCCCTGTCGCTGGGCGACACCGCGGCGCTGGTCAGCATCGTCATTGCCGCGGTCGCCATCATCCTGGCCCTGTTCCCGCGGCGGCGTGGCATCGCCGCCTTGCTGCTCGGTATCGCCGCCCTGCTCGAGCTGACGTTCTCCGAGGGTGCGCGTCAGTTCAGCATCGGACGACCGGGGTGGGAACTGGCCGTACACGTGGCGATGGCTGCCACGGCGTTCGCCTTCCTGACCATTGGCATGGTGCTGGCGGTCGCGCAATTCTGGATCGATCGGCGGCTGCGCAGCCGTCAGCCACTGGGCTGGATGAGGATCCTGACACCCATCGAGTCGCTCGAATCAGGCTGCTTCCAAAGCATCATGGCCGGATTCATCCTGCTCACGCTGGCCCTGTTGTCCGGCGCCATGTTCATCGAGAACCTGTTCGCTCAGCACCTCGTGCACAAGGTCGTGCTGGCGATCATCGCGTGGATCGTATTCGGCATCCTGCTGGTCGGACGCCTGCGTTATGGCTGGCGCGGCCGCAAGGCCTTGCACTGGACGCTCGCCGGCTACCTCCTGCTCGGCCTCTCCTATTTCGGCAGCAAACTGGTGCTCGAAAACGTATTGGGCCGGCACTGGGGCTGATGCACGGTGCCTGATCTACCGCAGGGACTACTGTTCGGCATTCTGGTGCTCTGCATCCTGATTTCGGCGTTCTTCTCGAGCACCGAGACGGCGCTGATGAGCATCAACCGCTACCGCCTGCGGCACCTCTCGCGCGAGGGCAGTTCGAGCGCGCGCGCCGCCGAGAAATTGCTGCAACGGCCGGACCAGCTGATCGGGATGATCCTGATCTGCAACAATTTCGTGAACTCTGCGGCGGCGGCCATCGTCACGATGGTGTCGCTGGAACTGGGCGGCGAGGCCTACGCAGCGGCCGGCGTCGGCATCTTCACGGTCCTGCTGATCATCTTCGGCGAGGTGGCGCCCAAGACCTTTGGCGCGCTGTACCCGGAGCGGCTCGCCCTGCCATCGGCGCACGTCTACCTCGTGCTGCTGAAGATCCTCTATCCGGTCGTCTGGCTGACCAACCTGATCACCAACGGCGTGCTGCGCCTGCTCGGTGTGTCTCAGGAAAAGGTCAACAGCACCTCGCTCAGTTCCGAGGAACTGCGCACCATCGTCGCCGAGGCGAGCACGGTGATCCCGCACCGTCACCAACTGATGCTGATGAGCATTCTCGACCTCGAGCGCATCAGCGTCGAAGACATCATGGTGCCGCGCAGTGAAATCACCGGCATCGACATCGACGATGATTGGGACGAGACGGTCGAATTGCTGCGGCAGGGCCGGCATACGCGCATCCCCTGCTATCAAGGCAGCCTCGACAACCTGATCGGCGTGGTACACATGAAGCGCGTTGCGCGACTGCTCGCCCGCGGCGATCTCGATCGCGAACAGCTGATCGAACTGGCACGCGAGCGCGAGGCCTACTATGTGCCGGAAGGCACCTCGCTCAACACGCAGCTGCTGCAGTTCCAGCGACAGCGCCGGCGCATGGCGTTTGTGGTCGACGAATACGGCGACGTGCAGGGACTCGTCACGCTGGAAGACCTGCTCGAGGAAATCGTCGGTGAGTTCACGTCGGACCCAAGCTCGTTCCACAAGGACGTGCACAAGGAACGGGGCGACAGCTATGTGGTCAACGCCGCCGCCAGCGTGCGGACGCTGAATCGCAAGATGGGCTGGAAGCTGCCGACCAGCGGTCCACGGACGCTCAACGGACTCATCCTCGAATATCTCGAGAACATTCCAGAACCTGGGACCGCGCTGCGGATCGATGACTACGCGCTCGAAGTGCTGCAGACCAGCGACAATGTGATCAAGACGGTGCGGCTCAAACAACTGGCGCCGGTCAGTGGCCACGCAGCGGGGCCGGACCGCCACTGATCAGACACGCTTACGCGATTGGCGCGATTGGCGCGATTGCTTAGAGCATGCGCTGCAGCGCATCGGCGAGCCGCGCCACGCCCTCCACCTCGATGCCCTCGATGGCCTTGCGCGGTGCGTTCGCCGCCGGCACCAGCGCCCGTTTGAAGCCCTGCATCGCGGCCTCGCGCAAGCGCTCCTCGCCGAACGGCACGGGACGGATCTCGCCGGTCAGGCCCAGCTCGCCGAAGCAGACCGTGTCGGCAGGCAGGGGACGATCGCGCAGGCTCGACACCGCAGCGAGCACTGCCGGCAGGTCCGCGGCAGTCTCGCCGATGCGCACGCCGCCCACGACGTTGACGAACACATCACGCCCCGCCGTCGACACGCCGCCATGCCGGTGCAGCACCGCGAGCAACATCGCGAGACGACTGGATTCGAATCCAACTGCGACGCGGCGCGGATTCATACCCTGTGCCTCGTCGACCAAGGCCTGCATTTCAACCAACAGGGGTCGGCTGCCTTCGCGCACCACGGTGATGACACTGCCGGCCACCGGTTGCGCATGGCGCGAGAGAAAAATCGCGGACGGGTTGCGGACCTCGCGCAGTCCCTCATCCACCATCGCAAAGACACCGATCTCGTTCGCCGAGCCAAAGCGGTTCTTGACTGCCCGCACGACCCGGAAGCGGCTGCCCGGATCACTCTCGAAGTACAACACGGTATCGACCATGTGCTCGAGGATGCGCGGACCGGCAATCTGGCCTTCCTTGGTCACGTGGCCGATGATGAACACCGCAGTGCCCGAATCCTTGGCATGACGCACCAGTCGCGCGGCGGATTCGCGCACCTGTACCGCAGATCCAGGCGAGGACTCGCTGAGCTCGGTCTGCATGGTCTGTATCGAGTCGATCACCAGTACGTCGGCACGCATCGCGAGCGCCTGATCGATGATGGCCTCGATGCGGGTCTCGGCGGCCAGACGCAGCGCGGTGTCGGCGAGCCCGAGCCGCTGTGCTCGCAAGGCCACCTGCCGGACGGACTCCTCGCCCGACACATACAGCACGGCGCGCTCGCGGCTCAGCGCGTCGGCCGCCTGCAGCAGCAGGGTCGACTTGCCGATCCCCGGATCGCCGCCGAGCAGGATCACCGAGCCCGCGACCAACCCACCGCCGAGCACCCGATCCAGTTCTGCGATACCGGTCTGAGCGCGCGGGTCGGCCTGCCGGGCAATCTCGGCGACCGTGCGGGCGGAGGTCGCGGCGGGGCCGGCCGCGCGGACCGGCCGTGCGGCCGTCCCGCTCACCAACTCGAGCGTGTTCCAGGCCTGACAGGCGGGGCACTGACCCTGCCACTGCGAGGTCTGGGCACCACAGGTTCCGCAGACATAGGTGGGCTTGATGCGTGCCATGCGGCGCTCACTCAACAGGGTTAACAGGAGGATTGCCTGCGATCAGGGAAAACCGAGAGTCCGGGGGCCGGAAAAACAACCGTATTGTGAGCTTCCCGACACTTTGTCGGGGATCGCGCAGGTATATTATCCGACATAATGGTTCGCACCAGCGATGACACGGTAGTCATGGATCTGAGCCGAATGCGGCAACGGGTGGCGGAAGCTCCCCGCGCGATCGGCCCCTACCGCATTCTGCACGAACTCGGTCGCGGCCAGATGGGCATCGTCTACCGCGCCTACGACCCGACGCTTGCACGCGACGTGGCCCTCAAGACCCTGCGCCTGAGCGATGACTTTTCCGGTGACGATCTGATCGAGGCGCGCACCCGCTTCTGTCGCGAGGCCGAACTCGCCGGCCGACTCGCCCATCGCCATATCGTCACCGTGCACGCGGCTGGTGAGAGCGACGGCACGGCCTGGCTCGCGATGGAACTGCTGAGCGGTCACCAACTAAACGAATACACCGTGCCGCAGCGCCTGCTGCCAGCAGCGGTAGCCAGCGAACTGGGCGCTCGACTGGCGACTGCCTTGGCTTATGCACACCGCAATGGCGTGGTGCACCGCGACATCAAACCGGGCAACGTCATGTACGAGCCCTCACGCGGCGAGTTGAAGATCATGGATTTCGGCATTGCCCGTCTCACCGATTCGGTGCGCACGCGCAGCGGCGTGGTGCTCGGCACACCGTCCTACATGTCACCGGAACAGTTGCAGGGCCGCGAGTTGTCGGGACAATCCGATCTGTTCTCACTCGGCGTCATGCTCTACCAGTTGCTCACGGCACAGCTGCCGTTCCGCGCCGACTCGCTGCACAGCCTCATGCTCGCCATCGCGCGAGAGCCCCATGCACCGCCGAGCCTCGTCAATCCGGCCCTGTCCGGGCGCTACGACGCCTTCTTTGCACGGGCGCTCGCCAAGTCGCCGGTCGCACGCTTCGCCGACGGCCAAGGGTTTGCGACGGCACTGCGGGAGGCCTGCGGTCGCTGAGACCGCGTGAGTAGCCGATGCCCTACAGAAACAAGTTCCGGTTTCGCGGTGTGACCGACTCGGGCAAGGTACGCGCCCACAACGAGGACACGTTCGGCACCGACCCCAACATCGGACTCATGGTGCTGGCCGACGGCATGGGCGGCTACAACTCGGGCGAGGTCGCGAGCGGCATTGCCGTGCGTACCATCATGAACATGGTGAAGGAGTCGGTGGAACGGGAGAACCTGCTGCTCGCCGATGAGCGCAGTGGCCTCAGCCGACCGGCCATCCTGCTGCGCAATGCCATCCAGCGCGCCAACCAGCTGATCGTGCACACGGCCCGCACTCAGGAAGCCTGTGAAGGCATGGGCACGACGGTGGTGGCTGGCCTGTTCTACGACAACAAACTGACGATCGCTCACGCGGGCGATTCGCGACTGTACCGCGTGCGGGGCGGTCACCTCGAGCGGATCACGCAGGACCACTCTCTGCTGCAGGAACTCGTCTCGCGCGGGTTCTACACGCCGCAGGAGGCACGGCGGGCAACCTCTAAGAATTACGTGACGCGGGCGCTCGGCGTCGACGCGGCGCTAGACATCGAGGTCAACGAGATCCCGGTCCTGAAGGACGACATGTATCTGCTGTGCTCCGACGGCCTGCCGGACATGGTCGAGGATGAGGACATTCAGTTAACCGTCAACACCTTTGGTGCTAACCTTGACTCGCTGGGTCGCCAGTTGGTGATGCTCAGCAACGACAACGGCGGGCGAGACAATATCTCGGTCGTGCTTGTCCGGGTGCTCGATGAGTTCCCGGCCTACCGTGGCGTAGTCGACACGGTACGCCGCTGGCTCAAGACATAGCGGGGCGAGGGGGCGATCATGAGCAGACTCATACTGGGACACGGCGGACAGTTACTCGCCGAGTTCAACATGAGCAAGGAGCGCTACACGATCGGGCGACTCCCAGACAATGACATCCGCATCGACAACCCGTCGGTCAGCGGCAATCACGCGCTCGTCATCAACATCCTCAACGACTCTTTCCTCGAAGACCTGAGCAGCACCAACGGCACCTACGTCAACGGACATATCGTCAAAAAGCATGCGCTGCAGCACGACGACGTGATTACGGTCGGCCAGCACACGCTGCGTTACGTGGACAGCGATGCCGAAGATGCGGCGCTGGAATTCGCCAGTACCACCGTGCTCGATCCCGAGGAGGCGGCGCGTGCCTCGACGGCAGCGACCACGGTGGCGATGCGCTCGTTCGCCAAAGACAAAAAGGCAGCGCCGACGGCGCCGCCCAAGGCCAAGCTGCAGATACTCTCGGGCCGCTCGGCTGGCCGCGAACTCGACCTCACCAAGACGTTGACCACCGTCGGTCAACCGGGTCGGCAAGTGGCTGCCATCACACGGCGCGCCGACGGTTATTACATCGTGCACGTCGAAGGCGGTCAGACCGGCGAGTTCCCGCAGGTCAACGGCAACGTGATCGGACAACAGGCGCTGCGCCTGCGCGACAACGACGTCATCCAGCTGGGCGGCGTCAAGATGGGATTCTTCGCGACCTGACGCCGCCGGCAGCGTTTATCAGCTGAACTCGTGCGGCACCCGCTCGGTCACCGCGCAGAGCAGCTCGTAGGGAATCCGCCCTGCCAGTGCGGCGATCTCCTCCACCGGAATCGCCTCACCCCACAACACCACCGGATCGCCGCTCGCCACCGGCGGGATGTCGGTTACATCGACCGTGATCATGTCCATCGACACGCGCCCGATCAATGCGGCCCGACAACCCTTGACGAGCACCGGCGTCCCTGCCGGCAGGCCTCGCGGGTAGCCGTCACCGTAACCTGCAGCAACCACCGCCATGCGCGTGGGACGCTCGGCTCGCCAGACGCCACCGTAACCCACGGTCTCACCCGTCGGCACCTGTTTGACGGCAATCACCTCAGACTGGAGCGTCATCACCGGTCGCAACTCGAGCTGGGCACCCCGCATCCCGATGAAGGGTGCGACGCCATACAGCATGAGTCCCGGACGCACCCAGTCGCCGCGGGCACCGGGCCAGCCGAGCAGCCCTGCCGAATTGGCGATGCTGCGCGCACCCGGCAGATCGCGGGTGACCTCGCTGAACAACTGCAGTTGCCGCGCAGTCATCGCGTCGTCGCGATCATCGGCGCAGGCCAGGTGCGTGGTGAGCACCGGCGGCTCGATCACGCTGGCGATCCGCTGCAACCGCGCATGGGCTGCGGTAAATGCCGCGGGCCGCAGACCCAGCCGATTCATCCCCGTATCGAGTTTCAGCCAGACGTTGAGCGACGTCGTACCTGGGTTAGCTTCGAGCATCGCAACCTGCTCGAGGCTGTGCACCATGACGTCGAAGCGCTGCTGCGCGGCAAGCGCGAGTCCATCGGGACTGAAAACGCCCTCGAGCAGCAAGATGCGCTGCCCGATACCGGCAGCACGCAACGCCAGCGCTTCATCGAGCCGTGCGACTGCAAAGCCGTCGGCGGCGGCGAGCGTACGCGCCGTGTCGATGAGACCGTGCCCGTAGGCGTTGGCCTTGACGGCAGCCATCACCGCCGCGCCCGGCGCACGTGCACGCGCGACGCCCAGATTGTGGCGCAGCGCGGCGGTGTCGATGCGGGCGCGGATCAGGGAATGCAAGCGGTATTCCTGCGCGGACCAGACGGCGAACGGACGGATCGCCGTCAGCCACCGTATCCGTAGTCGACGGTGGCGAGGTTCTCGAAACGAGTGTACTTGCCGAGGAAGGTCAGATGCACCTCGCCGGTGGGACCGTTGCGCTGCTTGGCAATGATGATGTCGGCGATGCCCTTGCGCGGGGTGTCGGGCTCGTACACCTCTTCGCGATAGATGAGCATGATCAAGTCCGCATCCTGCTCGATGGCGCCCGACTCACGCAGATCCGACATCACTGGTTTCTTGTCGGTGCGCTGCTCGACGCTGCGGTTGAGCTGCGAGAGCGCGATCACCGGCACGCGCAGCTCCTTGGCGAGCGCCTTGAGTGACCGCGATATTTCAGAGATTTCCGTGGCCCGGTTTTCCTTGTTCCCAGCGACCTGCATCAGCTGCAGGTAGTCCACCACGATCAGCCCGAGACCCTCCTTGCGCTCACGCGCGAGCCGGCGCGCGCGCGCCCGCACCTCGGTGGGCGTGAGCGAACCGCTGTCGTCGATGAACAGCGGCGCGTTGCGCATCTGCGCGATGGCCCCATTGATGCGTGCCCAGTCCTCGTCGCCGAACGCACCGGTACGCATGTGGCCCTGATCGACACGACCCAGCGAGGAAATCATGCGAAAGGCCAACTGCTCGCGCGACATTTCCATCGAGAACACCGCGACGGCCTTGTCGGCTGCGATCGCTGCGTTCTCGGCGATGTTGAGTGCGAGCGTGGTTTTACCCATCGACGGACGGCCGGCGATGATGACCAGATCGCCCGGCTGCAGACCGGCGGTCATGCTGTCGAGTTCCGTGTAGCCGGTACTGACGCCGGTCAACTGTCCCTGCGTCTGATGCAGCATGTCGAGACGATCGATGGTGGGGCCGAGCACGTCACGCAGCGGCAGGAAGCCACTGCCCGTGCGATGACCCTTCTCCGCGATCGCAAACACGCGCCGTTCGGCTTCATCGACCAACTCGTTGGCAGGGCGCCCTTCACTCTCGTAGGCGCTGCCGGCGATCTCGCCGCTGACGCGGATCAGCTGCCGCAGCAGCGACCGCTCGCGCACGATGTCGGCGTAGGCACGGATGTTGGCGGCGGTGGGCGTGTCGCGGGCGAGGCCCGCAAGGTAAGCGAGGCCACCCGTCTCCTCGGTCTGCCCCTTGCGCGTGAGGTATTCGGCGAGCGTGACGGCGTCGCTCGGTTCATTGCGCGCGGAGAGTTCGGCAATGGCCTCGAAGATCAGCTGATGATCGCGACGATAGAAATCGTCCGCGGCAAGACGGTCGGCGACGGAATCCCAGGTGGAGTTGTCGAGCAGCAGACCGCCGAGCACCGACTGCTCGGCGTCGACCGAGTGGGGCGGAATGCGCAGACCATCGGCGTTGCCGACCGCAACCATTGGCGCGGCGCGGGACTTGCGACGCGGTCGGCCCGAACGCTCGGACTCCTGCTCCATCACCACCCCGGTGCGAGGATCAGCCCTCAGCGGTAACCGTGACCGGCAGATCGATCTCGACGTCGGTATGCAGGTGCAGCTTGACCTGATGCTCACCGATGTGACGGATCGGACCGCCCGGCAGACGCACTTCGCTGCGCTCGATCTTCACGCCCTGGCGGGTGATCGCCTCGGCGATATCGGAGGTGCCGATCGAACCGAACAGCTTGCCCTCGGTGCCCGCCTTGACGGCGAGGTTGAGCTTCAAACCCTCGAGTTGCGTCGAACGCTGTTTGGCACTCGCCAGTTCATCGGCAGCGAGCTTCTCCAACTCGGCACGGCGCTCCTCGAACTTCTTGAGGTTGGCAGGCGTCGCAAGCGCGGCCTTGCCCTGCGGCAGCAGGAAATTGCGACCGTAGCCCGGCTTGACCTTCACCTTGTCGCCGATGGTGCCGAGGTTGGCGACTTTCTGCAGCAGGATGACTTCCATCGTTATGCCCTCGAATGAATCTTGTTGCCTACGTCCGTCGTCAGGTCACGGTCGCCGCAGCAGGCCGCGAACGTGACCAGTTATCCAGAAATCCCCAGCTGGCCAGCAGCACCACCGTGAGTGGCGCGATCAGCAGCAGGAGCGCGTAGATGGCCCACAGCCATCCCGCATTCAACCGACCCACGGCCACGGCGCGGTGCGCCGCTGCCAGCCCGACCAGAACCAGCGCGCCGAGAAACAGGCGCGCCAGATCATCGACGAGCGCATTCGTCGTGAACAGCGAGGCGACGATCGCCATGGCTGCACACGCCCCGAGCACTTGCCCCAGCCGCAAGGACTGGAATTCCGGCCCGAAAAAAGCCTGGCCTTCTCGCTGCGACTGCCACCAGCGGCCGAGAAACAGCGCGCACATGGCCAGCACCAGCGTCAACACCACCACCCAGCCCCACAGCGTCCGGGCCAACGCCTCGACGAAGCCATCCAGCTCGAGGTGCCGGCCCACGGCGCGACTGCGCATCTGCGCCGCGAGGTCACGCACGAACGGTGCCCAGAACTTCTCGGGATCACCGAACGAGGCATGCAGCACCACCAGCAAGACCACCGCCGCCAGCGTCGCCACCTGCAGGCACATCGACAGCGAACCCGTTCGCCGCAGCAGCCAGGCCAGCGCCAGCGGAGGCCCGAGCACCCAGGCCGCATACACCAGACCCACCGGGACCGGTCGCCCCGCAAAGACCATCGCTGCCGTCAGCAGGGCACTCGCACCGAGTGCCACCGTCAGCCCGAGCCGCTCGCCCCGCACCAGCGTGACCAGCGCCGGGACCGCGCCCGGCAGGAAAAACGCAAACCCGACCCCGAACAGCGGCAACAACCCCAGCAGTCCGGTCGCCACCACGGCCCCGCCCGGATTGGCTGCAAGCCATGCGGCTAGGTTGCGCTGCATGGTGTCACCGCAGGCGCGGGGATCGGCCCCTGTGTGCCGCGACGCTCAGTGCTGGTCGGTGTACGGCAGCAGCGCGAGGAACCGCGCCCGCTTGACCGCCAACGACAACTGGCGCTGATAGTTCGACCGCGTGCCGGTGATGCGGCTCGGGACGATCTTGCCCGTCTCGGTGATATAGCCCTTGAGCGTGGCGAGATCCTTGTAATCGATGCGCTCGACGCCTTCGGCGGTGAACTTGCAGAATTTACGACGGCGGAAAAAACGTGCCATGGGTCACCCGGATGGAATTCTGGTAGTGGATCTACTGTGTGCTTGCTGTGGCTTTGACCGCGGCAGCTGACCCGCCCGCGGCAGGCCGGCGTGCGACGATCGCTCCGCTCAGTCGCGGTCGCCGCGGTCACGGTCACCGCGATCGCCGCGGTCACCACGATCACGATCGCCACGGTCGCCGCGGTCACGGGGGGCATCGTCACCTTCCGGCAACGTCGACTCCTCGACCCGACCGCCTTCTTCCGCGGCGCGCGCCATCGGCGACGGCTCGGTGACGGCAGAGGGCATCGAGATGACCATGTTGCGGATCACGGCATCGCTGAAGCGGAATGCCGCGGTGAGTTCCTCGAGCGCGGCTTTGTCGCACTCGATGTTCATCAGCACATAGTGTGCCTTGTGAATCTTCTCGATCGGATAGGCCAGCTGGCGGCGGCCCCAGTCCTCGAGGCGGTGGATGGCACCCCCCTTCGCGGTGATGATGGTGCGATACCGCTCGATCATCGCCGGGACCTGCTCGCTCTGGTCAGGATGGACCAGAAACACGACTTCGTAATGACGCATCGACTACTCTCCCCGTGGATTTCGCCACCCGAAAAATGCGCGGTGTGGCAAGGAGTTGAAACAAACCGGGGCCCGCTGAGGGGCGTTCCGGGCCGCGCATCATAGCGGAGCGGGCCAGCCGGGGCAAATCGCCACCGAGTGGGTCAGCCGGCGCGTCAGGCGCCGTGTCAGGCAACCTGTCAGGCGTCGTGTCAGGCAACCTGTCAGGGCGTCTTGCGGGTGCGACGCTGCCGGACGGCCTCGAACAGCACGACGCCCGTTGCAACCGACACATTGAGGCTCTCGACCGAACCCGCCATCGGTATCGAGACGAGCTGGTCGCAGCACTCGCGGGTCAGTCGCCGCATACCCTCCCCCTCCGACCCCATGACGATGACGGTGGGACCGCGCAGGTCCGCCTCGAACAGCGTCTTGTCCGCCTGATCGTCGGTGCCGACCAGCCAGAGGCCCCGCTCTTTGAGTTCACGCAACGTCCGCGCCAGATTGACGACGGCCACGAACGGCACGGTCTCGGCCGCCCCTGCAGCCACCTTGCGGGCGACGGGCGTGAGGCCAGCGGCACGGTCACGCGGCGCGATCACGGCCGTCACCCCAGCGGCGTCGGCGCTGCGCAGGCAGGCACCGAGGTTGTGCGGATCCTGCACGCCGTCCAAGACCAGGAGCAGCGGCGCGTCACCGGCTGCCTCGAGCGCGTCCTCGAGTTGCGTTTCCGGATCACCCGCGCGCGGCGCCAGTTCCGCCACGACGCCCTGATGCCGACCACCGTCGGCCAGCGCGTCGAGCTCGGCGGCCTCTGCCGCCACCACCGCCACGGCAGCTCGCTGGGCGAGTGTGCGCAGCTCCGCCAGACGCGCCGCATCGCGCCCCTGGGCGAGCAGGACCCGCTGCACGCGCTGCGGCGTGCGCATCAGCAGCACCCGCACCGCATGAATGCCGTAGGCCACCGGCTTCGACATCAGCGTCTCCGGCGACCACCGCGCGGCGGTCGCGGTCGCTGCGTCACGGCCATTGCACTGGCGAGTTCGAAATCGACACGCCGCTCGTCCAGCGAGACGTTGGTGACGCGTACCCGCACGCGATCGCCGAGCTTGAAGGTCTTGCCCGAACCGCGGCCCACCATACGGTAGCCGGACCGGTCGCGCGCGAAGTAGTCCTGCCCGAGCGAGGAGACGTGCAGCAGGCCGTCGACCTGCATGCCCTCGAGTTGCACGAACAAACCGAAGTCGACCACACCCGAGATGATGCCCTCGTACTCCTCGCCGATGCGCTCCTGCATGTAGTAGCACTTGAGCCAGGTCAGCGCGCCGCGGGTGGCCTCGTCGGCACGCCGTTCGCGGAAGCTGCAGTCGAGACCGAGCACCGGAAACGCGCCGTGCCAGTCGATCAGCTGCTGCGGATCGCCGCCGCGCAGCACCAGCCGGATGCCGCGATGCACGACCAGATCCGGATACCGCCGGATCGGCGAGGTGAAGTGCGCGTAGTGCTCGAGTGCCAGCCCGAAATGACCGATGTTGCCCGGCTGATAGACTGCCTGCGGCATCGAGCGGATGACCGCGGTCGAGATGAGCCCCGCATCATCGCGGTCGCCGATCTTCTGCAGCAGGTCGCGCAAGTGATCGGGCGTGACTTCCTCCGCGGCCGGCAACCACAGACCGAATTCACGCAGGAACTGACGCAGCGTCTCGAGGCGCTCGATCTCCGGCATGCCGTGTACGCGGTACAGCGTGGGCACTTTGTGCCGGTCGAGGAAACGCGCCGCCGCCACATTCGCCGCGATCATGCACTCCTCGATGAGCCGATGGGCGTCGTTGCGCGGCTGCTCGATGATGGCCGCCACCTTGCCCTCGGCATCGAACTTGAGCTTGAGCTCGGGCGTGTCGAGCTCGAGTGCACCGCGGCCCGAGCGCTCGCGCGTGAATGCACGATAGACGCCGTGCAGTGCCTGCAGCCGTTCGCGCAAGCTCGTGATCTTCGCCGGATGCTGGGCGTCCGGCCGCTCCAGGAATTGCCCGACCTGGTAGTAGGTGAGGCGCGCCTTGGAGCGCATCACGCCCTCGAAGAAACGCGAACGCGTGATGCGGCCGGTGTCGCTGACGCGCAGTTCACAACACAAACAGAGCCGATCCTCGTCCGGCACCAGCGAGCACAGTCCGTTAGACAGCGCCTCGGGCAGCATCGGCAGCACGCGATTCGGAAAGTAGACCGACGTGCCGCGCTCGCGCGCCTCGACATCGAGCGGACTGCCCGGCTGCACGTAATGTCCGACGTCCGCGATGGCGACGATCAGACGCCAGCCCGAGCCTGCACGCTCACACCAGACCGCATCGTCGTAGTCGCGCGCATCCTCACCGTCGATGGTCACGAGGTCGAGACTGCGCAAGTCCTCGCGGCCCGCGATCGCCGCGACGGGAATGCTCGCACCGAAAGCCGCCGCCGCAGCGCTCACCTCCTCGGGAAACTCGCTCGGCAGCCCGTGCGAGTGGATTGCAATGTCGGTCTCCATGCCAGGCGCGCCATGATCACCCAGCACCTGGGTCACCCGCCCGACGGGCTGGGCGGACCGCGACGGCTGCTGCGTCAATTCGACGATCACGATCTGCCCGCTTTGCGCGCCGCCGAGTTGCGCCGCTGGTACCAGCACCCGGTGCGTGACCCGTGGATTATCCGGTGTCAGATAGGCGAGACCCGCTTCGAGGTGCAGCCGGCCGACCACCTCGCGCGTGCGTCGCTCCAATACTTCGACCAGGGTGCCCTGCGCGCGGCCGCGGAAGCGGGTCGCCTCGATACGCACGGCGATTCGGTCACCGTGGATGACCTCGCGCATCTGCGCCGACGGCAGGTAAACCGGCGCCGAGGCGTCATCGGGCAGCAGCCAGCCATCCCCGTTGCGGTGCCCCTGCACGGTACCGACCACCAGACCGGCCAGCTGCTCGCGCAGACAGTACTGGCCCCGCCGGTTCTGCACGATCTCACCGCGCTTGACCAAGGCGGCCAGTTGCGGTTCCAGGTGCTCACGTGAAGCGCCCATGAGTTCGGCGATCTCATCGATCAGCGCCGGGTGAGCTGCCCGGCGCAGGGCAGCCAGCAGCGCGGTCTCCGGGGTGGCTGCCACCCGTGGCGCTACCCTGCCGCGTGGTTTACCGCCCGTCTTGCCGGGCACATGCCGGCCGTCACGTGTCTTTCTCATCGGTCCTTCGTCTCATTGGTCCTTGCGTTGACAGTCTCGCGTTGACAGTCCCTTGGGCCGCCAGTACATTGCGCGTCCTTTCCTCGGCGCGGCGACATCGCGGCGCCGCGCACCTAAGCCCAGGTGGCGGAATTGGTAGACGCACTAGTTTCAGGTACTAGCGGGTAACACCGTGGAGGTTCGAGTCCTCTCCTGGGCACCACTATAAAGTGAGCTTCTCTCTCGATCGGATTCTAACCGGATGTCGCTCTCTGCCGGCTGCGACTTTCAGACATCTTGGGTGGCATTTGGCGTCGTGAGGGCGCCGATCAAGGTCGACGGGGCGAAGGATAGCGGGTTTTCGGTTCGAGCACGCGACGGCGCACCGAACGGACCTGTCAGCTCCTCGCCAGTCAACTTCGTCGCGACCACGATTGCTTCGACTTGCGCAGGATCGACTCGGACGCCTGTTGCGCATCTTCTCACGACAGCGACCCTTACGCCTGCGCGCGCAGACGCTCACGAATCCATTGGGGGAACTGGGCTTCTTCCATACTTCCAGCGGCCAGAGCAAAAATTGCCTCGCTCGCTTCAACCGGCGTCGCTACCAGACCCTGCCCGTTGATCGCGAGAAAGACACCGACCGCGCGAAATGCCACGCGTGTTGCCATCTACGAATCCGTGATTGGGCGCGAGGGCGAACCCGTGTCCGGCGGCCAGCCTGGCCTGCAGCCTGACTCGGTCTTGATTTATGCTCTGTTACCCTATGTCGAGTGACCGCCTGGGATGAATCGCCCCAACCCATCTGACGAGCACGGCGTGCTGAGCGGCCTCGGCCGCTGGCGACACAGCAGCCTCGTACGCTGGGGATTCGCCTACGGCGCGGCCGCGTGGGTGCTGCTGCAGGCGCTGAGCCTCTTGGCGGGTGTCTATGGCTGGCCCGCGTGGGTCATGCGTCTTGCCGTCGCTCTGAGCCTCACCGGATTCTTTGTCACTCTGGTGTTGGCCTGGTACCACGGCGAGCGTGGCGCAAAACACCTCTCGCGCCCTGAGCTTGCCTTGCTTGCAACAATCGTCGCAATTGGTGCGGGGGGCGTATGGCTGTCCGAGTCACGGCAGGCATCACCCACTGCCGCCGCATCCCCGGCAACGCCCAGCGCCACAGCAACCACCCCGGCACCCGCGACCCCGGCACCGACAGCCGCCGCAGCGCCGCCGCGCGCCATCGCCGTGCTGCCCTTCCGCAATCTCTCCGACGACCGTAACGACGGGTATTTCGCCGAGGGTATCGCCGAAGAATTGCTCAATCGCCTTGCGCATCTGCCCGATCTGCACGTCGCCGGCCGCACCTCTTCTTTCTCCTTCCGCGACAAATCCACCGACTTGCGCAGCATCGCGAAGCAACTCGGCGTGTTCTACCTGCTGGAGGGTAGCGTTCGACGCTCCGGCAATCAGGTTCGGGTGACGACGCAACTGATTCGCGCGGATACCGGTTTCGAAGTGTGGTCGGAAACCTACGACCGCGAACTCAAGGATATCTTCGCTGTTCAAGATGAGATCTCGGCCGCGATCATCGACGCGTTGCGGGTCAATATGGCCGGCGGTGCGGCCGATTTTCGTCCCACCGCCAACGTCTCTATGAACGCCTATCAGGCCTATCTCAAAGGTCAGTCGCTCATGTCGACGCGGCGTCCCGGCAGCCTGCAGGCGGCCCGCGCCGAATTGCAGGCGTCGATTGCCATCGCGCCTGATTATGCGCCGGCACTCACCGCACTCGCACGCACTGATTTGTTGATCCCGATGTGGTCCCAGCTGACCAGCGAAGCCGTGCGAAAATTGACGGAAGAAGCGACGCAGATGGCCCGCCGCGCTTTGTCGATCGATCCGAACGATGCGCGAGCTCACGCGGTGCTGGGCACCATCCATTCGAACAGCGAGTGGCGCTGGGACGAGGCCGAGCGTGAGTTCGCACTCGCCCTGCAACTGGCCCCCAACGATGCCGAGGTGCTGAATTTTGCCGGTGACTTCTACCGCATCCTGCTCGATGAGAAGCGGATGATGGCGACCGAACTGCAGGCACTGAAGCTCAACCCGCTGGCCATCTACAACCATAGCGATCTGGCCTGGGCGAGTCTGGCGCTGGGTCGCTATGAGGACGCGATCAAATATGCCCACTCGGCGCGCGACATAGATCCGGAACTGATCGACACGAATCTGATCCTCGTGTGGAGCTATGGCAAGCTGGGTCGGATCGCGGAGGTCCGTCGTACAGTGCTAGAGGCGCGGGAACGCGCGCGGGGCGGCGAGCCTCAACATCTGCTGCTGGATTCGTGGGCCGCGATCGCCGAGGGACGCCGCGCGCAGGCCCTGGCATTGCAGGCCCGACTCGAGCCCTACGTTGCACGCGGCGAATACTCGAGCGGATTGCTGGGATACAACCTGCTGCTCTTGGGCGATGCACAGGGCGCACTGAAATGGCTCGAGCGCGGCTACCAGGAGCGCGACCTGCAACTCGTGTATCAGGAGCCGGTCAACCTCGGCGAAGTTGGCCGCAATCCCGTCACCCGCGCGCTGCTGGAGCGGCCGGGTCTGCGTGAATTGGTCGAGATACGACGCAGCAACGGCCGCTACCCCTGAGCGCCACGCTCAAAGCGCCGCGCTCGGCCGAGCCGCGATGCGCTCGCGCCACTCGGCAAGATGCGCGAGGCCCGCATCGGCTGGCTTGAATTTCACCAGCCGCGCAAACTCGATGGCGCAAAACGCAGTGATGTCGGCGATGGTGAACCGCACACCGGCCACGTAGGGCCGCGTCGCCAACTGGCTGTCGAGCCACGTGGCGTGCTGCAGCATCTTCTCGCCCTGCGAGCGGCCGAAGTCGGCGAACTGGGGCTGCTCGAGCACGGCGAGCCCCGGATGCGTATGGCGAATGTAGTTCGCACCCACCACGAACAGCGTGAACTCGACCTGCCGGTCAGCCATCTCGATGAAGGCGCGCTCCTCGGCATCCACGCCCATCAGGTTCGGCTGCGGCCAGCGCGACTCGAGATAGGTGCAGATCGCACGCGATTCAGCCAGATACCGTCCATCGTCGAGTTCCAGCACCGGCACTCGCGCGAGCGGATTGCGGGCGAGGAACGCGGGCGTCTTGTGTTCGCCGGCATTGAGATCGATCACGTGCCGTTCGATGCCGGTAATGCCTTTCTCCGCAATGAACATGTCGACACGGCGCGGATTCGGGGCGCGGGCCGAGGTATGCAATTTCATGAGTCGTCTCCGTCAAGCGTCAGTGTGCGGGCTGCGGCCACTCCCATCTTACCCGCTGCGGCCACAGGCCACTCGACTGCGCGGGCCTCTATCGATCGGGTGGACCTCGCGCGATGACGCACAGCCCGGAGATAGGTGGAATTGCCCCGGGGATCCGTCGATCAGACGAGTCTCTTTCGATAACGCGCTCCAGTCTGTAACCTTGCATCTCATGACCCAGATCCTGACCCAGACACGCTTCGGCCAACGCCTCATCCCCGCCCTGCTCCTTGCGCTGCCCGTGGCGGCGCACGCACAGGCCACGACCCTCAACACCGGCGACACCGCCTGGCTGATCACGGCCACGGCACTGGTGCTGTTCATGACCCTGCCGGGGCTGGGGGCCTTTTACGGCGGCCTGGTCCGCACCAAAAACGTGTTGTCGGTGCTGATGCAGTGCGTGGCCATCACCAGCGTTGCCACACTGGTGTGGATCGCCTGCGGGTACTCGCTCGCCTTCGCCGACGGCGGCAGCGCGCAGGCAGTGATCGGTGGACTCGACAAGGCCTTTCTCGCCGGGGTCGCTCGCGACTCGCTGACGGGCTCGATTCCGGAAACCGTGTTCGCGATGTTCCAGATGATGTTCGCCGTCATCACCCCGGCGCTGGTGATCGGTGGCTTTGCCGAGCGCATCCGCTTCAGCGCAGTGCTCGGCTTCACCGTGCTGTGGCTGCTGCTGGTCTATGTCCCGGTCACGCACTGGGTCTGGGGCGGCGGCTGGCTCGCCAAACTCGGTGTGATGGATTTCGCGGGCGGTATCGTGGTGCACGTCAACGCGGGCATGGCTGCGCTGGTCGCGGCACTCGTGATCGGTCGCCGTCGCGGCTTTCCGCAGGTGGCCATGGCGCCCCACTCCCTGCCGCTCACCGTGCTCGGGGCCGGCATGCTCTGGGTGGGTTGGTTCGGCTTCAACGCGGGCAGCGCTCTTGCCGCCAACGGCAGCGCAGGGATGGCGATGCTGGTCACTCACGTCGGTGCGGCCGCCGGCTCGCTCGCGTGGATGGTCATGGAGTGGTGGCGCTACGAGAAGCCGAGCATGCTCGGCATCGTCACGGGCATGGTGGCCGGCCTCGGCACCATCACGCCTGCATCGGGATACGTCAGTCCACTCGGCGCGGTGATCATCGGCGGCGTGGCCGGCGTGATCTGCTTCATGGCCACGCAGGTGCTCAAGCGCAAGCTGGCGATCGACGACTCGCTCGACGTCTCGCCGGTGCACGGCGTCGGCGGCGTGGTCGGCAGTCTGTTGACCGGTGTGTTCGCCAGCACCGCGTTGGGCGGTGCCGGCACGACCAACGGCTCGGTGCTGAGTCAACTCGGTGCACAGACCGTCGGCATCGTCGCCACCATGGTCTGGTGCGGCCTCGTCACGTGGTTGATCCTGAAACTGCTGGACGTCACGGTGGGACTGCGCGTGAGCAGCGAAGAGGAGTCGGAGGGACTCGACCTCGCTGCGCACGGCGAGCGCGCCTACAGCGAGTGACCTGCACCCGCCGGCGGCGCAGGCCAGCCGGCTCTTGGGACACACCACGCGACAGGCGTCTAGCCTTGCTGCAGCCCGGCAGCCATTCTGGCTGCCGGCGCTCGCGGCGCGCCGATTCAGGCGAGCAACCGCAACACGGTGAACGCCGCCATGCCCGCGCCGATGGTCGTCAACAGGTTGCGACTGAGCAGAAACGCCGCGGTGGCCACCAGCGCCGCGAGCAGCCGATGGTTGCCGAAGGTCAGTTGCAGTACGCCCTGATTCAACACCAGATTCGGAATGACGATGGCCGACAGCGCGCAGGCCGGCGCATAGGCGAGCAACCGATCGACCAGCGGCGGCAACTGCGCGCGTTCACCGAGCAGCAGCAGCAGCGAGCGTGTCAGCACCGTGGCGCAGCTGACCCCGATGATGGCGATCCAGATCCACAGGTCGCTGTGCGCGGGACTCATGCACCCACCCGCAGGCCCAGGCCGCGCAGCAGTTTCTCGGTTCCGAGCGCCGCGATCACGCCGCAGAGTATTGCCGCCAGCAACCCAAGGCGCAGCGGCCAGCCGTACCCTGCGACGGCAACGCAGGCGGCCACCACCACGCCCGCCGCAGCCGGCGGCCGCAGGCAAAACGGAATCAGCAGCGCGAGCAGGGCGAGTGTGCCGGCGAGATCCAATCCCCACTGGGCCGGCACGCGCGTGGCGAGCGCGATGCCGAGCAAGGAGGTGACGTGCCACACCACCCAGTTCACACTCGCCATGCCGAAGAAATAGCTGCCGCGCTGCGGCCATGCGGGATCGCGCTCGAGGCGGCGCATGAACAGCACGAAGGTCAGATCGCCCGTCAGATAACCCAGCAGCAGACGACGCTGCCAGGGCAGGTGCGCGAGCGGCTTGCGCAACACTGCACTGTAGATCACGAAACGCAGGTTGACCATGACCGCGGTGAGTACGATCACCCACACCGGCGACCCGCCCGCGAACAAGGGCAGCACGGCCAGCTGCGCCGAGCCTGCGTAGGCGATGGCCGACAGACCGAGCGCGTGCGCCAGCGACAGGCCCGACTGCACCATGGCGACCCCGGTCACGAGACCCCAGGCCGCGATACCGGGCGAGGCAGGCGCCATGTCACGCACGCCCTCCATGAAGGCGGCGCGACGCGCGACGATATCAGTGCTGTCGTTCAAATCGATTTACCGCCTGCGCACGGGACGCCGGCCGCGAGCGCGGTGGCGGACGCCGGTCAGTCGTAGGGGTGACGCAGTACGATGGTCTGGATGCGGTCGGGCCCGGTCGACACGATGTCGATCGGCACTTCCGCCAGTTCTTCCATGCGGGCCAGATAGCTGCGCGCCTTGGCCGGCAGCTTGCCGAACTCAGTGATGCCGGCGGTGGGTTCACTCCAACCCGGGTGATCCTCGTACACCGGCTCGCACTCGTCGAAGCGATGCGGCAAGAGCGGTGGTTCGGAACACACCTGCCCGTCGATGCGATAGCCGGTACAGATGCGGACCGTGTCGAGTCCGTCGAGCACGTCGAGCTTGGTGACACCGAGACTCGAAATGCTGTTGTGCAGCACGGCGCGGCGCAGAGCAACCGCGTCGAACCAGCCACAACGGCGCGGCCGCCCCGTGACTGCGCCGAACTCGTGACCGACGCGCGAGATGTGCGAACCGATGTCGTCGAAGAGTTCGGTTGGAAACGGTCCCGCGCCGACCCGCGTGGTGTAAGCCTTGACGATGCCGAGCACCTTGTTGACGTCGCGCGGTCCGAGCCCGGTGCCCACCGCGGCTTCGCCGGCAATCGTGTTGGACGAGGTGACGAAGGGATAGGTGCCGACGTCGATATCGAGCAGTGCGCCTTGTGCGCCCTCGAACATGACGTTGCCGCCGCTGCGCATGACGCTGCGCAGGTGTGCACTCACGTCCGTGAGCAGCGGCGCAAGCCGTTCGGCCTGCGCCGTCAGATCGTCGAGGACCTGCTTGTAATCCACCGTCTCGGCACTGAAATAGTGGCTCAGTACAAAGTTGTGGAACTCCAGCACCTCGCCGAGTCGGGCTGCGAGCCGCTCGCGCTGGAACAGATCGGCGACGCGCACGGCCCGGCGCGCGACTTTGTCCTCGTAGGCAGGACCGATCCCGCGGCCCGTGGTCCCGATGGCATTGGCGCCGCGCGCACGCTCACGTGCGCGATCGAGCGCGATGTGCGAGGGCAGGATCAGCGCGCAGTTGGGACTGATCCGCAGGCGTTCGTACACGGGAATGCCGCGCTGCACCAGGGCATCGGCCTCACGGAACAAGGCCTCGAGCGAGAGCACCACGCCATTGCCGATCAGGCATTGCACGCCCGAGTGCAGGATGCCCGAGGGGATGAGTGACAGCACGGTCTTCTGGCCGTTGATCACCAGTGTGTGCCCGGCGTTGTGACCCCCTTGAAAGCGCGCCACGGCGGCGACGCGTTCGGTCAGGAGGTCGACGATCTTGCCCTTGCCTTCGTCCCCCCATTGGGCGCCGATGACTACGAGGTTGGTTGCCATGATTGAGAGACCGTAATGAAAAAATTCAGGTGCCGGCGGAGCGCACGGCGAACAGCAGCACGAGCCCCGCCCCCATGCTGAGCAGACCGCCGATGCGAATGGTGCGATCGTCGAGTTGCGAGAGCCGCGCGAACGCGCGGCGCAGCGCGCTCGGGCTGAGGAACGGCATCAGACCCTCGAGCACGAGGTACAGCGCAACGGCCGCCCACAGATCACGCCATTCCATGCCAAACGCTGCCGACCGTGGCCGGTCAGCGCGAGCCCTTGAGGTACTTGAAGAACTCGCCCTCCGGCGCGAGGACGATCACGTCCCCCTGCTTGCCGAGCGATTTCTTGTACGCCTGCATGCCGCGATAAAACGCATAGAACTCGGGATTGCGTCCGTAGGCTCGCGCATAGATGTCGGCCGCCACCGCATCACCCTCGCCTTTGGTCATTTCCGCTTCACGGTAGGCGTTGGCGAGGATCTCGGTCCGCTGGCGGTCCGCCTCGGCGCGGGTCTTCTCGGACACCGCCGCACCTTCTGCGCGCAGTTGCGCCGCCTGTCGGGCGAAGTCCTGCCGCATGCGGTTGAACACCGACTCGCTGACTTCCTCGGGCAGTTCGATGCTCTTGACGCGCACGTCGATCAGCGCGATGCCGAGATTGGCGACGTTGCCGCCCGCGATCTTCGACACCTCGCCCAGGAACTCGCTGCGATCGGCCGCCACCACCTGCTGGATGGTGCGTCGCGCGATGACGGTCTTGATGCCGTCCTTGACGATTTCACCGAGCCGGCGATTCGCCACGTCCTCGCTGCCGCCACCGGTGGAGGTGTAGTACCGGCCGGCGTCGGCAATGCGCCACTTCACGAAGAAGTTGATGCGCAGGATCTTGCCTTCGCTGGTCAGGAACTGCTCGGCCGGATAGTCCTCGGTGAGGATCCGCTTGTCGAACTTCTGCACGTTGTGCAGCAGCGGCACGCGGAAATGCAGCCCCGGCTTGAAGTCCGAGCGCACGATCTTGCCGAGCTCGAGCATGAGCGCGAGTTCGGTCTCGCGCACGGTGAACGCCGCCATCGACAGCAACACGGCAACGAAGCCGGCAATGATCAGCGGCAATGAGGTACGACCGTTCATCAGCGTGTCCCTCGCTCGCGGGTGGCCTCGGTCGCGCTCGCAGCGGCGGCATCGTCCGCCGGCTTGGCGGCCGGCGTGGCCGGCACCTGCCGCTGCTCATCGAGCGTCAGCGTGCGCGGGCGGCCTTCGGTGAGCTTGTCGAGCGGCAGATAGAGCATGTTGCCCGTGCCCTTGGTGTCGACCAGCACCTTGTTGGTGTTGCCGAGCACTTCTTCCATGGTTTCGTAATACAGACGCTGACGCGTCACGCCCGGCGCACGCTCGTAGCTCTCGAGCAGCTTGGCAAAGCGTGCGGCCTCGCCCTCGGCATCGGCGACGATGCGTGATTTGTAGGCGATGGAGTCCTCGTTCTGACGCGCGGCCGAACCCTTGGCCTTGGGCAGGATGTCGTTGGCATAGGCCTGCGCCTCGAGCGCCAGACGCTCGCGGTCCTCACGCGCCTTGATCGCATCGCGCTGCGAACTCTGCACCTGCTCCGGCACGCTGACGCCCTGCAGGTTCACCGAGGTGACCTCGATGCCGGTGCGATAGAGGTCCAGCGTGCGCTGGATGAGGTCCTTGGTCTTGGCCGTGATTTCCTGACGGCCGGACTCGAGCACGAAATCGAGCGTGCTGCGTCCGACGATCTCGCGGATTGCGCTCTCACTGACCTCGCCGAGCGTCGAGTCCGGATCGCGCACGCTGAATGAATACGCGACGGGCTCGGCGCGCCGGTACTGCACGGCAATGTTGATGTCGACCAGGTTCTCGTCGGAGGTGAGCATGCGAGTCTGATCGCTGAAGCTCTCCACCGATTCGACATTCACGAGCCGACGGGATTCGATGGGCCACGGCAGATGGATATTGAGACCGGGCTTGGCGGTGCGCACGAACTTGCCGAAGCGCGTGACCACGCCGCGCTCGGCCGCATCGACCTGGTAGACGCCGGACAGCGCCCAGATCGCGAGCAGCACACCGAGCACGGTGGCAAAGCCTAGCCCACGTGCGCCGGGCCCGGGCCCCGTACCGCCGGCGCCATCGTCGCCGCCGTCGCCCCCACCGCCAAACAGCGTCGAGAGCTTGCGTTGCAGGTTGCGCAGGACCTCGTCGAGGTCGTTTTGTCCCCGATTGGGCTGGTTGCCCCAGGGATTGCGATTCCTGCCCGGTTCGTTCCAGGCCATGGGTAGGTATGCTCCGAAAAGGTGGGTGTCAGTTGGCTGCAGTACGCAGCGCAGGGTGCGATTGTAGAAAGCGGCCATCGGCGGCACAAGGCGCATTCACCGCAGGTAATTCGACCTGTTCCTCGCGGCAGATTCGCTCGAGGTCGTGGCGGCGCAGGTTGACCTCGACTTCCAGCCAGCCGTCCTCGAGTTCGCGCTGGGCCAGCACGGCGCCGGCAGCGAACAGCCGGGCACGGGCCCGGCCATGGGTCGGACCGAGGCGCAGCGAGCAATGCTGCAGATCGGTGCCGACGCGCTCGTGCAGGGCCTGCAACAGCAGTTCCACCCCCGCTCCGCTGTGCGCCGACAACCAGACGCGCACCGGATGCCCCTCGGCGTCACGCTCGAGCAGCGGCGGATCGCCGGTGCGGTCGATCTTGTTATAGACCGCGATCTGCGGCAGTTCGTGCGCCCCGATCGACTCGAGCACCTCGTTGACCTGCGCGATCCGCTCGTCACGCTCGGGGTCGGCCGCATCGATCACGTGCAGCAGCAGATCCGCCTCGCGGGCCTCCTGCAGTGTGGAGCGGAACGCCGCCACCAGTTCGTGCGGCAGATCGCGCACGAAGCCGACCGTATCGGCCAGCGCGGTCTCGAGCCCCGGCGCCAGATGCAGGCGACGCACAGTCGGGTCGAGCGTGGCGAACAACTGGTCGGCGGCATAGGCATCGGCCGCGGTCAGACGATTGAACAGCGTCGACTTGCCCGCGTTCGTGTAACCCACCAGCGCGATGGTCGGCACCTCGGCGCGCTTGCGCTCCTGCCGCGTCGTCTCGCGCTGCACCAGCACCTTGTCGAGGCGGTCGTTGAGGGTCTTGATCCGTTTGCCGAGCAGGCGGCGGTCGGTTTCGAGCTGCGTTTCACCGGGCCCGCGCAGACCGATGCCGCCCTTCTGACGCTCGAGGTGGGTCCAGCCGCGCACGAGGCGCGTGGACATGTGCTGCAGTTGCGCGAGTTCGACCTGCAGCTTGCCCTCGAAGGTGCGCGCACGCTGCGCGAAGATGTCGAGGATCAGGCCGCTGCGGTCGAGCACCCGGCACTGCAGCTCCTTCTCGAGGTTGCGCTCCTGGCTCGGGCTCAACTGCCGGTCGAAGACCACGAGGTCACCGCCGAGCGCCTCGAGGCGCTCACGGATCTCGGCCACCTTGCCGGAACCAACGAAATATTTGGGGTCGGGAGATTTGCGCGTGGCGCTGACGACCTCGAGCACCTCGGCGCCCGCCGAGCGCGCCAGCGCTTCGAATTCCTCGATACGATCGGCCTCCGGCGCGTGGCCGAGCCCGATGCAGATCAAAACCGCGCGTTCGCCGCTACCCGGCCTGTCGAACAAGTACTCGATACTCCTGGGTGTCGCGCGGCCCTCGATCAGCCGCCGTGCGATTCCTCATCGGGTGCACCGTCTTCGCCCTCGCCCGGCAAGCGCACGTTGCGCGCCGGCACGATGGTGGAGATCGCGTGCTTGTAGACCATTTGGTTCACCGCGTTGCGCAGCAGCACCACGAACTGGTCGAAGGAATCGATCTGGCCCTGCAGCTTGATGCCGTTGACCAGATAGATGGACACCGGAACGCGTTCCTTGCGCAAAGCATTCAGGAAAGGATCCTGCAGTGACTGGCCTTTTGCCATGGGAGACCCCCTTTTTTCGCCCGATGTTACCACAGACTCACCCCAAAACCGTCACGGCATTGTCCAGCGCCGACCTGAGCGGCGCAAGCGATTGATGCGAAAAGGATTCGACCCAACTCACATCCGCCTCCCCGCGCAACCACGTAAGCTGCCGCTTGGCCAGATTACGGGTGGCCTGCTGGGCCTCGGCAATGGCCTGGTCCAACGTCCATTCGCCGCGCAGGTGCGCGAGGATTTGCCGATAGCCGACGGCCCGCATGCTGGGCAGCCCCGGATCGAGATCGCCCCGCGCCTGCAGCGCGCGCACCTCATCCAGCAGACCCTCATCCAGCATGGCGAGAAAGCGGCTGTTGATCCGCGCGTACAGTTCATCGCGCGTCACCGGCAGAAGAGCGTAGGACGCCAGTCGCAGCGGGCTCGGCTCGGCGAGCTTCTGCAGTTCCGAGAGCGGGCGACCGGTCAGCTCGATCACCTCGAGTGCGCGCTGCAGTCGCTGCATGTCGTTCGGCCGGATGCGCTGGGCAGCGGCGGGGTCGAGTCGCGCGAGTTCTTCGTGCAACGCCGGCCAGCCGAGTGCTTGTGCTCGGGCATCGATGCGCGCGCGCACCGCGGCGTCGGCCTCGGGCAACGGCGCAATACCGGCGCGCAGCGCACGGTAGTAGAGCATGGTGCCGCCGACCAGCAGAGGCACCCGGCCGCGCGCACGGATCGCGCCGATCAAATCGAGTGCATCGCGGCGGAAACGTCCGGCGTTGTAGACCTCGAGCGGATCGCAGATGTCGATGAGGTGATGCGGGACGGCCGCACGTACCGCCGCGCCCGGCTTCGAGGTGCCGATGTCCATGCCGCGATAGACGAGCGCGGAGTCTACCGAGACGATCTCGACCGGATAGTGCGCGGCGAGTTCGAGCGACAGCGCCGACTTGCCCGTGCAGGTCGGGCCCATCAACAGCACCGCGTCGGGCGCTGACTCTGCTGCGGCGTTCATTGACCGCGCAGAAACAACCGGTCGAGTTCCTGCATGCTGACGAACGACCAGGTCGGTCGTCCGTGCACACACTGGTCACTGCGCAGCGTCCCCTCCATCTCGCGCAGCAGCGCGTTCATCTCCGGGATGGTGAGACGACGGTTGGCGCGCACGGCCTGATGACAGGCCATGGTGCCAAGCACCTTGTCGATGACCTGACCGGCCGCGCCGCCGCCCTGTTCGCGCAGGTCGGCCAGCATGTCCTTGATGAGCGCCTGCGCATCGCTCGCAGGCAGCAGCGCGGGCAGCGAGCGCACCAGCAACTGCGCGGGCCCGCTGCGCGTGATCTCGATACCGAGTTGCCCGAACACACTCTGCTGCGCTTCAGCCTCATCGGCATCGGCGGGTGACACCTGCACTGCCACCGGCACCAGCAGCCCCTGGCTGGCGAGGCCCTGCGCAAGCCACTGCGCTTTCATGCGCTCGTAGGTGGTGCGCTCATGGGCCGCGTGCATGTCGACCAGCACGAGCCCATCCTGCGCCTGCGCGAGGATGTACACGCCGTGCAGCTGCGCGATCGCATACCCGAGCGGATGCGCGGTGGGCGACACGTCATGCGCAGCGGTCTCGCCCCACGGCTGAGCACCCGGGCCGATGGCCGGCTGCGTGACGTCACGACCACCCGCTGCAGCACCCGGGCCGTCCGCGACCCCGGCGTCGAGTCGGGCATACAGATCGAGCGCCGACAACTGGCTCCCGGCACCGCCGCGCTGCTCACCCACGTTGAAACGCGCAGCGGGCACGGCACTCGCGGCACTCTGCGCCGGACGCGTCTCGGCGAGCGCACGCTCCAGGGTCCGGAACAAAAAATCGTGGATCAGTCCCGGTTCGCGAAACCGCACCTCCAGCTTCTGCGGATGCGCGTTCACATCCACGCGAGCGGGATCGATCTCGAGGTAGAGCACGCAGGCCGGGTGCCGACCGTGGAACAACACGTCGCGATAGGCGAGCCGCACCGCACTGGTCACCAGTTTGTCGCGCAGCGGCCGACCGTTGAGGAAGAAATGCTGCTGGTCGGCCTGACTGCGGGCATAGGTCGGCAGACCGAACCAGCCGTGCAGACGCATACCGAGACTCTCGTGATCGAGCTTGAGCGCGTGCGTGATGAACTCCTCGCCGAGCACGGTCGCCACACGCATGTCGCGCAACCGCTCGTCACGCGCCGGCGGAAAGTCCGCCACCGTGCGACGCGCCGAGCTCAGTCGGAACCCGACCTCGAAGCGACTCAACGCCAGGCGCTCGACCAGCCGCTGCACCTGCGTAAGCTCAGTGCGCTCGGCACGCAGAAACTTGCGTCGGGCCGGCACATTGAAGAACAGGTCGCGCACCTCGACCGTGGTGCCCGGCGGATGCGGGTGCGGCGCAGGGCCGCTCACGACGCCATCGAGCACGGTCACGGCCTGCGCAGTCTCGGCATCGCGCGGCCGCGAGACCATGCGCATGCGTGAGACGGAGGCGATGCTCGGCAACGCCTCGCCCCGAAAGCCGAGGGTACGCACCGACTCCAGATCACCGATGCTGCCGATCTTGCTGGTGGCGTGGCGTGTCAGCGCCAGCAGCAACTCATCGGCAGGAATACCCTGGCCGTCATCACGCACGCGGCACAGGGCGGCCCCGCCCTCCTCGACCTCGATGTCGATGACGGTCGCCCCGGCGTCGAGACTGTTCTCGACCAGCTCCTTGATGACGGATGCGGGACGCTCGACCACCTCGCCGGCCGCGATCTGATGGACGAGCTGTTCGGGCAGGACCCGGATGGTCATGGGCGACGGCGACCTCGCGTGGGCCCGCGAGGATAGCAAAAGCGCGCCGCGTTCAGCGTTCGGCCAGCGTACGCGTGCCCTCGCCACCGCCGCCGCTGCGACGCGAGACGATGGCCGCGAGCTGCGAGCCGGGCGGCGGATTCTCGTACCAGTAGTTCTTCACGCCGTTGCGGATGGCCGTGGCGATGCGCTGCTGCTCGTCCGGATCGCGCAGACGACGCTCCTCACTCGGGTTCGAGATGAAGGCCGTTTCGACCAGCATCGAGGGGATGTCAGGCGACTTCAGCACCACGAAGCCGGCGTGTTGCACGCGATCGCGATGCACGTCGCCCACGGTGCGCAGCGCCGCGAGCACGTTCGAGGCCGCCTCGACGCTGTCGCTGACCGATTCTTTCTGCGTGACGTCGAGCAGCACCGAGGCGAGCAGGTCGTTCTTGTCGTCGAGCGAGACACCGCCCTTGAGGTCGGCCGCGTTCTCCTGCTCGGCCAGCCAGCGCGCCGCCTCGTCGCTCGCCCCGCGCAGCGACAGCACGTACACCGACGAACCCGTGACCTCGCGGTTCAGCACGGAATCGGCATGGATCGAGACGAACATGTCGGCACCGAGCTGGCGCGCCTTGCGCGTACGCCCACCGAGGGTCACGAAATAATCCGAGTCACGGATCAGCACCGCGCGCATGCCCTCTTCGGCATCGATGAGCGCCGCGAGCTTCAGCGCGATGGCCAGCGTGACGTTCTTTTCCTGTGTGCCGCCGCGACCGATCGCGCCGGGATCCTGACCACCGTGCCCGGCATCGACCGCGATCACGAGCTCACGGCCGTTGCCGGCACTCGCGACGGACTTGACCGGCGCACTCGCCGGCTCGTTGCCCGCGTTGCCCAAGGTGCTGACCGGGACCGCAGCCGCTGCTTTGCCGTTGGACTGCGCCGCGCTGCCGACACTGGCCGGTGTATAGGCTGGCCGCGTCGCTGCAGCGGCTGCCGTGTTCGCAGCGCCGCCGGCCGGCGGGATCTCGACCACCAGACGATGACCGGCGTCGCCCTCGGGGCCCACTGCAAAGCTGCGCACCTTCTGCGCGGACTGCAAATCGAGCACCAGTCGTACGCCGCGATCGGCCAGCGGCCCCGAACGCACGGACTTCACCGGCCCCTGACCGTCAGGCAGCGGGCGACGCATCGCCATCACGGCGCGCGGCAGGTCGACCACGAGTCGATCGGGATTCTCGAGCGTGAAGACTTCGGGCTCGGTGGGGCCGGAGAGATCGAGCACCAGACGCGTGCCTTCAGGACCCGACCACAGGCGCACATCGTTGACACGCACCGCTGCAGCGGAGGCCACCGCCCCGGTCAGCAGGAGCAGCAGCGTGCCAAACAGTTGAGCCACGAGGCGGCGCGCGGGATGTCGCATGTAACGTAATCTAACCGTTAGGGGGCCTTTATATCAAGATTTTTCATGCAGTTACGTGATGGACATCAGAGTTTGGCGTGCGCTCCCGCCGACCGATTCGTACCGCAGATTTCAAGACCCGTCACTCAGGGACGCTCGCCGCGAGCAGCGCCGCGCCGCGCTCGCCGCGCGCCGTGAGCTTTGCCGAGCGCGCGCCGTCGCCCGTTGCCGCGGCCCCACCGTAGTCGAGGCGGATTGCCAGGTCGGGCGCCGCAAAGCGCGTGCCTGCCTGCTCGGGCCACTCGATGAGGAGCACGCTGCCCGGCACCAGCAGATCGAGCAGTCCGAGATCTTCGAGTTCATCCGGATGACGCAGGCGATACAGATCGCAGTGATACACGTCGAGACCCGCGCACTGATACGGCTCGATCAGCGTGTAGGTGGGACTGCGCACCGCGCCAGCGTGACCCAAGGCCGCGAGCAGACCACCGACCAGCGTGGTCTTGCCCGCACCGAGTTCACCCGACAGCGTGACGATGACGGGCTGCGCCGCACCCTGTGCGCGCAGCGCCTGCGCGAGGCGCGCACCGAGTGCACGCATCGCTGCGACGCTGTCGATAGCGATGACGTCGGCGATCACGGTCGCGGCGGATTCACGCACGCACGCACCTCGGCAATCACGTCACTCGCGAGCAGCCCGCGTTCACCGCTGCGCGCCGCACGATCGCCCGCGCTCGCATGCACCAGCACGCCTGCCCGCGCCGCGAGTTCCAGATCGCCGCACTGCGCGGCGATGCCTGCGATGATGCCGGTCAACACATCACCCATGCCGGCCGTCGCCATGCCGGGATTACCGCGATCGCAGAGCCACGGCGTGCCGCGCTCCCCCTGCAGCAGCGTGCCTGCACCCTTCAGCACCGCGACACCACCATAACGCTGCTGCAGCGTGGTGACCGCCGCGAGCCGATCCTGCTGCACTGCCTGCGTGCTGGTGCCGAGCAGACGCGCGGCCTCGCCCGGATGCGGCGTCAGCACCCAGGCGCTGCGCGCGGTCGGTGCCGCAGCCAGCATGTTGAGTGCATCGGCATCGACGATCAGCGGCAGACCCGAGGCGAGCGCGGCCGTGTACAGATGGTGCGCCCAGTCGCTGCGGCCGAAGCCGGGCCCCAGCGCGATCACCGTGGCGCGCTGCAGCGCGGACGCGAGGTCCGCGATCGATTCGACCGCCACCGACATCAGTTCCGGACACGACGCGAGCGGCGTCAGACTCGAGGCGTGCACTGCGACCGTCACCAGACCCGCACCGGCGCGCAGCGCTGCCTCGCCGGCGAGCCGCGCCGCGCCGGCCATGCCCGGTCCGCCGCCGATCACCAGTACATGACCGTTCATGCCCTTGTGCGTGGCGCGCGCCCGCGGCGGCAGCGCCTCGTGCAACACGCGCTCACCGAGCAGGCGCGCCGAACAGGGCGCGCTCTCGAACACTTCGCCCGGCACCTCGAGATCATCGAACACGATGCGACCGACGTATGCGGCGGCATCGCCCAGATACAAACCGAGCTTGCGGCCGATGAAGGTGACCGTGAGGTCGGCGCGCACCGCCGTGCCGAGCACCGCACCGGTGTCGGCATGCAACCCGGTTGGGATGTCGACGGCCAGCACCGGCCGGCCCGCGGCAGCGATGGCCTGCACGAGCGCTGCAATGTCGTCCGAGACTGGCCGCGTGAGCCCGATGCCGAGCAGCGCATCGACGATGACGTCGGCCTGCAGCACGGCCGGACTCCACGGTGTGATGCGTCCGCCGGCCGCGATGAAATCCTGCCACGCGAGTCGTGCATCGCCCGTCAGCTGCTGCGGATCGCTGGCCGCCACCACGGTCGCCATGAGGCCCTGCGCCCGCGCGACGCGTGCCATCACATAGCCATCGCCGCCGTTGTTGCCCGGGCCGCACAGCACGCACAGCGTGCGCGCGGCAGGCCACTGCGCCCGCAGCGCATCGAGCGCCGCGTGCCCCGCGCGCGTCATGAGCTCGTAGCCCGCAATGCCGCAGTCAGCGATCGCGCGACGGTCGAGGTCGCGGACCTGAGCAGCGGAATAAAGCGCGTCCGTGTGCGCAGTCATGCGGCCAGTATAGCGCCCGGTATACTGCACCGGCATCGCTACTACCCGCTGTCCGACGCCGCCGCCATGGATCTGCCGCAACTCGCCGAGTCGATCAAACACTGGGGCCGCGAACTCGGCTTCGCCAAAGTCGGCATCGCGGCCATCGACCTGCCCGAGGACGAGGCCCGCCTGCTCGAGTGGCTCGCCGCCGAGCGACATGGCGAGATGGGCTACATGCAGCGCCACGGGACGCGCCGCGCGCGGCCCGCCGAGCTGGTGCCCGGCACGCTGCGCGTGATCTCGGCGCGCATGGATTACCTGCCCGCGGCCGCGGCCTCGCCCGAGGCGGTGCTGCACGACCCGCTGCTCGGCTATGTCTCGCGCTATGCGCTTGGCCGCGATTACCACCGCGTGCTGCGCCAGCGACTCGCGCAACTCGCCGCGCGCATCGCCGCCGCGACCGGCGCCGCGGGCTACCGCGCCTTCACCGACAGCGCGCCCGTGCTCGAGAAGGCCCTCGCGCGCGAGGCGGGCCTGGGCTGGATCGGCAAACACACCAACCTGCTCGACCGTCACGACGGCTCGTGGTTCTTCCTCGGCGAAGTGTTCACCGACCTGCCGCTGCCGGTCGATGCGCCGGTGAGCACGCATTGCGGCAGCTGCACGGCCTGCATCGACGTGTGTCCGACGCAGGCCATCGTCGCCCCCTATCAACTGGATGCGCGGCGCTGCATCTCCTATCTGACCATCGAGCATCCGGGCAGCATCCCGCAGGAGTTCCGCAAGGCGCTCGGCAACCGCATCTACGGCTGTGACGACTGCCAGCTGGTCTGTCCGTGGAACCGCTATGCCAAGCTCAGCGCCGAGCCCGACTTTCGCGTGCGGCACGGTCTCGATGCGAGCCCGCTGGTGTCGTTGTTCGGCTGGAGCGAGGCACAGTTTCTCGAGCGCACCGCGGGCAGCGCGATACGCCGCATCGGTTACGAGCGCTGGCTGCGCAACATCGCGGTGGCGCTCGGCAACGCGCCCGGCACCGCCGAGGTGATCAGCGCGCTCGAGCAGCGGCGTGACGATGCCAGCCCCGTGGTGCGCGAGCACGTGGCCTGGGCGCTCGAGCAGCATGCTGCCGCCCACCTCGCCTGACGGCTCAGCGCCCGGATCAGCCCAAAGATCACTAACTGGATCGCGCCCCGGATTCAGCGCGTGATGCGAAAGCGCAGGTTGTCGATCAGCCGCGCGCGACCGAGCCGCCCCGCCGCGAGCACGACCAGATCCTGATCCTCAGCCGTCGGCTGCGCGAGCCGGTCGGCGGTACGCACCTCGAAGTATTCCGCCTTGAGTCCTGCCTGCTGCAACGCGGTCATGCCCTCGAGTTCGATGGCGGCGATGTCGGTGTCGTGCGCCTGCAGACGCTGCCGCGCCCGATCGAGCGCGCGATACACGGCCGGAGCAGCGCTGCGCTCCGCGGCGGTGAGATAGCGGTTGCGCGAGCTGAGCGCGAGCCCGTCATCGGCCCGCACCGTGGGCGCGCCGACGATGTGCACGGGAATGTTGAGATCCTCGACCACGCGACGGATCACCGTGAGCTGCTGGTAATCCTTCTCGCCGAAGATCGCGACGTTCGGCTGGACGATATTGAGCAGCTTGGTGACGACCGTGGCCACGCCCTGAAAGTGCCCCGGCCGGAAGGCCCCGCACAGGATGCCCGACAACTCGGGCACGTCGACGATGGTGCTGCCCGCCTTGCCATCGGGATACATCTCCTCGACGGTCGGCATGAAGAGCGCGTGCACGCCGTGCGAGCGCAGCAGTTTGGCATCGTCCTCGGGCGTGCGCGGATAGGCCGTGTAGTCCTCGCTCGGGCCAAACTGCAGCGGGTTGACGAACACGCTCGCCATCACGCGACGCGCATGCAGATGCGCGGCGGCGATCAGGCTCGCATGGCCCATGTGCAGGTTGCCCATGGTCGGCACGAACGCGATGCGCTCGCGCTCGAGGCGCCAGCCGTTCAAGAGCTCGCGCAGGTCATCGATGCGGGTGAGTATCTGCACGGGAACGATTACCGACGGCCGCGGGCCGCGGTCAGAAACAATGCTCGGGCGCGGGGTAGGCGCGCGTCTTGACGGCCTGCACGTAGGCGCCGAGCGCTGCCACCGGGCTGTCATGGCCCTGCATGAAGTTCTGCACGAAGCGCGGCTTGCGTCCCGGCGTGATGTCGAGGATGTCGTACAGCACGAGAATCTGCCCGTCGGTGTCGGGACCGGCACCGATACCGATCACCGGCACGTGCAGTTCGCTGGTTATCTGCTTACCGAGGCCGGCCGGGATGCACTCGAGCAGTACCACGTCGGCGCCCGCATCCTGCAGCGCGTGCGCATCGCGCTTCATGACTTCGGCGGCCGCATCCTCGCGGCCCTGCACCTTGAAGCCGCCGGTCTTGTGCACCGACTGCGGCTTGAGCCCCAGGTGTGCACAGACCGCGATGTCGTGACTCGCCAGAAATTCGACGATCTCGACCTGACTCGCGCCGCCCTCGAGCTTGACCATCTTGGCCCCGCCCTCCTGCATCAGCCGCACGGCGTTCTGCAGTGCCTGCTCACGCGAGGTGTAGGTCATGAACGGCATGTCGGCCATCAGGAACGGGCGAACCAAGCCCTTTGCGACCGACTTGCAGTGATAGATGATGTGGTCGAGCGTCACCGGCACCGTGGTGTCGTGCCCCTGGATGACCATGCCGAGCGAATCGCCCACGAGCACGACGTCCGTGCCCGCCGCATCGACCAGCGCGGCATAGCTCGCGTCGTAGCAGGTGAGACAGCTGATCTTCTCGCCCTCCTCCTTCATGCGGCGCAGCGTGCCGACGTTGACGGGCGGGCGGGCGGAATCGCGCAGTTGCAGTTGCGTGTACATGGGTGCGACCTGAAAACCGACGGCAAGGATGACGGAGCGGGCCGCAAACATCAATGCATGCCGCCCGGGTGGCGGGGCGGACTACAGCAGCGTTTTCAGCGGATTGAAGTAATGCCGGCCCTTGCGCACGCGCAGGATCTCGTTGAGCAGCACCTGATAGTCGCCCTCGTTGCCGATCGGGTCGATCTCCGCCGCATTGACCATCAGCAGCGGCGTCGTCTCGTACTCGAGGAAGAAGCGCGAGTACGCCTCGCACAACCGCTCGAGGTAGCGCCGCTCCATCGACTGCTCGTAGGCGATGCCGCGCCGGCCGATGCGATCGAGCAACACGTCCACCGGTGCCTGCAGGTAGACCACGAGATCCGGCAGCGGCGCGTCGATGGCAAGCCGCGCGTAGATCTGCTCGTAGAGCGCGTACTCCTCGTCATCGAGCGTGAGACGCGCGAACAAGCGATCCTTGTCGAGCAGGTAGTCCGCCACGCGCACGCCGGCGAAGAGGTCCGACTGGCGCAGCGCCTGCAACTGCCGGGAGCGCTGGAATAGAAAATGGATCTGCGTCTGGAAGGCGACCGCCCGCGGCTCGCGGTAGAAGCGCTCGAGGAAGGGATTCTCGCTGTCCTGCTCGAGCACCAGGTCGCTGCCGAAGGTCTGCGCCAGCCGACGCGCAAGGCTCGTCTTGCCGACACCGATCGGCCCCTCGATCACGATGAAGCGGTGCGGCGAGGGCACGCGCCGCTCGACACCGCGGACCTCGCCCGCCGGCGGACTCATGCCGGCAACCGCTCGATGGCCGACGCGTCGAGCCGCGACAGCAGCGTACGCACCCGCCCCACGCCCGCGATCATGAGCTCCGGCGCGATCTCCGCGAGCGGTGCCAGCACGAACACGCGCTCGGCAATGCCCGGGTGCGGCAGCGTCAGCTGCTCGCCCTCGCGCCGCTCGAGACCCAACGCCAGCAGATCGAGATCGATGCGCCGCGGACCCCAGCGCACGACCGGCGTGGCCCGGCCCATGGTCTGTTCGGTGTGCTTCAGGTGACGCAGCATGGTTTCAGGATCGCATTGCGTGAGCAGACCCGCCACCGCATTGATGAAATCCGGCTGCTCCACCGGGCCGAGCGGCCGCGAACGGTACAGCGACGAGCAGGCCACCAGCCGACTGCCCGGCAGCGTACGCAGCGCCTCGAAGCCGCGGCGCACCTGCTGCACCGGATCATCGAGATTGCTGCCGAGCGCGACGTACGCCGGCTGCCAGAGCGTCTGCCCGGTCATGGCCGTAGCGCTCAGGTCGCGGCAGGCGGGCGCCGACGACGCGGACGGCGCCGGCGGCGACGCGGTCCATCCTCGCCCGCCGGGCTCGCGGTAGTCGCCTCGCGCGGCTGCGACTCCACCTCGGCGATGCGCGCCTCCGGCGAGAGCTCCTGCAGACGCGTCCAGAACTCGCCCACCGCCGGGTCGAGTTCGCCCGAGGCCACGCGCAGCAGCATGAAGTCGTAGGCCGCGCGAAAGCGCGGGTGCTCGAGCAGACGCAGCGCACGCCGCCCCGAGCGGCGCTCGAAGCGCTGCTGCAGCATCACGAGCTCCTGCATCGGCATGGTGAAGCGCTTGGGGATCGCCACCCGTTTGATCTGCCGACTCAGCACGTGTTCGCAGGCCGAGAGCAGCAGTTGCGGATCCTGCGGCAGCGGACCATCCGGCACGCCCGCTCGCGCCATGATGGCCGGCCACAGCAGCACCGCAAACAAGAAGGTCGGCGTCACTGATTTGTCGGCCCGCACGCGCTCATCCGTGCCCTGCAGCCCGAGCTGACAGAGCCGCGCGCTCGCTGAGCCCGGCTGCTGACGCAGCGCATTGTGCACGTCCGGAAAGAGATGCGAGCCGAGGCCGAGCCTGCCCAGCCAGTTGAACGAGGCATGCGCATGCCCCGCCAGCATGAGCTTCAGCGTCTCATCGAACAGCCGCGCCGCCGGCACGTCATCGAGCATGTAGGCAATGCGGTGAATCGGCTCTTCCGTGCCCGGATGCAGCGTGAAGTCGAGCTTGGCTGCAAAGCGCGCTGCACGCAGCATGCGCACCGGGTCCTCGCGATAACGCGTCTCCGGATCGCCGATCATGCGCAGCACCCGCGCCTGCGCGTCCGGCACGCCGCCCACGTAGTCCCACACCGAGAAGTCTTCGATGTTGTAGTAGAGCGCGTTGGCCGTGAAATCACGCCGCCAGACGTCTTCTTCGATGGTGCCGTAGAGGTTGTCACGCAGGATACGGCCGCTGTCATCGAGCACCCGGTGGCCCGCCTCATCCACGCCGTGGTCCTCGTCGAGCTCGGTGTGCGCGGCACGGAAGGTGGCCACCTCGATGATCTCGTGGCCATAGCGCACGTGCGCGAGATGAAAGCGACGACCGATCAGGCGGCTGTTGCGGAAGATGCGCCGCACCTGTTCCGGGTGCGCGTTGGTGGCGACGTCGAAATCCTTCGGGTAGAGACCGAGCAACAGATCGCGCACCGCGCCGCCCACGATGAAGGCCTGATACCCCTCATCGCGCAGGCGATAGAGCACCTTCAGCGCGCTCGGTGAAATGTTGGCGCGCGAGATCGGGTGCTCGGCGCGGGGGACGACTGTGGGAGCCGGATGCGAACTGGCTGCGTTGGAGTCGTCGTGTTCTTGATACAAAAGAAAGTCGCCTTCGGCTGGACCAGATCGAACGGCTGCGTATAATACGCGGCCTTCCCGGACACGGTTAGTCCGCCGGTCCAAATCACGCTCCCATCGTCTAGAGGCCCAGGACACAGCCCTCTCAAGGCTGGTACGAGGGTTCGAATCCCTCTGGGAGCGCCAATTTAATCCTGTTACTTCAATGGGTTAGACCCACCGGCGCGTTGGGCGGGCGTTGGAAGTTGGTTGGGACGGTCCACTGCTGCATCGCGGCGCTAGTCGGCCTTTGCATGACCGTGAAATCCTAATTCACCAGCAGAACATCGCTGCCTGTGACCTGCACGCACTGCACACGGGTAGCCAGCCTCTGCCATCCAAGCATGCGCGGGGACAACGGCGGCAGGCGGGCGCAGGGCGCCGCGGTTTGCGGTCCATCCCCGCATGCGCGGGGACAACTCTGCAATCCAGTTGTGCGTCGCCCGGGTCGCCGGTCCATCCCCGCATGCGCGGGGACAACGGTTAAAGCGGCGCGACATAGACGGCTGGTGCCGGTCCATCCCCGCATGCGCGGGGACAACGTTACCGGGTTACTGGGTTACCGGGTTACTGGGGGTCCATCCCCGCATGCGCGGGGACAACCCGAGGTTGAAGTCTGCGCACGTCGTCCTGACCGGTCCATCCCCGCATGCGCGGGGACAACAGTATGAGGCCCTGCTGCCTCAGCTACGAAGTCGGTCCATCCCCGCATGCGCGGGGACAACGTCGCCTCGGCCGATGGGGTTTTCCCCGCGATCGGTCCATCCCCGCATGCGCGGGGACAACTCCATCAACATTGAGACGGGCCGCTTCCAATGCGGTCCATCCCCGCATGCGCGGGGACAACGAGAGAGGGAACAGTCGCGCATGTCGGGCTGCAGGTCCATCCCCGCATGCGCGGGGACAACCACGTGACTGCCCTCGCTCACGTTGCGCCATACCGGTCCATCCCCGCATGCGCGGGGACAACATCGTTTTCGGTGTAGGCTCTGATGATGCCGTCGGTCCATCCCCGCATGCGCGGGGACAACGCGCTCGCTCGGCATGACGCCACGCCGCTGGTAGGTCCATCCCCGCATGCGCGGGGACAACGGAGCTGTGCCCGCGCATGCCCCGGGCCTCGTCCGGTCCATCCCCGCATGCGCGGGGACAACTAAACGGGTCGGCAGCCATGGCTGAACCTTACGGTCCATCCCCGCATGCGCGGGGACAACGCAAAAAGGCAAAACACTAAAGTGTTTTTTGCCGGTCCATCCCCGCATGCGCGGGGACAACATTGCACAGACTGGTGCCAGCGGGTCTGAGTTCGGTCCATCCCCGCATGCGCGGGGACAACAGGGACCCGCGTCCCCGCTGAGTTTCTGTACCCGGTCCATCCCCGCATGCGCGGGGACAACCTCATGGATGTCAAGCGGGTGTCATCTATATAAGGTCCATCCCCGCATGCGCGGGGACAACAGGTTGATGCTGAATTTTGCGCTGTTCATGTCTCGGTCCATCCCCGCATGCGCGGGGACAACACAACGCCGCCACCATTGCGCGCGCCGGTCGACGGTCCATCCCCGCATGCGCGGGGACAACCTCAGCCCTTCGTTGTGATCCATCTGTCATCCCCGGTCCATCCCCGCATGCGCGGGGACAACGGTTATTCGGGCTCTGGAGACGTAGAGCAAATCGGTCCATCCCCGCATGCGCGGGGACAACTGGTGATCAACGAGGTCGCTGCGCTGCGCATGAGGTCCATCCCCGCATGCGCGGGGACAACGCCCTGCAAGTGGCAGGTGGTCGCCGCGTTGTCCGGTCCATCCCCGCATGCGCGGGGACAACGGCACCGTTCTTGCGCCCGTGGCGCGTCACGTACGGTCCATCCCCGCATGCGCGGGGACAACGCGAATGAGCCCTTCGTAAATCTCTGCGACCTGCGGTCCAT
>Ga0209598_10000067_pt1 | contig 76105 bp, 57 predicted proteins | sample M_140807_EF_Meta_FD_187317 | JGI IMG/M metagenome (GOLD analysis project Ga0209598, IMG submission 187317) | Freshwater microbial communities from Lake Montjoie, Canada to study carbon cycling - M_140807_EF_MetaG (SPAdes) (version 2) | ecosystem: Environmental > Aquatic > Freshwater > Lake... | reverse complement strand
ATCGACGTCGGTGCTCCAGGCGTCGATGCCCCCCTGCATGCTTTGGGCGAGCGGGAATCCCTGTTCGCGGAGCCATTTCGCAACCCGGAGGCTCCGCATGCCGTGGTGGCAGTGGACGACGATCGGCTTGTCGCGCCAGGCTTCGAGTTCGGCGAGCCGCCCGGAGATTTCCTGCATGGGGATCAGCACCGAGCCCTCGATCCGGGCCGTTGCATGCTCGTCGGCGGTGCGGCAGTCGAGCAGCAGTGGACATTCCTGCGGCTGGGGACGATCCGCCGGCGGTTTTCGGTGCAGTCGCGCCGCCGCGTCGCCGACCGAGATCTCGATTGTGGGAGGCGTTTCCATGAACGTATCGCACCAGAAAAGAAGGCGGCCGGCAACTCGCGTTGCCGGCCGCCCCTGAATCAGACCATCTCGATCATGTCGATCGGCAGGCGATCATCCCGGAATCAGTATTCCGGCACCGTCTCGCCGCTCTTCAACGTGTTGATCGCACTGTACGTCTTCGGATCGATATCAGCAGAGATGGCCTCGCAGTGACCGTCGGCGAACAGGTGCATGATCAACTTACCGGCGTGGTCACTTGACGGACCCCAAGTAAGGCCCACCGTGTTGGAGGTAACAGGTGAAACAAGCGTATACGTTGGCGGCGGGTTATTCGTGTTGTAGGAACCCGACATCAATGTCAAGAGACTGTTCGACGTCGCACTCCACGAACCGCCAGCGCCGGAAAGAGTACCGCTATTAATGCTCGGCATGTGCATCAGTTCGCTGTCGATCCAGCGGCATGGGTAGCCGGTCGAGGTGCTGGGATTGATCCGGCTCTCCGACACCATGACAGACTTGGAGGTTCCGTCGGAAAAGTCACGGAAACCGAACCGCTGGGTCAGCGAAAAGCCGCCGAGGCCCTGGCTCGATCCGCTCGACAACGGAATGGTACCACCGTTGCCGATACCGGCGTTCGCACGGTAATTACACAGACCGTCCATTGAGCCCGACACCGTCGAGACACCAGCGAAGCTCGGGCAGAGCGCGAAATTGAGCTTAGTAGCTGCCGGGCTATTGGCGGCGTTACGAATTTGCACGCCAGCGGAGTTATTTGTGGGAATATAGCCAAAATTCGTGCCGGACTGCGTAAAGTCCCAATAAGGCTTCGTCGTGAACGACGTACCGGTGATCAGGCGGAGGAGATTGGTCTCTTCCAAGCCGCCAAGGCACTGGGCCAGCCAACTGTAGCCACCAAAGGTATTCCCCGTTCCACCTGTCGAAAGGGCAGGGAAGAAATTGTCGCCGCCACGGGCGTTGCCATCGGCATATTGATGCAGGCCAAGACCGAGCTGCTTCATGTTGTTGTTGCAACTGATCCGGCGGGCAGCCTCACGCGCGGCCTGAACGGCGGGCAGCAGCAAACCAACCAGGACACCGATGATGGCGATCACCACCAGCAGTTCGACGAGGGTGAAACCCCGCCGCTTCGAATTGAGTGTTGAGAGCGTCATAAAACACCTTTCGCCCTTGCGGGACGTTCCATGGGAAATGAGAAAAATAAATCTATCGGAAACGAACCGAGGCCCTTTGGCCCCCCAAACAACCGAGCACCTGAAGAACCCATCGACATAAACACGGGAATCGATCGAAAGACGATGTATGATCCCCGGGCTTGCTGCCGATCGGCCACACCTCCAATGTGCCCCTCACAATCGTAATACTATCGGCAGGAAACCCCGTCCGTCAATCGGTTCAAGCCCATGGCCGCGAAAGTGTCTGATCCGGAACGGTCGCGACAGTTTGCTGTCGAGATCGTCAGCCGGCTGCGAGGGGCCGGTTTTTCGGCTTTTTGGGCGGGTGGCTGCGTTCGCGACGAGCTTTTGGGACGAATTCCCGTCGATTACGACGTGGCCACGTCGGCCCGGCCCGATCAGGTCCGCGAGGTTTTCGGCCGTCGCAAGACACTTAGCATCGGCGCGGCATTCGGCGTGATCACGGTGCTGGGGCCCCCCGACGCCGGCCAGGTCGAGGTGGCGACGTTCCGGACCGACGCGGCCTACACCGACGGACGGCATCCCGCGGGGGTCATATTTTCTTCCCCAGAGGAAGATGCAAAGCGGCGAGACTTCACGATCAACGGCCTGTTTTTCGACCCGCTGACGGGTGCCGTGCACGACTACGTAGGCGGCAGGGAAGACCTGACAGCGGGCGTCGTCCGGGCGATCGGGCTGCCGGCCCAGCGATTCGGTGAGGACCACCTGCGAATGCTCCGGGCGGTACGTTTTGCCGCCGGATTCGGGTTTTCGCTCGATGACGAGACCACCGCGGCCGTCACGAAAATGGCCCACCTCGTTGCAACCGTCAGTCCGGAGCGGATCGCCGCCGAACTCCGCGGCATGCTTTCCCGGCCTGGCCGTCGCCGGGCGTTGATGCTGCTGGCAGAGACGGGCCTCGCTCGGCAGGTGTTGTCGGAGGTGGCTCCGGCCTACGGAAACGCTGCCGGAAGTGCGGCTCGGCAGCAGGATTGGGATCAGGCCGCCGCCGTGATCGACGCCCTCGACGAGCCCGACCTCGCCATCGGCCTGGCTGCCCTCTTCGATCGGGCGGGCGCGGCTGCTTGCCGGCAGGCTGCGGCGAGACTTCGGCTCTCAAACACGGAGGCCAGGCGGGCCTCGTGGCTGCTCGGAGCGGTGGCGGCGATCGGCACGGCCGCCGATGCGGCGGCACTGCGGGCACGGCCTTGGTCGCAGGTCCAGCCCTGGCTCGCGCATCCAGACGCCCGTCTGCTCGCCGATCTGCTCCGGGCGCGGGCTGCCGCCGGCTGCGGCCCGGCCGACCTGGCGGCATGGGTCGGCGAGCAGGTCGCTCGGCCCGAGGCTGACCTCGATCCAGCGCCGCTGCTGAGCGGGGCCGAGATGCTCGCGCTCGGCCTGCCGGCGGGGCCCGCCATGGGCCGAATCCTGGCGGGGTTGCGGCAGCGGCAACTCGACGACCAGATCACCAGCCGCGAGGCCGCGGTCGAATGGGTCCGCGGCCAACAGAGCGAGCCGTAGGAGCCAGGCTAGCGCGGCGGCTCGGAGGGATTGGGCAGGTCGTCCAGCGACTCCAGTTTGAAGACATCGAGGAAGCGGCGGGTCGTGCGGTAGCAGGCCTCACTCCCTGCGGTCTTGTCCTGGGGCTGTTCGAGCTGCAGCAGGCCGCGGCGGACGAGTGTTCGCAGCACGCTCGGCGAGGCATCGCAGCCGAGTTCGACGAGCCTGTCCCGCGAGACAGGCTGGTTCCAGGCGATCGCCGCCAGGGCATCGAGCGATTCCGGATCGAGCCGGACGAGCCGGGCCCGGGTTTCGAGGACGGCGCCGAATGAGGCGAACTCAGGCCGCAGCCGCATCACCCAGCCGGAATCCTTGGCGGCGATCTCGTAGGGGCAGTTGTCAGCGATGGAGCGGCGCCTGAGCTCCTCGACGATCTCGTCGACCTCCTGTGGCCGGACGCCTCGCATCAGGCCGGCGATCCGACGACTGCTGAGCGGCTCTCCCCCCGGCATCCCGACGAAAAGGATCGCCTCGACGATCGTGGTCGGGCTCACGCGGGAGGCGGCGTCGCCGTCGGCCGCCACGGCATCGTCGAGATCGGGCGAGGCATCGACCTGCACGAGGGCGTCCCCCGGCGGCGTCTGGCCGGCGGCGTAGGGATCGCCCGTTCCCATCATCGCCGCAAAGGCCTGGGCGAGCCGGTCGATCGAGAGGCCGCCATCGGCGGGCGGGGCATGAAAGCCGGCGGCGGGCTGGGAGGTTTTTTTGGGGGCCATGATCGGGTGGGGCGGGGCAGGAGGTTCCAGCATCATGACAGGCTGAAGCCTATCCCACATCGGACAGGATAGCCGTTCAACGCTTTCGCGGTGATCGCGCGAGCCGTCGGCCGTCCTTCGTGGCGGGCACGCTCTTGAGCGGTTCTGGTGCGCCGTCGAGCGCGTCTCCAGTGCGGATCGATGCCAGCCGCTCCTTGATCCGGGTTGCATACTGCTCGGAGAGTTCGAGGCCGAGAAACGAGCGGCCGAGTTTCTTGGCGACGGCGAGCGTCGTGCCGCTGCCGCCGAAGGGGTCGAGCACGAGGTCGCCCGGTTGGCTGCAGGCGCGGATGATCCGGCCGAGCAGCTGCTCCGGCATCTGGCAGCCATGCCAGCCCGACCGCTCCTTGAACGTGCCGCAGACCCGGGGGAAGTACCAGGTATCCTCCTCCGCGGAAAAGCCCTCCGGCAGATCCTGCGGCCTGAGGATCCAGGTGTCGTCGGGGAGCCGTCCCGCGGGATTGGCCCGCTTGTCGCCGTAGACGAGTTCGCGGGCGCTCGGCACTCGGATCTGATCGATGTTGAAGGTGAACGCCGCCGGATCCTTCACGAAGTGGAAGAGATGGGCGTGGGAGCGGCTGAACTTCTGCCGGCAGTTGACGCCAAAGGTGTAGTACCAGACCACCCACGAGCGGCAGGTGAGGCCGAGTTCACGGGTCGCGAGGACCTTCAATTCGGCGGCATATTCATCGCCGATCGCCAGCCAGAAGGTGCCGTCGTCACGGAGCACGCGAACGATCTCGGCCATCCAGCGGCCCGACCAGGCGAGGTAGTCATCGGTCGTGCGGCGGTCTTCGTAGGCGTCGTAGTCGTAGCCGATGTTGAACGGCGGGTCGGCGAAGGCCAGGTGCACCATGCCGGACGGGACGTGGGAGAAGAGGTCGAGACAGTCGCCCTGATGGACGCGGTCGAGGACGAGCGGCAGGGGAAGTTCGTCGCTGGGCATTCCCGGGTTTTACCCGAGAGCGAGCGCCAGCGCCACCCTGCAGGCCGCCTCGAAGGCCTCGAGGTCGAGCCGTTCCTGGGTCGTATGGATCTCCATCTGGCCGCAGCCGAGGGTCACCGTGGGGATGCCATTGGCGGCCATCCAGTTGGCGTCGAGGCCGCCGTTTGAGATCTCCAGCCGGGGGGTGAGGCCGACGGCCAGCACCGCTTCCCGGGCGGCGACGACGCAGGGTTCGTCTTCGTCGAGCCGGAAGGCCTCGTAGTCGAGCCGGCCCTCGATCGTGACCCTGCCCGTCTTGCCATCGGCGCTCCTGATCCGTTTGGCGGCCTCCTGGAAGGCCGTCTCGATCGCCTTGACGATTCGGTTGCGGAAGGCGGCGTCGTGCCCCCGGGCCTCGGCCTTGAGCGCCGCCGCGTCGGCCACGACGTTGGTCGCCGAACCGGCATTGATCACGCCGACGTTGCTCGTGCCCCGCTTGCCGTCCTTGGTGACGAGACCGTGCCAGCCATTCTCGACCAGCGACGCGACCGCCAGCGACGCGATCGCGACCGCCGACACGCCCTTCTCGGGGGCGACCCCCGCATGGCTTGGCACGCCCTTGATGCGGATGTCGAGCCGATGCCCGCCGGTGGCACCGATGGTCACCTTCTCGACCGCGCCGCCGTCGAAGTTGAAGGCCAGTCGGGGCCGGCCCAGGTCGGCGGCCTTCACGAACCGGGCGCCGTAGAGCCCGACCTCCTCCTGGATCGCGAACAGAAACGTCAGCGGCGGATGGGGCAGGCCCTTCCGCAGGATCTCAAGCCCGGTCGAGAGCACCACGGCGCAGCCCGCCCGGTCGTCGGCCCCGAGTCCCGTCGCCGGATCTCCGCTCTTCACGAACCTTCCGGCGACGACCGGCCTGGCGCCGAGGCAGACAGGCACCGTGTCCATGTGGGCCATCAGCAATCGCCGCGGGCCGGGAACGGTGCCGGGAAGCCTGACGATCAGGTTGCCGACGTTGCCCTTGAGCGGCGTGCGGGTGTGGGCCGAGTCAAACGAGATGGCATCGGCCGGACAGCCCGCCTCCCGCAGCCAATGCACGATCCGCTCGGCGATCCGTTTTTCATCCCCCGAGACGCCCGGGATTGCCAGCAGGTCGAGCACGACCCGCCGGGCGGCGGCGAGGTCGGGCTCTGGCGACGCCGATCCGGCCGGCTTCGGGTTTTGGTGCACGCCGCCGGCCGCAGACCTTAGACTCCGACGCCCGGTCGTGCCGGAATTGACCGCTCCTCCGGAACCGGCCCGCGGCCGCTTTTTGCCCGCGGGTTTCAACGACACCGCTTTCGGAGACCGTGCCATGCGCATCTTTCTGGCGGGGATCATGCAGGGGTCGCACGTGGCGGCGCTCGTGCACGATCAGACCTATCGAAACACCCTTCGCGACCTGGTGCAGTCGCACTGGCCGGAGGCGGAAGTCTATGACCCGTTCGCCAATCATGCCACGTCCGTCGGCTACGACATGCGTCGGGCCCGCGAGGTGTTCATGGGACACATCGAGATCTGCCGCGAATTCGACCTGATCGTGGCCTACGTGCCCGAGGCGTCGATGGGAACCGCGATCGAGGTCTGGGAGGCCCATCGCCACGGCCGGCGGGTGGTGACGATCACTCCGCTGACCCACAACTGGGTCGTGCAGATCACGAGCGATGCCGTCTACCGCGATGCCGACGAATTCGCGCATGGGCTTCGGTCGGGCGCGATCGACCGGCTGCTCGAGCCCCGGCCGTAGCCCTCACCCCTGCCGCCGTCCCAAAGCCCGTTCGCAGAGGCTGCGGATGCGGCCGACGATGCTGGCATCGGTGCCTGGATCTGGATCCGGATCCGGATCGGAGAGTGGCCAGATCTCGATGGCGGAGAGCGACTGCTCGCCATCATCGAGCCATTCGGCGGCCAGCCTGGCAGCGGTGCCGGCATCCTCGGCGGCCAGCGCCTCGGCCGAGCCGATCGCGGCGGCCACGCTGTCGCGGACGGCCTCGGAGCCCGTCGCCGCCGCAAGATCAGCGGCCGCGACATGGACGGCCACCGGTACCCCCGTCTCGATCGCAAGGTCTGCCAGAATGCCGGCGTGGAGCACGAGGATCACCTCGGGATCGAACCCGTCGACCGCCTCGGCGATCGACTGTCGGGCCGTCTCCCGGAGGAGTCCGAGCAGCCGGGGGGAGATGGCGGATGCAGCGGTGAGGAAGGCGGCCGCCGAGCCGTCGCGAACCGCCTTCAGCAGAACGTTGTTCGCCGCGGCGATGTCGAGCAGGTGGATGCCGTGCAGGCCGGGTGTCTGGCCGAGCAGGTTCGACACCGAGGCCGGTCCGCAGACGAGCGCGTCGATGCCCTCGGACGCGAGCCGGGAACGGAGCGGGTGCACCCGGGTTGTGGGAGGGTCGCAGGAGCCGTGGTCGATGAGCAGCAGTCGCATGGGCGGCAGGCCACCACGATCGTCCGTCGTCAGAGCCAGCCGCACCAGCGGCACCCGGCCAGCACGACGGCCATCCAGGCCGCCGCCGCCCAATCGTCAGCCATGATACCGAGGCCGGCGGGCAGTCGCTCGAGCTGGCGGCAGGGGAACGGCTTGGCGATGTCGAAGACGCGGTGGAGGAGGAAGGCCAGCGTCGCGAAGGCGGCGATCCGGGCCGCCGGGCCCGGCGGGAAGGGCACGGCGAGCAGCCCGAGCGGCAGGCTGGCCATCTCGTCGTAGACGATCGCACCGGGGTCTTTTCCCCGGCCGAGGTGGCAGGCCGCCGCCCCGCAGATCGGGATGCCGACGAGATTGATCGCCGCCACGAGCCCCACCTCGATCGCCCAGGGCAGTCGCAGCCAGTGGATCCCGAGGGCCACTGCCAGCCCGGCTGCGGCCCCGAAGGTGCCCGGCCCGAAGGGTGCCCGGCCGAGCCAGCCGCAGGTGGCGAGGATCACCGATGGCGCGAGCCAGGGGGCGGACGGCGGTCGTGTGGCGGTGGGACAATGCATGGCCGACGTATGGTATGACAATATCCATGGAATCTCCCACAGAACAGCCTGAACAGTCGGGCATCGGCCGGCTGGAACTCGTCGAGTTTCCGCACCCCGCACTCCTCAGGCGGACGCGTCCGCTCGTGCACATCGACGAGGGCGTCTGCGATGCCGTCGAGCAGATGTTCGAGATCATGTACGAGGCCGGCGGCATCGGTCTGGCGGCCAACCAGGTCGGGCTCCCCTACCGTCTGTTCGTGGTGAACCTCGAGGCCCGGCCCGAAGCGGGCGAGGAACTCGTGTTCATCAATCCCAGCCTCAGCCGTCCACGGGGCACGGCCGTGCAGGAGGAGGGCTGCCTCAGCCTGCCGGGATTGCGGATGGACGTGCGGCGTCCCGAGAAGGTGGTGCTCGACGCCTGGTCGCTCGACGGCGAACCGATCCACCTCGACCTCGACGGGATGCTTGCCCGGGTGGTGCAGCATGAATTCGATCACCTCGAAGGAAAACTCTTCACCGATCGGCTGCCGGAGGCGGCAGCCCTCGAGGTGCGACGGTCGCTCGACACGTTCCGCGAGGTGTTCCTCGGCCGCCAGTCCCGGGGCGAGGTTCCGGGCGACGACGTGCTCGCCGCCCGGCTCGACAGGCTCGAAGGGGAGCGGTGCACCGGCGCCTGACGGGCATGGCCGTGGCCTCCACGCTTCGTCTGGTGGTGATGGGCACCGGCCCGTTCGCCGTGCCGATGTTCCGGGCACTGCTCCGATCGCGGCATGCGGTCGCGGCCCTCGTCACCCGGCCGAGCCATGCCGCACCGGGCCGGCGGCCACCGCCGAATCCGATGCGGGAGGTGGCCGAGGCAGCCGGAATTCCCGTCCTCGATCCGGAGAGGGTGAACGACGAGGACTCGGTCGCAGCCATCGAGCGGCTCGGAGCGGACCTGTTCATCGTCTGCGACTACGGCCAGATCCTCTCATCGCGGCTGCTGGCGGTGACGCCGCTCGGGGGGATCAATCTGCACGGATCGCTTCTGCCACGGCACCGCGGCGCGGCGCCCGTGCAGTGGGCGATCCTCGAAGGGGATCCGATCAGCGGCGTCAGCGTGATCCACATGACGCCGGCCCTCGATGCCGGCGCCGTGATCGTGGCCCGGGCGGCGCCCGTCTATCCGGGCGACACGGCGGTCGACCTCGAACGCCTGCTCTCCGAACTCGGGGTCGATGCCACGCTCGAGGCGATCGACCGGCTACAGGCGTCGGCCTCGCTGGCGGCGGACGGCGAACGGCCGACGGTCGGCATCCCGCAGGATGCCTCGAAGGCGACCCGGGCTCCCCGCCTGAAAAAGGCCGACGGGGTCGTCGACTGGTCACTGCCGGCCGTGCGGATCGAGCGGATGCGGCGGGCCCTCGAGCCCTGGCCGAGGATCACCGCGTTTCTGCATCGCGAGGGGCAGCCGCCGATGCGGCTCGTGGTCGAGGATCTGACGCTGGTTCCTGAGCCGCCACCGGGCGGCCCCGTATCGGGCCCCGCTTCTGCTCCGGGAGAAATTCTCGCCGCCGATGCAGGGGGCATTGTCGTGGCCTGCGGCGGAGGGTCGGCCCTCGCGATTCGTCGGCTCGTCCCCGAGGGCCGCCGCAGCATGTCGGCGGCAGAATTTCTTCGCGGCCATCCGATCCTTCCGGGGATGCGGTTTACGCTACCATCTCAGGGATGACGAGAGGTCCGGAGGAGATGACCACAGGCATGAAGACGGGCACGACGAACCCCGGCCCCGTGGCCGCGCCGCGGCGGCTCTGGATCGAGACCGTCGGCTGCCAGATGAACGTGCTCGACAGCGAGCTCGTCGTGGCGGCCCTGCGGCGGCAGGGCTGGGAGATGGCCCGGACCCAGGCCGATGCCGATGCCGTCTTCTACAACACCTGCAGCGTCCGCCAGCATGCCGAGGACAAGATCTACTCGGCGCTCGGCCGGGTCCGGCAGGAGAAGGAACGGCGGCCCGGGCTGATCGTCGGCGTGCTTGGATGCATGGCCCAGAAGGACCAGGTCCTCGTGCGGACCCGGGCACCGTGGGTCGATCTCGTCGTGGGTCCCGGGCAGTTGCATCAGGTGCCCCGGCTCGTCGACGGCATCCTCGCCGGCAGCGGCCCCCAGATCGAGGTCAGCCTCGACCGCAAGGGGGGGAGCCGGGAGGCGATCGCCCGCAGCTTCGAGAGCTACGATCCCGATCGCGATCCGTCCATGCGGCCGACGCCGTTTCAGGCATTCGTGCGGACCCAGACCGGCTGCGACAAGTTCTGCGCGTTCTGCGTCGTGCCGCGGGTGCGGGGGCCGGAGCAGGCCCGGCCTCCGGAGGCGATCCTGGCCGAGACGCGGAAACTCGTGGCCGAGGGCTGCCGCGAGGTGACGCTGATCGGCCAGACCGTCAACAGCTATCGCTGGTCGGACGGAGGCCGGACGACCCGGCTCTCCGACCTGCTCGGCCGGCTCGACGCCATCGACGGCCTCGACAGGATCAAGTTCGTCACCAACTATCCTCGGGACATGACCCCCGACCTGATCGCGGCGGTCCGCGACCTGCCCAAGGTGAGCCACTACCTCCACGTGCCCGCGCAGCACGGCAGCGACGACGTGCTCCTGCGGATGCGACGCGGCTACTCGATCGGCGAATACATGGAGATGCTCGGCCGGATCAGGGCGGAACTGCCCCACGCCGCTGTGACCAGCGACTTCATCGTCGGCTTCTGCGGCGAGACCGACGCCGAGTTTCAGATGACGCTCGACCTGGTCCGGACGGCGGGCTTCAAGAACAGCTTCATCTTCAAGTACAGCCCGCGGCCCGGAACCAAGGCCCACGAGCGGCTCCCCGACGACGTGCCCGAAGAGGTCAAGAAGGAACGCAACCAGGCCCTGCTCGAGGCCCAGACGCAGGTCAGCCTCGCCGGCAACGTGCCCTTCGTCGGCACCCGTCAGCAGGTGCTTGTCGAGGGACTCTCGACGCGGGATGAAAAGCGGGCGGTCGATCCGGGACCGGACGGCACGGCCCAACTCAGCGGCCGGACGATCTGCGACAGGATCGTCGTCTTTGACGCCCCGCTGCGGCTCGTCGGTCGGCTCGTTGACATCGACATCACCGCAGCGGCCGCCTGGTCGCTCCTGGGCACGGTCGCGGACGGACTCGCCGATGCGATTCCGCTGGAGCAACTCTCCGGCGGACAGGGCGGCTGCGACACGTCCTCCGGTCCGCTCTACGGGATCGCCCCGCCGCGGTCGCAGACGGCAACGGGGGGCTGACGTGGCCGCACCGCCCGGCGTCCCTTCGATCGAGGGCCTGACGAGGCTGCTCGATGATCCGTCGGCTGCCGCCGCCTGGGGGACTGCCGCCGGGATCTCCGACCCCGATCTCGCCTCCCGCTCGTTGCGGACGCTTGCCGAAGCCGGGCTGACCTTCGACCTCCTCGGCTCCCTCGCGGCAGCCCTCGGCAGACTGCTCCCCGAGGTGAGTGATCCCGATCGGGTGCTCGTGGCACTCGAGCGGTTTCTGGGGCGGGTCCGCAGCCCGCTCTCGACCGCCGCGCTCTTCGACCGGGATCCGCGGTCGCTCGAGACCCTGTTGCGGATCTTCTCGGCCAGTCCGCATCTGGCGGAACTCGTGATTGCCGACCCCGAGTCGTGGGAGGAGATCCGGGTCGGTCAGGGCCGGCCCGAGAAGAAGGAGTCGCTGGCGGCCGCCCTGAGGTCGGAACTCGCGGTCGCGGGCGACGCCGCGGCCGTGATGCGGACGCTGCGGCGTTTCAAGCGGCGGGAACTGCTGCGGATCGCCTACGGCGACATCGTCGTCGGCCAGCGGCTGGAACTGGTCGTGGCCCAGATTTCACACCTCGCCGACGTGATCGTCGCCGAGGCGATCCGGATCGCGATCGGCCGGCTGGAGAAGCAGCGGGGCATTCCCAGGGATGAACACGGCCAGCAGGCGACGCTCGCGGCGATCGCCCTCGGCAAACTCGGCGGTGCCGAACTGAACTATTCGAGCGACATCGATCTGGTCTTCGTCTCGTCGGCCGAAGGCAGGGTGACCGGACCGAAGCCCTGCACGAATCAGGAGTTTTTCGAGCGTGCGGTGCAGGAGGTGCTCCGGCTGATCGGGGAGCCGACCGAACTCGGGATCGCCTACCGGGTCGATCTGCGGCTGCGGCCGCACGGAGGCACCGGCCCTGCGGCGATGACGATCGACGGGCTGCTTCAGTTCTACGACCGCGAGGGACGCACCTGGGAACGCCAGGCATGGGTGAAGGCCCGGTGCGTGGGGGGCGACGAGACCCTCGGCGGCCGGGTGCTGGCGGGAATGGAGCCCTGGGTCTATCAGCGCTGGCTGACGCGGGCGGAGATCGGCGGCATCACGTCGCTCAAGCGGCAGATCGAGCAGCGGGCCATCCGGGCAGGCACCGATGCCAGCGACGTGAAGCACGGCCTCGGCGGGATCCGCGACATCGAGTTCACGATCCAGTTCCTGCAGCTCCTCGGCGGCGGCGATACGCCCGCGGTGCGAACCCCGACGACCCTCGACGCCATCCGCCGACTGGCGGAGGCGGGGGCGCTGACCGACAAGGAACGGGAGATCCTCGAGCGGAACTACACGCTGCTGCGAACCGTCGAGCACCGGCTGCAGATCCTCTACGACCGGCAAACGCACCTGCTGCCCGAGGCCGAGGAGGCGTTTTCCGGGCTCGCCGTCCGGATGGGATATGGCCGGGGGCAGGCCGCGGCCGCGAGGCTACGAACTGAACTCACGGAGGCGACCACGCTCAACCGCAGGATCCTCGATCATCTGCTCCACGATGCCTTTCCCGACGACGTGGCACCCGAGCCCGAGATGGACCTCGTGCTCGACCCCGAGCCGGCGGAGGCATTCGTCTCCGGAATTTTTTCGACCCACCATTTCCGCGATCCTGACCGGGCCTACCAGACCTTCACGTCGCTCGCCGAGGAGCGGGTGCGGTTTCTCTCGACCCGCCGCTGCCGGCACTTCCTCGCGGCGATCGCTCCGCGGCTGCTGGCGGCGATCGGCCGCACTCCCGATCCCGACGCCACGCTTTCGAGCCTCGCGGCGGTCAGCGACTCGCTCGGCGGCAAGGGGGTGCTCTGGGAACTGTTGAGCGACAGCCCCGCGGCCCTCGATCTGACGGTGCGGATGTGCGCCTCGAGCCCGTTTCTCGCCAGCCTGTTGGTGGCGAATCCGGGCATGATCGACGAGCTTCTCGACAGTCTCGTCGTCCAGCGGCTGCCGGGATTCGAGGCCCTCGAGGCGACGCTCGAGGAGGTCTGCCGGAACGCGGCCGACATCAGCGCGATGCTCCACGCCTTCAAGGCCTCGCAGCGGCTGCGGGTCGGCATCCGCGACATGCTCGGCCTGCTCGACGTCGATACGACCACCGCCGCGCTCACGACGATCGCAGAGGTGATCCTGCGGCGGGTGCTCGCCGCCGAGGAGGCGATCCTCGTGGAGCGGTACGGCGAGCCGATGGCGGCAGGTGAGAGGGCCGGGGCGATGGTGCTCGCCATGGGCAAGTTCGGCGGCCGCGAGATGAACTATGCGAGCGATCTCGACGTCGTGTTTCTCTACGATCACGAAGGCACGACCAGGCCGTCACGCCGCAGCCGCCGCTCCGCCGAGACCACCACCAACGGCCACTTCTTCGGCGACCTCGCCCGTCGTGTGATGAAGGCCTTCAATGCCTCATCGTCGCAGGGCCGGCTCTACGAGATCGATTCCCGGCTCCGGCCGAGCGGCAGCAGCGGTCCCGCCGCGATTCCGCTGGCCGAACTGGAACGCTACTTCGCGGCCGACGGCCCGGCTGCGGTCTGGGAACGGCAGGCGCTGGTCAAGGTTCGCCCGGTTGCCGGTCCGCCGGCGGCCTCCGCTGCGGCGATCGAGATCGTGCACCGGGCTGCCTACGGGCGGCCGTGGACGGCGGACGAGGTGGAATCGATCCGGGGGATGCGGCTGCGGATGGAGGAGGGGGCGAAGCCGGCCAACCTCAAACGCGGCCCGGGCGGGATCGTCGACATCGAGTTCATCGCCCAGATGCTGCAGGTCGTCCATGGCGGCGGCGATGCCTCGTTGCGGACGCCGGAGACCAGGGGGGCGCTCGCGGCCCTGCAGCGGGCCGGCCGGCTCGACCGGGAGGAGTTCCTGTTTCTCGACTCCGCCTATCGGACGCTGCGGCGGATCGAGTGCAGGCTGCGACTGGTCGATGCGGCCGCCCGTCACGACTTTCCGGCGGGGGTCGAGGAACGCCGCAGGCTGGCCCACCTGATGGTGCACGACGATCCCGACGGTCTGGCGGCCGAGGTGGCGGCCGTCACGGCCCGAACCCGGCTGACGTTCGAGGCGATCTTCGACCGGACGGTGGCTGCGATGTCGGGCTCCTGATCGATCGAACGACCGATGCTCACTCGGCCGGCCGCACCCGGCGGCGGGCGTTCCAGAATTCCCAGACGAACGGCAGCACCGACACGAGCACGATGCCGACGACCACCAGTTCGAAGTTCTTCTTGACGATCGGCATGTTGCCGAAGAAGTATCCAGCCAGCGTGCAGATCGCGACCCAGAGGCCGCCGCCGACGACGTTGTAGAAGAAAAACTGCGGATAGTTCATCCGCCCCACGCCCGCCACGAATGGGGCGAAGGTGCGGACGATCGGCACGAACCGGGCCAGCACGATCGTCCGTCCGCCGTGCCGCTCATAGAACTCCTGCGTTCGGACGAGATGCTCGTGCTTGAGGAACCAGGTGTTCATGCGAAAGGCCCGCGGCCCGATCCAGCGGCCGATCGCGTAATTGATCGTGTCGCCGAGCACGGCCGCCACGAACAGGAGTCCGAGCAGGGCGATGATGTTGAGCGAATCGGGATGCAGGGCGGCCATCGCGCCGGCAGCGAAGAGCAGCGAGTCGCCGGGCAGGAAAGGCGTGACGACCAGGCCGGTCTCGCAGAGGATGATCGCGAACAGGAGCGCATAGGTCCACGGCCCCCAGGCCTCCATGATCAGGGCGAGATGCTCGTCGAGATGAAGGAAGACGTCGATGATCGACTTGAGCGCGTCCATGAAGCTGGGCGTCCTCGGCGGCGGCGTGGGGGCGGGAACCTGAATCGGGCTGCCATCATACGCTGGGACAAATGCGGTCGCTGAAACCGCTGCCGAGACCCCGATCCAGCAGACGGCTACCGGCCGGCGGCCCGCCCGGGAACCACCGCGAGGGCTGCCGCGACCGGAATCGCGAGGGCCGCCAGGAGCACCCACTGCATGGCATCGGCCCGCGCCCCGACCGCGCCTGCCAGGCTCCACGCAAAGGCGACAGCGAGGTTGCCCGCCGCGGCCGCCGGAAGAAACTTGGCCAGCGGCATCGCCGTCGACCCGGCCAGAATTGCGGCGGCCTCGGCGACGAGGGGCAGTGGTCGGGAGACGACGACCAGCAGCGGCCCGAGCAGTTCTCGCTGCCGCTCGAGCGCCAGCCGTTCCTCAGCCGCGAGGCCGGCGAGCGAACGCCCGCCCGCGACCCGTCCGAGCCACCAGCCCGCAGCTGCGCCGGCGGTCATTCCAAGCCAGCCGCAGAGGGTACCCGTGAGCAGGCCCAGTTCGGCCCCGCCCAGCGTGGCGACGACGCTCGACGGCACCGGGAGCAGAAAATCGATCGCCAGGATGCCGATCTCCGCGGTCGCCAGCCAGAAGGCCGTCGGCCTCGGGTCGAGCCAGTCGGCGACGAGGTGATCGAGACGGGTGCCGAACACCAGGAAGGGAACGAGCGGAACCGCGATCGCAGCCAGCGTCAGGAGGGCGAGGAGGCGAGTCGCGGTGCGCATGGTGCAGGTTGCGGATTCGAGCGCGGGTTTCACGCCCAGATGAACGGCCAGTGAAAGAATAGCCAGCTCGCGGGCGGAATGCGTCGGCGACAGCCACCACCAGACTGCCAGCAAAACCGCCCAGGTCGGGAGGAGCTGCGGCAGTCAGAAAGCGGACCGGTCGCGGCCGGTCGGGAAACTGTCCGTGCGGCGGCAGTTACATCGACGCCGAGACCGCCTGCCCGATGATGTCGAGGCCGACGCTTTCGCTCCAGGCATCGATCAGGCACCGAAACAGCGGGCCGGGCCGGCCGGCCGCGATCTTTCGGCCGTTGAAGCGGGTCGCCGGCAGCAGGCAGTTTGGCGTGCTCGTGAGCAGGATTTCGTCGGCCGCTGCCAGGTCGTCGGCCGTGAGCGACTCTTCCCTGAATCCGATCCCGCGGGCTGCCGTCAGCTGCCGGAGGTAGCCCAGGCTCACGCCGGCAAGTGCATCGGAAGGCGGCGGAGCGAGGAGTTCGCCCTGGCGGACGATTGCAATATTGGCCGTGGAGGTTTCGCTGACCCGGCCGTCCTCGTGGCAGAGCACGGCCCTGCTGCCCGGTTCGGCCGCAGCCGCCTCGCGGTCGGCGAGGTGGTAGTGCATCCGGCTGCGGCACTTCAGCCCGAGCGGCCAGCTCGCGGCGGGCACCTGCCGCACCGAGACGCTGCGGAGGGCGACGCCGGTGGCGTAGGCTTCGGCCCAGATCGGAAAGGCGAGCGGAAAGGTGTGGATCGCGGTCCGCGGCCGGCCGGCCCGACCACCGTGCTGGGAAGGCTGATCGCCCGGCGTGGAGAAGATCACGACCCCGAGATCTCCCCCGACGGGGCCGAGCCTCTGGTTGTGGCCGGCGATCCGTTCGGCTGCCTCGAAGAGCGCGGGCATTCCGAAGCCGGGATCGATGCCCGCGACGGAGAGCGATTCGCGAAACCGCCCGGCATGGGGTTCGGGCAGAAAAAGCCGGCCCGAAAACGTCCGCAGTTGCTCGGTGACGGTGGCGCCAAGGATGAACCCGGCGTCGCCCACTGGAAGCACCAGTGCCTCGCGGGGTATCAGGTCACCGTTGAGCCACGCGAGTTCGACCATCGAAGTGGAGGATAGGGGATTCGAACCCCTGACCTTCTGGCTGCCAGCCAGACGCTCTCCCAATTGAGCTAATCCCCCGGGTGTCGCCGGGATCCATGCCACTCGAAACGTGGGGTGGGGATCCCGGTCGGCCGTGGGCGATGGACGCCCTGGAAACTATCGACCGCTTGCGGGAATGTCAACGCGAGGCGACTGTTGTGGAAGGAAATCCCACCCGATTCGGCCGCGATCATGCCCTCGCCAAACCCCTCACGACACGGTCCGGCCCCGGTTCACCGGCGGCAAAGCATGCCCCCGGAGCCGGTGCGTGCCGTGGTGACCGTGATCCTCGGACTCTACCTCGTCGGCCTCGCACTCTGTCTGGCGGGCAACTCGGGCAGCGGTGCCTCGGCGCTCGTGCGAACGGTGAAGTCGAGACTCTTCGCGCCCTGGATGGGCCCCGCCTGGCTCGATCTCGGCCACGACGTCCGGCTCACCCACGGGCAGCCCGACGATGCAGATCACAGGCTCGAACTACGGCCCTGGAACGAAGCGGCTCGCGGCCGGACAATCACCTATCCCTCGGCCGGAATGCATGGCGAACGGGCGGCCCGCTGGCGTCGGCTTGCCCTGGCGATCGCGGTCGGCGAGCAGGATCCCGACCGCGAGGGCCTGCTGCCGGCGGCCGTCGCAGTCGGGGGTTTCCGACCGGTCGGTGCCGAGGATCTGTCGCTGAGGGTGCTGAGAGAGATCCTGCCGGAGTCAGCGGACGTCGCCGACGGCGTCGCCAGGCGGCCGCGGTTCGAACAGGCCTATGCCGCCCGGGTTCGCCGGGTCGCGGGCGACATCCAACTGCTCAAGACCGAGGACCCCGCAGAACTGGCGCCGCTCGTGGACGAGGTGAAGCCATGACCGGCCCGTTCGGCGACACAGTCGCGGGCGGCGGACAGCCCGACAGTCGGCGGCCCGAGGATTCGACGCGGCTGGAAAACTGGATCAGCGATGCCTGGACGCGATTCTGGTTCACGCCCGCCGACCCGCGGCCTTTGGCGTTGATCCGGATCGCGGCGGGATGCCTCGCCCTGGCACTCTGGTGGAGCTATGCGGCCGATCTGGAGACATGGTTTGGCGCAGACGGCATGCTGCCGTCCCGATCGCTCGGATCATGGCGATCGCCCTGGGGGGGATCGGTTTTCGATCTGGCCGCGACGCCCAGGATGCTCCGCGGCATCCACCTCGTCGGCGGCGTCGTGCTCCTGGCGCTGGCGGCGGGGCTGTTCACGCCGGTCGCGTCGCTGCTGGCGCCGCTCGTTTTCGCCTCGATCCTCCAGCGGGGGCCGATGCTGGCCGGGCCTGCCGACGATCTGGTTGTGTTGATCCTCTGGTGCCTGGCGATCGGACGCTGTGGCGATGCGTTTTCGCTCGACAGGCTGTTCTTCGCCCGGCATGCGAACCCATCGGCGGGCTCGTTTCGCAACCGGATCGCGGTCTCGTTGCTCCGTGTGCATGCCAGCCTGCTCACGATCGCGGCCCTGCTCGCCCAGCTCAAGGGGGATGTCTGGTGGGACGGGACGGCCGCCTGGTGGCTGGCGGCCCGCGGTGGCGATCGGACGATCGACCTGACAGGCCCGCTCGCCGCCTCGCTCTACGCCACCAACCTGCTGACGCACGCCGTCACGCTCTTCGAGGCGGCGTTTGCGATCGGCGTCTGGTGCGTGCCGCTGCGACGCCTGCTCGTGCCGGTCGCGGTCGTCGGCTGGCCGCTGGTCGGCCTGCTCGCCGGCGAGCCCTTCTGGGGGCTGGGGATGGCGATCCTCGCACTGGCATTTCGCGAGGCCGCCGACCGCACCGGGGGCGGTATACTCGGGTGATGTCCCGCCCCCGTCCCAATCCGTTCTATTTCGTCCTCGGACTCGTCGGCTTCCTGTTCACGATCACGGCTTCGAGCTACTGCCTGTTCGTGCTTCGCGGCGTCCGTCCGGCCCTGCAGGCCCAGGGGCCGCATCCCCTGGAACAGTTGATGGACAGGCATGGCACCGCGCTGCTCGCCGGGCAGTTGGCCGTGCTCGCCGTCGCCACGATCGGTGCCGTCGCCGTCGATCACTTCGAAGGGGAGCGGATGCGGCGGGAGCGGTCGGCAGCCGATGAACGGCGGAGCGACGGCGTCGGGGATGCGGGGCCGTGACCGCCTCAGTCGCCCGGCAGATGGCGGCCCTTCGCGACCAGATCCGGCGGCACGACCGGCTCTATTACGTCGATGCCCGGCCCGAGATCACGGACCTCGAGTACGACCGGCTGCTCGAAGATCTGAGGCGGCTCGAGGAGGCCCATCCCGATCTCGTCGCCCCCGACAGCCCGACCAGGCGGGTGGGCGATCAGCCGATTCCCGAACTCGAGCCGGTTCGGCACCGACGGCCGATGCTCTCGATCGACAACACCTACAGTCCCGAGGACCTCGTCGCCTGGGGGAGACGGGTCGAGAAACTGCTGCGGGAGACCGCCGTCGATGCCGACGAGCCGATCGAGTGGATGCTCGAACTCAAGATCGACGGCGTGGCGGTGTCGTTGACCTACGATCGTGGGCTGCTCCTGCTCGGTGCCACCCGCGGCAATGGCACGGTCGGGGATGACATCACCCACAACGTCCGCACGATCCATGGAGTTCCGCTCCGGCTCGACCTCGACGAACCGCCGCAGCTGGTCGAGGTGCGCGGCGAGGTCTATATGACCAATTCCGATCTCGTCGGGCTCAACCAGGCCCAGACCGCCGAGGGACACGCGGCCTTCGCCAACACTCGCAACCTGGTCGCCGGCAGCATCCGCCTGCTCGACCCGCGGGAATGCGGCCGCCGGCCGCTGCGATTCTTCTGCCACGGAGTCGGCGACGCGACGGGCCTCGGGGCGGGCTCGCAGTCGGGCCTGCTCGCCTGGGCCCGGCAGGCCGGGCTTCCGGTCGCGCCCCGAACGCGGACCTTCGCCAGCCTCGATCGGCTCATCGAGCACGGCAATGAATTGATCGAGCAGCTGCACGACCTGAATTTCGAGGTCGACGGCTTCGTCGTGAAGGTCGATCGCTTCGATCAGCAGCAGCGGCTCGGGGCCACGTCGAAGAGCCCGCGCTGGGCGATCGCCTGGAAGTTCGAGAAGTTCGAGGCGACGACGACCCTGGCCGGGATTCGCGTGCAGGTTGGTCGTGGCGGCACCGTGACGCCGGTCGCCGACCTCGAGCCCGTGCAGCTGGCGGGCACGACGGTCAGCCGGGCGAGCCTCCACAATGCCGACGAGATCGCCCGCAAGGACATTCGCGTCGGCGACGTGCTCGTGGTCGAAAAGGCGGGCAAGGTGATCCCCCATGTCGTCCGGGTTGAAAAGCACCTGCGGGCGAAGTCGCTCGAGCCCTGGGTTCCCCCGACCCGCTGCCCCGAGTGCCAGACGGAGCTGGTCCGCGATCCCGAGGGCGTGTTCATCCGCTGCCCAAACGTCGACTGCCCGGCCCGGGTGCGGGAGCGGATCAAATTCTTCGCCTCTCGCGGGGCGATGGACATCGAGGGGCTCGGTGACAGGCTCGTCGAGCAGCTCGTCGCGACCGGACTCGTCCGCGACTACGCCGATCTCTACAGGCTCTCGATCGCCGACCTCGAGCCGCTCGAACGAATGGGGAAGAAGTCGGCCGCGAGCCTCGTGGAGCAGATCGAAGCCAGCCGGGAGCAGGGGCTGACCCGCCTGCTCAACGGGCTTGGCATCCGCCACGTCGGCCCGCGGGTGGCCTCGTTGCTCGCGGCCCGCTTCGGCTCGATCGATCCGCTCTGCGAGGCCTCTGAGGAAGACCTCGCTGCGGTCGAGGAGATCGGGCCGGTGATCGCCGCGGAAGTGCATTCCTGGCTCGCCGGGCCGTATGGCAGGCGTGTGGTCGCAGGGCTGCGGCAGTGCGGCGTTCGGCTCGACCTGCCCGACGGCGAGCGGCCCGCAGCCGCAGGCCCGCTGGTCGGCAAGACGTTCGTCGTCACCGGCACCCTGACCGGCTTCTCCAGGCAGGAGGCCGAGGAGGCGATCCGCAGGGCCGGCGGCCGGGCCTCGTCGAGCGTCTCGAAGAAGACCGACTACCTCGTCGCCGGCAGTGAGGCCGGCAGCAAACTTGAAAAGGCCACGAAGCTCGGTGTGGTGGTGCTCGACGAGGCGGGCTTCCTGGCCATGCTCGGCCGCTGAGCAGTCTCGGGCAGCAACCTCGAACTTCGGGCTGCAACGCTCAGGCGGCAGCGGAGCGGGCGAGCAGACTGCCGGCAACGCGGATGACGCTGTCGACGTCGATCGCGTTCATCGCCACGGTGTCGACCTTTCTCTGCTCCCAGTCGGGGCGAAACTCCGCTGCCGGCTCGACCGCCCGGTGCTGCATCCCATAGGGGCCGTTGCGGGAGGCCGGCACGGGTCCGAAGATGCCGACACAGGGGGTTCCCACCGCCGCCGCGAGGTGCAGCGGTCCGGTGTCGCTCGAGATGAACAGCCGGGCGAGCCGGGCGAGTTCGCCCAGATCCTGCAGGCTCGTTCGCGGCGCGAGAATCGCGGAGCCGCCGGCCTCGGCGACGATCCGCTCGGCGGCGGCGCGTTCGGCATCTCCGCCCCAGACGACGACGGAACGTATGCCGTGGCTCCGGGCGAGTTCTCTTGCCACGAGGGCGAATCGCTCGGCCGGCCAGATCTTCGACTGCCAGCCGGCGCCTGGGTTGAGCATGGCGGGGGGCGAGGGCAGCTTCAGCGACTCGATCCACTGCTGCATTGCAGCCCTGCTGGCCGGCCAGCAGGGCATCTCGAACGAGGGGCAGATTTCCCGCACGCCCAGCGGCGAGAGCAGTTGGCAGTTGCGGTCGACGACATGGGCCGCCGTCGTCGCCACCGGGTGGGTCAGAAACAGCCAGGACCTCTCCCGCGACTCGGGGGGGGAGTGTCCGATCCGCATCCGCGCACCCGAGAGCCAGGTCGCGAAGCCGCTCTTGAAAAGCCCCTGCAGGTCGACGGCGACATCAGGCGCGAACCCGAGCAGCTGCCGACGAAGCCCGCGGACGACCGAGAACGACCTGAGCCAGCCCCTCGGGAGACGGAAGAGGTGATCGACGGCGGGGTGACCGGCCAGAACATCCCCCGCTCGGCCCTCGACCACCCAGCCGACCCGAACCTGCGGAAAGGCCCGCTTCAGGGCCACCGCGGCCGGCACGCCATGGAGCACGTCGCCGATGGCGGACAGCTTGACGATCACGATCGACGCGGGAGCCTTCATGCCCCGGATTTTTTCCCCCGACCGTCGCCGCGGCAAGGTCAGTTTCAGGGCCGACGTCCGTCTGCCCCCCAGGCCGGTCTCTGTCGGCTGCCGCAGCGGCCCGGTATACTTCCCGTCCTTCTGGCCGGTTTCCCACCATCTCCACATCACGTCCGGAGTCACGACCATGAGCCAGGCAGAGGACATCGTTTCGCGGCCACCAGCCAAGACCCCCGTCGTTGCCCCGCAGCTCGCCCCGCCGCGCCTCGACGAACTCTCGCCGCAGAACCTCTACGACAAGTGCATGGCACTGGCCCGCAACCTCTGGTGGAGTTGGCATCCCGAGGTCACGAACCTGTTTCGGGAACTCGACCCGATCCGCTGGCGGCAGCTCGACCACAACCCGATCGCCCTGCTGGCGGAGTTCACGCCGGAGCGTCTCGAGGCACGGGCCGCCGAACTGGTGCTCTACAGCCGGATCAACCAGGCCTATCGCCGGCTCAAGGAGTACATGGCGGCCGAGTCGACCTGGAGCGACGTCCACGCCGGCGTGCTCGGCTCGAAGCCGGTGGTCTACTTTTCCGCCGAGTTCGGCATTCACGAGTCGGTGCCGATCTATTCGGGCGGCCTCGGCGTGCTCTCGGGAGACCACATCAAGAGCGCCAGCGGCCTCGGCATCCCGCTGATCGCGGTCGGTCTCTTCTACGATCAGGGCTATTTCAAACAGCAGCTCGACGTCGACGGCTACCAGCACGAGGAGTATCTCCAGTCGCGGGTCGAGGTGCTGCCGATCGAGCCGGCCATCGGAGCCGACGGCAAGCCCGTGGTCGTGCAGGTCGACACCCGCTCCGGGCCGCTCTATGCAAAGGTCTGGAAGATGGCGGTCGGCCGGGTCAACCTCTTCCTGCTCGACTGCGATGTGGACGGCAACACGCCCGACGACCGGGAACTCACCAGCCGGCTCTACGGCGGCGACACCCGAACCCGGATCCGCCAGGAGATCGTTCTCGGCATCGGCGGCGTGCGGGCGATCCGGGCGATGGGAATCGTGCCCGGGGTCTATCACCTCAACGAAGGGCACTCCGTGTTCGCGACCCTCGAGGCGGTCCGCGGCCGGATGGATCGGGACGGCTACCCGTTCGACGACGCGGTTCGGAAGGTGGCCCGGCAGACCGTCTTCACCACCCACACGCCGGTGCCCGCCGGTCACGATCGCTTCGACGGTAGCCTGATGGAGGAGCATCTCGGCCCGATGCGAGACGCCCTCGGCATCTCGCACGACCACCTGATGAGCCTCGGCAGGGTTGAACCCCACAACCAGGCGGAGCCCTTCTGCATGACCGTGCTCGGCCTGAAGATGTCGCGGCGGGCGAATGCCGTCAGTTCGCTGCACGGCCATGTGAGCCGCAAGATGTGGTCCTCGCTCTGGCCCTACAGGGTCGAGGAGGAGGTTCCGATCGGCCACATCACCAACGGTGTCCACGTACCGAGCTGGCTCTCCTGGCAGATGCTCATGCTCTACGACCGCATCTTCCCCATGCACTGGTTCAAGCGGATGGGCGAGCCGGACGTCTGGCAGAAGATCCACGACGTCGATCCCGGCGAACTCTGGGAAACCCACTACGCGCTCAAGAACCTGCTGCTCCAGTTCGTGCGGCGGCGGCTCGCCCGGCAGTGCCGGCGGCGGGGCGAGTGCGACGAGGCCGTAGAGGCAGCCCGCACCGTGCTCGACCCGAACATCCTCACGATCGGCTTCGCGCGGCGGTTCGCCACCTACAAGCGGGCCGACCTGGTGCTCGGCGATCTGGACCGGCTTCTGGCGCTGATCAGCGACCGTGACCGCCCCATCCAGATCATCTTCGCGGGCAAGGCCCATCCGGCCGACGAACCCGGCAAGGCATTGATCCGCAAGATCGCCAACCTGCGTCACGACCCGCGCACGAGCGGCCGGCTCGTGTTCGTCGAAGACTACGATATCAACGTCTGTCGCCACCTGATCCAGGGCGTCGATGTCTGGCTCAACAATCCCCGACGGCCGCTCGAGGCCTCGGGCACCAGCGGCCAGAAGGTGGTCCTCAACGGCGGCCTCAATTGCTCGATTCTCGACGGCTGGTGGGCGGAGGCCTACGACGGCCGCAACGGATTCGCCATCGGCCGCGGCGAGACGCACGCCAACGACGAGATCACCGACCGGCGCGACTCGGACGCCCTCTACCATGTGCTGGAGCGGGAGGTGATCCCGTTGTTCTACGACCGCGACGCCGACGGCCTGCCCCGGGAGTGGATCAAGATGATGAAGAACTCGATCAGTTCACTCGCCTGGCGGTTCAGCGCCCACCGCATGGTGATGGATTACGCCCGGGCCTGCTACGTTCCCGCAGCAGGTGGCGTCTCCTGCGACATGAACACCCGCTGAATGACAGGCTGAAGCCTGTCCCACATCGGGCAGGGGCTAGGGCCGGAGGCCCGGGTAAGAACCAGCGACCGGAGGTCGCCAAGGAAAACTTGGCAGGATGCCAAGGTTTTCCGTGAAGCAGCCATGACAGGCTGAAGCCTGTCCCACGTCGGACAGCGTCGGGCCTGAGAGGTTCTATCGGCCCGGGCGGCTGAACTGGAGTTCCGCCTTCCAGCGTTCGAGGTCGCGGGTCGCCTCCGACTCCCGGGCCTTGGCGGCCTCGAACTCCGCCTGCGACTCCTCCATCACCTTGCGGGCGGTCGCCATCTGGGATTCAGCGAGTTGCAAGGCTTCGGCGGCGGACTTCGCCTTCTCGGCTGCGGCCCGGGATACCTCGAGCCGCTGCCGTTGGGCGAGTTCCGCAGCCTCGACCCGGGACTGGAGCGGCGCAGGATTGGTGTCGACCTCGCCGATCGCCCCGCCGTCGGCGACCTTCGAGACCGCGAGCCGGCCGGCCAGATCGCCGGAAAAGAGACGCCCGCCATCGCTCGTCAGCGCGACCCGAAGCACGATCTCGTCATGCTGCCGAAAGTCGCGTTCGCGTCCGCCATCAGCCTTCCAGAGCACGACCTTGCGGTCGCGGCCCGAGGATACGATCCGGCCGTCGGGAAGCCAGGCGATGCCGAGCACGCCGCCGGGATGGGCCTCCCATTCCTTCAGTTTCGCTGCGTCGCGACGGGACCAGAGCCGAATCTTTCCGTCCTCGCTCGCCGTGGCGACGACGGCGCCGTCGCCACGCCAGGCGACGGCGGAGATTCCACCGGCATGCCCCTTGAGCACGCCGTCCTCCCGCGCTCCCCGGGTTTCCCAGAGAAAGGCGTTGCCCGCCCTGTCGCCGGTCGCGAGCATCTTGCCGTCGGGCGAGAACTCGACCGCGGTGATCCAGTCGGTGTGCTTGCGGATCTCGGCGTCGAGCGAGCCGTCGGATGTTCGAAGCAGCCGCACCACCTTCTGCGGGCCGCCGAGCGCGACGACGCTCTGGTCGGCCGCGATGTCTGCAGCCAGCACCTGATCGAACTCATCTCCCAGTTCGCCGATTCGGGCCGCGGTCGCCACGTCCCAGAGAACGACCCTGCCGTGCTTCGCCCCTTCGCCACCTCCCGCGAGCAGCAGTTTTGCATTCCGGGAGAACCGGAGGGTTTTCACGTCGCCTTCCGGAAAGGGGAGCACGCCGAGAAAGGCGAGCGAGGCGGCGTCGTGGAGAAACACCTGACCGCGGCCTCCGACGGCCAGCAGGGAGCCGTTCGGCGAGGCCGCGAGTCCGGTGATCGCCAGCGGACGTGAGGCATGACCGATCACATCGAGCGGCAGTCGTGGCGGCATCACCGGTGGCCCCTGTGGGGCGAGCACGGCGGAGGCGTCGAGCGCGAGCGACGCGTTGGCCTTGCGGGCCACCGGCTTCCCGCCGGCCCGTTCGACCGCGCCGCCCGCGATCCACTTTCGGAGGACGTCGAGCATCTCGCCGGGAATCCGATCCGACTGGGGCGGCATCTTCGGTTCCGAGGCGTGGCTCGCCAGCTGCCAGAGGTAGGACCCATCCACGTCGCCGGGAGCGATCACCTCGCCCGACGAGCCTCCAGCCATGGCCTGACCATAACTCGTGAGATCGAGCCCGCCCTGCTTCTTGTCCGAATTGTGGCAGCCGCAGCACTTCTCGCGAAAGATCGGCCGCACATGGTCCTCGAACGTGGGCGGAGCATCGGCGGCGACTGCGGCCTGGGCAAGCAACGACATCCAGAGGAGGAAGTGTGGTTTGAAGTGAAGCACGGGCTGGCGCTAGTGATTGAAGATGAATTCGGGGGAATTCAGGAGGGCCCAGAAGACGTCCTCGAGGGCCTCCTTGCGGTTGGCGGCGGCCATCAGGCTGGTGACGGTCTCGATCCGCTCCCGCTCGGTCGGCATCCGGCCGTAGCAGCGGACGAACAGGCCGTCGAGGATCTCGCTGTCGGGCCGGCCGGCGGCGATCGACCGCTCGATCACGCCCCCCTGCCTGATGCGGTCGTTGACCGCGTCACCGTTGAGCAGGTGAAGCGCCTGGGACAGGCTCGGGTCCATGCGAACGGCGCAGCTGCAGACGTCGTCGCGGGTGGCGCGGCCGAAGGTGGTGAGGAAGTAGTTCGTGGTCCGGCCGTCGGCCACCTGGACCGCCCGGGCCCCCAGCGGCAGCCCGGGAAACTTGTTCTTTGTTTCCGTCACCTCGGCGAGCACGTCGAGCAGCACCTCGGCCCGAATCCTCCGGACGGCGGCATGGGAGAAGTTGGTGTCGTCGAGACCGTTCGTGGCGTTCGTCTCACAGGACCGCTGGTAGGTGTTCGAGTGCACGATGTCGCGAACGAGCGCTCGGAAGTCCCAGCCCGATTCGGCGAACCGGTCGCCGAGCGTCTCGAGCAGCGGGCCGTTCGAGGGCGGGTTGCTGACGCGGGCATCGTCCGGCTCGTGCACGATCCCGCGTCCGAAGAAGTGGGTCCAGGCGATGTTCGCCACGTGCCTGGAAAAGTAGGGGTTGTCGGCGGCGGTGATCCATTCGGCCAACGCCTCGCGGCGATCCCGGCCGGCGACCTTCGGCGACTCGCCCCCGAGAAACTTGGGCGCGACCGTGCCGCCGGAAACGGGATGCTTCATCTCCCCTGAGCCCGAGTCGTAGACGATGAACTCCCGAGGATCGTCGCTGCGCTTGCGGGCGATCTGCTTGAAGAAGGCCGCGAAGCCGTAGTAGTCGTCCATCGTCCAGCGGTCGAACGGGTGGTTGTGGCACTGGGCGCACTGGATCCGCATGCCGAGGAAGGCCTGGGCGACGTTTTCGGCCAGTTTCAGCGTGTCCCGCTCCTGCTGGAAGTAGTTGGTCGGTGGGTTGTCGAAGGTGCCTCCCGAGGCGGCGACCAGATCGCGAACCATCCTGTCCACCGGCTCGTTGGCGGCGATTCGCCGATCGAGCCACTGGTGGTAGAGGAGCACCGCCTTCGCGCTGACCTCATTGGGGACGGATCGGATTTGGAGGATCTCCGCCCACTTCATCACCCAGAGCTCGACGAACTCCTTGCGTTCCATGAGGGCGTCGACGACGCGAGCCCGCCGGTCGGACCGTGGATCGGCGAGGAACGCCGCCCGCTCCTCGGGCGTGGGAACGAGGCCGACGAGATCGAGCGTCACCCGCCGCAGGAACGTCTCGTCGTCGCAGACGGCTGAAGGGGCGATCCGCAGGCTCGCCAGCTTGCGGTCGACGAGGGCGTCGATCCAGTTGCCCCCCGACGACCGAGGAAAGCTGAAGTCGAGCTTCTCGGGGATGACGATGAAGGGCACGCCGACCGTGATCGTGCCGTAGCGGGCCATGATGAAGGCCTCGCCACGGCTGCCGCTGCCGACCAGACCCTCGGCCGAGACCTTGGCCGAGGGATCGTTGTTCGAACCATACCAGCAGAGGTCGGTGACGTCGCGGTCGCTGCCGTCGGCGAACCTGGCGACGGCGCAGAGCTGCTGCCTGACCCCGCTGCCGGCGAGCAGCGATGTCGGCGGATAGAGGTCGAGGGCCACGAGCCCGGAAACGGGGCCGGGGTCATCGGGAGCCCCGGCCGCGATCCAACGCACGAGCGTCTGGCTGAGTTCGCTTTGGGGCTCGAACCGCTTGCCTCCGGTGTGGGGCACGGCGTTCACCGCCTTCGCGACGAGCAGACTGCCGGCGGGATCGCCCGGGTCGATCCGTCGGCCCGGCATCTCGCGGGTGATGCGATGGTAGTCGCCCGCCGGATCGAAGCCGAAGAGCGAGAGCCGGAAGCCGTCCTTGCCGCGGGCCGCCCCATGGCAGCTTCCCATGTTGCATCCGGCACGGGCGAAGACGGGCATCACATCGAGCCGAAACGAGAGCGGCGGCTCCGAGGAAGCCGAGATCACCGTGAGGGGAATCTCGCGGGCATGGCCGGCATGTTCGATCCGCAGGCTCCCCTCGCCGTCGGCGAGAGGCCGCAGAACAGACCGTTCGACGGCGACGAGCCTGGCATCGGAGGGTCTGACGGATGCGGCCGAGGTGACGTCCTGGGTGTGCCCGTCGGCATGCACGGCCTGGACGATGATCCGCTGCCGGTCGCGTGATGAATCGAGCCGAACCCGCGGCGGAAAGACCTCGATGCCCACGACGTCGGCGAGTGCCTCGGCCGCGGACATCGAGGACAGGGCTGCCAGAAGTGCCCAGTGGATCGCCACCCTCGAGGCTGGTCGGAGGGTCATCGGGGGGCCTCCGACTTCGCGGCCACGCCCTCGGGCAGCGGCTTGTCGATCCGCAGCGAAGTGGCCGGCGTCTGATGGATCATCCAGGCGTCGCCGACCGGGACCTCGATCCGGCAGAAGACGGTCTCGTGCTTGCCAGGCGCCGCGTCGGTAGCCACCCGGACCTGGAATTCGAGGCTCTCGGCGCCGGCCGCCAGATCGACCACCCCGGATTCAACCTTCGCGGGCAGGCCCATCAGCCGCGCCTTCGCCGTTCCGGTGAACGACGGCGGACGGGTCGCCTTGAAGACGATTCGGGTGTCGTGGCCCTGCTCGACGACCGCCTTCTCCGCGGTCATTTCGACCAGCGGTTCGGCGACCGCAAGCGTCACCAGCCGGCTGGCGACGAGGCTGCCCCGTGCGGCCCGGCGGCCCCCTTTTTTCTCTCCCTTCTTCTCCCCCTCGGGAAGCAGCGTCGCCGTGATTGCCACGCTCCACTGCTTCGTCGGGGCCTCGGCCGTGCAGCTGATCGGAAGTGTTGCCTCCGAAGCGTCCTCCTTCGCCTCCACGGCCGTTGCTCCGATCCCCGGCGGCTTGAACGGCATCTCGAGGCGGATCCGACCGTTGTAGCCCTCGGCTCTCCGAATCTTGACCGCGAGATCCATCGTGCCCCGCCGGGGGATCGGGGTTCGCGGCTCGAGCAGTTCGATCGTCGCCGGAGCCTCTTCGACGACCGCGACGGCGAGCCTGTCGCCGAGGACGGTGCGGAACGGAGTTCGGTTCGGATCACCGAACACCATGTCGTAGGACTGACGCATCGACCCCACGGGTGTGTTCGCTTCGCCGGAGGAGCGGAGAACCTGGACCCCGACCGCCCGCGTGCTGGCCGCCGCATCGGCGGCAGCCTCGAAGACGACGAGCCCGCCGGGGGCCGGATCGACGATCGGAGCGGTTGCCACGGAGACACCGGCAGGCAGTCCTTCGCACTCGATCCGCACGGGGTCGGAGCAATCGTTCCGCTGGGCATTGAAAAAGACGGCTGTCCGATTGCCACGGGGCACGGCCGCCACCAGCCGCTGCTGGGTCTTCGTCTGGGCCGGGGGCACCGAGACCGTCACCCGCGGTTCAACCGCCTCGACATCGATCCAGTAGACGAAGGCATCCCCATGCCGTCGCTCGAAGTCGTTCACGCGGAGCAGAAATCCCGTCTCGTCGGCGACGGTCACCCGGAGCGTGCTGTCGGGCCCGTCGCTGTCGTCGTTGCTCGTGATCCGCTCCCGCTTCGGGCTGTCGCGGTGGGCTGCGATCACGAGGTCGATCGGGGACCCCAGCCGCCGACCCCAGCCGGTAACCTGCCAGACGCTCCCCTTCGGAGCCTCGACACGGATCCAGTCGACGTCGTCCTCGAGTTCGATCCTCCCGACGATCGCGATCGGGGCCTTGGTCGCGACGGCCTTCTCCGGCTGATCGTTCGGCTCCCCGACCTCGACGATGTCCGCGGCCGTCAGTCGCAGTGGAACCCGCATCGGCGAGGCGATGCCGCCCCTTTCCGGACGCACCTGCACAAGGCCGTTGAGTTCCAGGGGGGCAGGTGCGACCCGGGCCCTGAACGGACCGGTCGGATCACCGAGCCATTCGAGATCGAGCGGGGCGTTGATCCGGCCGCCGGGTGGCCAGGCCACGTGGGGGATGGGGAAGTCGCCGACATGCAGCAGATAGATCGCGTTGCCGCCGCCGTAGGCGGTCTCCCGCACCCGCAGAAAGTAGTCGCCGTCGGCCGGCGCCGTCGCGGCCAGCACGGCGTCCTGGGCGAGGAGCGGATGATCGTCGCAGCTGGCGATCACGAAACCCTCGGCATCGACCAGTTCAAGGTGGGCGTCGAGCATCTGCTGATCGAGCCGGATCGCCTGGATCAGGGCCGCGACCCGCGCGCCCTTCGACAGCCGCACCCTGAACAGATCGACGTCCTCGTTCTTGAGGGTGCCCCAGACGACCCGTCCCGGTTCGAGCGGCATCGCGGCGGCCGTGGCGTCGTTTGGCTCGACCTCCTGCGACTGCTCGGCGGCATGGACGTGAAACATCCGCAGGTCGGAGAGCCCGTCGGAGGTGCGAATCCTCAATCGCTGCGGACCGGGGGGGCAGTCGGCGGGCAGATGGAGCACGGCCTTGAGGACGGTTCCACTTTCCACGACCGGCGGTTCGGCACGGATGCGTCCCTCCTCGAAGAACAATTCAGCGGCGCCATCGAGCTGCTGGCCGACGATTCGCACCTCGACGTCGGTTCCAGAGCGGCCGGCGGGCGGCTCGATCCGCTCGATCGTGGGCTCGGCATGGACCGCATTCGTGGCGGTCAGGCACAGCCAGGCCGCGGCCACCGCCGCGGCGGCTCGAAACCGGGTTGCTGACTGCACGACAGGCATGGTCGCGGACATCCGGGACGCCCCGCAGGGTTAGGCGAGCAGGTCGCTGCGGACCTTGCCACCGTCGACGATCTCGACCGGCCGGTTGCCCGGGGCCACGAGTTCCTTGTCGGCGACGATCCCGAGGCAGTGATAGATCGTCGTGGAGAGATCTTCGACGGTGAGCGGATTGTCGGCAGGTTCGGCCGCGATCGAGTCCGACGCCCCGTAGACGCAGCCCCGCCTGATGCCGCCGCCGGCGAGCAGCACGCTGAACACCTTCGGCCAATGGTCGCGACCGGCGTCGCCATTGATCTTGGGCGTGCGGCCGAACTCGCTCGAAACCATGACGAGCGTCGAATCGAGAAGACCGCGCCGCTCCAGGTCGCGGATCAGGGTTGCGAATGCCTGATCGAACGGCGGCAGGCTGCGGACGATGCCCTCGCGGATCTTCTGGTGCATGTCCCAGCCGCCGTAGGAGAGCGTCACCAGGCGAACTCCCGCCTCGACCAGCCTCCGGGCCAGCAGCATCCGCTGCCCCGCCTCGTTGCGGCCATATTCGTCCCGCAGCTTTTCCGGTTCGGATCCGATGTCGAATGCCGCGCGGGCCCGGGCCGAACTGACCAGGTCGTAGGCCCGGCGATAGAACTCGTCCATCGCCTCGAGGTTGGTCGTGTGTTCCAACCGCTGAAAGTGCCGGCCGACGATGTCGCGGAGCCGTTGCCGGGTCGAAAACCGCTCCGGATCGACACCGCCCGGCAGGGCGAGATCGCGGACGCTGAAGTTGGGATTGCCCGGATCAGACCCGATCGTGAACGGCCCGTAGCCGCTGCCGAGATAGCCTGCCCCTGCATCGGGTGCCGGCAGGTTGGGGACGCAGACGTAGGGGGGAAGGCTTTCGCGGGGACCGAGTTCGTGGGAGACCACGCTGCCGATGCTGGGGTAGGTGAGGGCCGGGCTCGGCCGGTATCCCGTGAACATGTTGTGGGTGCCGCGCTCGTGGGCCGCCTCGCCGTGGGTCATCGAGCGGACGACGGTGATCCGGTCGGCCACCTGGGCGGTCTTCACCAACAGTTCGTTGAACCGGACGCCCGGCAGGCATGTCTCGATCGACCCCATCTCGCCGCGGTACTCGACCGGCGCCAGCGGCTTCGGATCGAACGTCTCCTGCTGGGCCCAGCCGCCGGGCAGCCAGATGTGGATCACGCTCTGTGCGGTGCCCTTGAAGTGGGCGAACGACTTGGTGTCGCCGAGGGCGGAACGTCCGCGGAGCAGGTCGCCGAGCGAGAGGCCCAGCCCTCCCGCCGATCCCATTCCCAAAATGGAGCCGACCTGAAGAAACCCGCGGCGGCTAGAGACAGGAACGTCGAACGCCATGGTTTCACCCCCTGGAGTGACGAATCACCATAAAATAATAGCACGACGCTGCTGGCTTCGCCAGATTTTTCCGCCCCCTGGATTTGCGGCTCACTCCTCGGAAAATCGCTTTCCGCGCAGCAAATGGTGGTAGTGCTGGGCAAAGCGGTGGGCCTCGTCCCGGACGTATTCGAGCAGCCGGAGCGAGTAGGCATCGCGGGAGAGCCGCAGCGGCTCCCCTCTTCCAGGCACAAACACCTCCTCCTCACGCTTGGCCAGCGAGATCATGCAGGGGGGCGTGATTCCCAGTGATTCGACGGCGTCGAGGGCCGCCGAAAGCTGCCCCTTGCCGCCGTCGACGAGAAAGATGTCGGGCAGCGACGCCCCCTCGCGGGCGAGTCGGGCGAACCGCCGCGAGACCACCTCGTGGATGCTCTTGAAGTCGTCGATGCCGTCGACCGTTTTGATCCGATACCGCTTGTAGCCCGGCTTGAAGGGGAGCCCGTCGATGAACTGGACCAGGCTGGCGACCGTCTCGTTGCCGGCCAGGTGGGCGATGTCGACACCCTCGATCACCCGCGGCGGCTTCGCCAGTCCGAGCACCTTCTGCAGCCCGGCGAGACCCTTCTTGGGATCGACGAGAAACACCTCCGGCTGGTCGTTCTCCTCGAGGTCGCCCCGCTGGTCGAGCGTCTCCAGCAGCCTGATCTCGTCCCGCAGCCGGCCCGCCTTCTCGAACTCGAGTCGTGCCGATGCGGCGAGCATCTCCTGCCGCATCTCCTCGATGAGCCGCTTCTTGCCCCCTTCGAGGAAGGTCTTCAGCCGATTGATGTCGCGCCGGTAGTCCTCCTTCGAGATCCGCAGGTTGCAGGGGGCGGTGCACTGGTCGATCGAGGCCAGCAGGCAGGGGCGATACCAGCGCCACTGGTCGTCGCCGGCTTCGATGTCGAGCGGGCAGGTGCGAAACTTGAAGATCCGCTGCAGCACCACGATCGCCCCGCGGAGCGAGCCGGCGCTCGTGAACGGCCCGTAGAGCTTGACGCCCTTCTGTTTCGGAGTCCGGGTGAACTCGACCCGCGGATAGTCCTCGTGGGTCGTGATCTGGAGGTAGGGAAAGGTCTTGTCGTCCTTGAGGTCGGAGTTGAACCGCGGCTGCACGTCCTTGACGAGCCGGCTCTCGAGGAGCAGCGCATCGACCTCGCTGTCGGCCTCGAGGTAGTCGATGTCGCGGATCTCGCGGACGAGGTCGGCGGTCCGCCGGTCCTGTTCGGCGGCCTTGAGGAAGTAACTCCCCGCGCGTGCCCTGAGGTTCTTCGCCTTGCCGACGTAGATCACCCGGCCGACGGCGTCCTTCATCAGGTAGACGCCAGGGGTCTGCGGGAACGACCGCACCTTCGCCGCCGCCGCCGATGAGTCGGACGCCGCCGGATTCTCATCGGTGTCGGCGGGGAGCGATTCGGCCGACGGTGAGGCCGCTGGGCCGGCCACCGGCCGACGCCCGATACCTTCAGCCGGCTCGGCGGGGCAATCCGGCTCGTGACGGTCGGCGTCTGGGTCGTTCATCGAAATCATTCTAGAGGGCCCTTCTGCCATGGACGGCCCTTTTCAAGGGCAATGCAACGGCGGAGGTCAGACGCCAGCCAGACGTCGCAGATCCTGCTCCAGCGAATCGAGCCGTTCGTCGAGCAACCGCTTCATGCCCTCGCGTTCGGCAACTGGGCAGGGGGCTGAGGCTGCGAACAGATAAAACTTGATCTTGGGCTCCGTACCCGAGGGCCGTGCCGCCACGCAGTTGCCGAGCGCCGGGAAGTGCACCGGAGACCCGGAGCCGGTGTCGGGCAGGCCGGCCAGATCGAACATCACGAGATCCCCCTTGGCTCCCGCAAAGGGCAGGGGGGCGGCTCCCGGAACCGAAGTCGTCAGGCTGGAGTAGTCGCGGATGCGGACGACATCGAGGCCGCCGATCGTCGCCGGCGGCGCGGCCCGCAGACCGGCCATGATCTCCCGCATCCGTTCCATGCCGGAGGCACCGGGCAGCGTGACCGCGACCTGCCGTTCCTGGTGGCAGCCATGCCGGTCGAAGAGATCGTCGAGCTGACCGTGCAGCGTCCGGCCGGAGGCCTTGAGGGCGGCGGCGAGTTCGGCGAGCAGCAGTGCGGCCACGCTGGCGTCCTTGTCGCGGACGTGCGTGCCGGCCAGATAGCCGTGCGACTCCTCGCAGCCGAACACGAAGTGCTCGGGGCCCGTCCGGTCGATCGCCTCGCCGATCCACTTGAAGCCGACCTGCAGGGTGTCGAGCGCGGTGACGCCGTAGGCAGCCGCGATCCGACGGACGAGGCCGGTGGTCACGAGCGTGGTGATCACATGGTCGTTCGGATCGAGCAGGCCGCGGTCGCGGCGTCCGCTGAGCACCCAGTCGACGAGGAGGGCGGCGAGCTGGTTGCCGGTGAACGTCTTCCACGGGCCCTTGGCATCCGGTGTCAGCGGTGCGGCCGCCCCGAGCCGGTCGCAGTCGGGATCGCTGGCGAGGACGAGGTCGTCGCCCCGGGTGCGGGCCTCGTCGATCGGCCCGCCGAGCACGGCCGGGTTCTCGGGGTTCGCCACGTGGCCCGGCACGTTGGGGAAGTCGCCATCGGGCTGCGCCTGGGGTCCATAGAGGCGGACCCGGCCGAATCCCGCGCCGGCCAGCACCGGCATGACGGCGCTCGCGCCGACACCGTGCAGCGGCGTATAGAGGATCGACACGTCCCGCGGCCCGGGCGACGCCTGCTCGAGCACGGCCGCCACGAATGCCGGGTCGATCTCCTGCTCCACGAACCTGACACGGCCCGAAGCCACGCCCGAGTCGAAGATCTGACGGCGGACCATGTCGACGGTCATGACGCGGTCGATGATCCCCTTGTCGTGCGGCGGCAGCACCTGCACCCCGCCGGCCCAGTAGACCTTCACCGCATTGTCGCTCGGCGGATTGTGGCTCGCGGTCACCATGATGCCACAGTCGCTTCGGGTCTGACGCACGGCATAGGAGAGCTCCGGTGTGCTGCGGAAGCCCCGCAGGAAGCAGACCTCGAATCCGGCGGCGAGCAGCACCTCCGTGCAGAGGCGGGCAAAGTGTTCGGACCGGTGCCGCGTGTCGTAGGCGATGGCGCAGGTCGGCGTCTCGCCGGAGGGGAGCACCGAACGGACGTAGTCGGCGAGGCCCTGGGCGCTCTCACCGATCGTGCGGTCGTTGATCGCGTTCGAACCGACTGGATACATGGTGCCGCGTCGGCCGCCGGTGCCGAACGGGATCACGGTCCAGTAGGCGTCGTCGAGTTCCTTCCAGAGTCCGCGATCGATCTGGGCCGCGAGTTCGTCGGCGAACTCTGCATAGCGGGGCTGGGTGAGCCAGTCGTGCATGGTGCGGGCCGAGTGGTCGGTGATCGTGCCCGCCGCCCGGGCTGCGGCGATGGCATCGAGGCGGCGGGCGAGGTCGGCGGGGACGGTGCTCGAAGGGCTCTGACCGTTCATGGAATTCGACTCCTCGGGAAGCTCGACTGCGACAGGTGGGAGACGCGGGGGGCATGTCGGCTGACGGGGAGCGTTTTATACTGGCGCACCATGAGCGTCACTGCCGCAGGCGAAGAACCGTTGATCGTGAGCGTTTCCGGACTCCGGGGCGTCGTCGGCGCCGCCCTGACGTGCGATGTCGTCGTGCGGTACGTTCTGGCATTCGAGTCGACGCTCCCGAGCGGCCCTCTGGTCATCGGCCGGGATGGGCGGGAGAGCGGGCCCCCCTTGGCCGCGGCGATTCGGCGCTGCCTGATCGAGCGCGGCCGCGACCTGATCGATTGCGATGTGGCCGCCACCCCGACCATCGGGATCGTGGTGCGGGAGGAGTCGGCCGCCGGCGGCATCCAGATTTCGGCGAGCCACAATCCGGCCCGGTACAACGGCCTGAAACTGTTCTCGGCCGCTGGCCGCGTTCTCAGCGCCGCCGCCGGTGCCGCCGTGCTCGAGCGGTATCGGGGGCCGGCCGGGGCGGTCGTCGCGCCGGCCGCGGTACCGGGGCGGGTGCGGGAGGCCGACGGGATCGCGGCCCACGTGCGACTCGTCTCGGCAACGGTGAATGTCGATGCGATCCGTCGCCAGCGGCCCCGGGTCTGGCTCGACAGCTGCCACGGCGCCGGCAGCCGGGTGGCCCGGCCCCTGCTCGAGCACCTCGGCTGCGAACTGATGATCGAGGGGGGGGAGCCCGACGGCCGATACGACCACGAGCCGGAGCCAACCGAGGCAAACCTCGCCGGCATGATGCCGAAGCTGATCGCCGCCCGGGCCGACGTCGGCTTTTTCCAGGATCCTGACGCAGACCGCCTGGCCATCGCCACGGCCGCCGGCCGGTTCATCGGTGAGGAGGCGACGCTCGCGCTCGCCGTCGAAGGCCTGCTCGCGAAGCGGCCGGGGCCAATCGCGGTCAACTGCTCGACCAGCGGAATGGCCGCCGCGATCGCCCGCCGACGGGGCGTCGAATGCCACGTCTCGGCCGTGGGCGAGGCCAACGTCGTCGATTGCATGCTCGCGACGGGCGCGATCCTCGGCGGCGAGGGCAATGGCGGCGTGATCGACCCCCGGGTGGTCCTGGTCCGGGACAGCTTCGTGGCGATGGCGCTCGTGCTCGACAGGATGTGCGCCGACGACGGGCTCGCGTCGATCGAGTCGCTGGCAGCCGGCCTGCCGGCGTTCGCGATGCGGAAGACAAAGGTCGTACTTGGCCCGGCAGTCCGTGGCGCGAACCTGGAGGCCGCCTTCGGTCGGATCGCAGCCGCGTTTCCCGGGGCGACGGCAAGCCGGCTCGATGGCCTGCGGCTCGACTGGCCCGGCGGCTGGCTCCTGGTGCGGGCCAGCAACACCGAGCCGATCGTGCGGATCGTCGCCGAGGCCGCCGATGCCGAGACGGTGGACGAGGCCCTCAGTCGGGCGACAGCGGCCCTCGGCTGAGGGCCCCCGGACTACTCTTCGAGTTCCGGAAGCACCGACTCGGAAGCCGCCGCCTCGCGAAGCTTTTCGAGGGCCTTGGCCTCGATCTGGCGGACCCGCTCCTTGGTCACGCCGAGGGCGGAGCCGACCTCCTTGAGGGTCTGCGGCTCGTGCTCGTGGTCGAGCCCGTAGCGACGGATGATGATCGTCTGCTCACGGGAGTCGAGGTGCCCGAGGAACTTGCCGACCTGCTGCATCCGGTCGCTCTCCGCCAGCCGCTGCTGGTACTCGTCGGCCCGCTTGTCGGTGGCCGACTGGAGCATGTCCATGTCGGCGGCCCGGAAGCGATCCCGACGCTTGTGCTCATCGGGGATGGTGCGGGCGTAGTTCTTCATGATCGCCCACGAGGCGTAGGTGCTGAACTTGTTGCCCCGGGAGTAGTCGAACTTCTCGACGGCCCGAATCAGCGACATGTTGCCGTCGCTGACCAGATCGAAAAAGTTGTCGCCCGGAGCCACCCGCCGCTTGGCGATCGAAACCACGAGCCGAAGGTTCGACCGTACGAGCCGGTTCTTGAGGGCCACGATCTCCTCGTAGAGCTTGTCGATCTGATCCATCAGCCGGGTGCTCGGCCGCTCTGGATTGAGCTGCTCGCGAAGCTGCGAGGCCTTGTACTTGAGGAAGTTGTACTTGCGGAACAGCCAGACCTCCTGCTCCCGCGTGAGCAGCGGAACCTCATAGAGGCTCGCCAGGTAGGCGGGCAGGCCGTTGGGTCGGCGGACCCGCTTCACCGGATCGTCGATGCCCGGATAGGGCTGGTCGACCACGCTTTCCGCGCTCTTTCGCGAGAACAGGGCGTTGGGGATGAAGTCGAGCGGCAGCTGCAGGGTGTGCTCGGCCCGCTGGGCGAGGATCACCCGGTAGATGCTTGCCTTCGAGCGGCGGTATCGCTTGGCGATCGAATCCACCGCCTCACCCTGCATGTAGTGCTGGTGAATCCGGACGCAGGTTTCGGGCCGCAGGCGGCCATCCTGGGCGGCGAACACCGGCGCATCGGGATGGGATTGATCGAACTGCTTGATCGTGTAGCGGATCGTCTCGACGCTGCGATTGAGCCGTGCGGCGATGCGACGGTGGACGTCTGCCGGGCAGGCTCCGGCAGCGGCCAGACGGCGGGCCCAGGAAATGATCCGCTCGTGCTCCTCCTCGGAGAGCTGGCTGAACCTCGCGCCACGCTCGATTCGGAGCGGGTTCGAGGCGATGAACCGCTCGACGGCACTGGCCAGAAATCCGACCCGTTTCCGGCCCGCCACCTCGTACCGCTGCGCAATTAGACCATGTTCACGCCAGCGGGAGATGGTCTTGGTCGAAACGTTGAACCGCTTGGCGAGTTCCTCGATCGAAAGCACCTCGTCGGAGGCGGAGACGGTCAGGTCGCCCGACCTCGGGCCGGCTTCTACCGGGCTCGCGGCCGCAGTTTCGGCCAGATTCGCGTCCTGTTGGAACAGTTTCACGATCGGATTCGATTCGCCGCCGTGCTCGCCGCCCAGATCGTTCGAGAAGTTGGAATATGTTGATCGCATGACGGTTGCTCCTGTGCCGGCAATCCGTGCCGGACGGTGGTGATACGCCCTCGACGCCCCGACGATGTCCTCGAAAGTTCCGGCCCGCGGGAAGATCCACGGTGGAAGGGACTTCCCTGCCCCCCTCTGCCACGGTTTCTCGCGACGCCGGATTTATACGCACGGCCAGCGGCGGCGGTTCGTGCCTCCGAGCGATTCTTGAGCGTTTTTCGGAACCCCGCGCCAGTCGTCATCTTCATGCTGTTGCCGTAAGCCCTTTCCGCGTCTGCGTTTCGGAGGCATGGGCCGGCCGACGCCACGAGTCTCACGTTTTTCAGGAACAGCGAAAAAGCGTAGCATTTAAAAGACTAAAATCAATGTGGACACTTGGTATTCTGGAAAACAAGCGGTGTGCCCGCTGGGGGCGGGTGGTGTGGGAAATGCTGATTCCAACGCCCCCGATCGGTCGAAATTCCCGAAGATTTCCGGTTGAGAAGTGGCGGCGAGGGCATTTCCCAGGTGCCGCTCCATTCGGGGAGGAGGGGGCTATGGTCGCAGATTCTGACTTTTGGCTGTCCTGGTGGACACCCCCGCGGAGCACGGTCCAGGCCGTCGTCCGCGGCATCGTCGTGCCGCTGGCCTCCTGGGTGGTCGCCGCCGGCGGAGCGACGGCAGCGGACGACGTTCGGATCGCGATCGAAGTCCGTGGCGACCTGTTTGCGGCGGCCGCCTCCGAGGCAGAACCGGCGCGAAGTTCGCTCGAATTGAAGGCCCTGCTCGAGTTCGACGAGATTCCTGCAGGAGCGGGTGATGCCGTGGTCCGCCGCTATCGCGAGGCCGCCGCCGACCTGAAGATCGGAGAACATCCGTCCCGGACGACGCTCGGCGAGGACGCCCGGGAGGTCGTCATCGAACGGCAGGGAAGCACGCCGGTTCCCTCCCTGCGTCGAGGCCATCTCACTCGGGAGGAACTCGACCTTCTCGACACGCCCTTCGATCCGCTCCTGCTCGCCTCTTTGATCCCGGACTCGCCCGCCGACGAGGCCGTCTCCTGGGCCGTGTCGCCCGACGCGGCCGCGGGCCTGCTGGCGATCGACACGGTCGAGCACGGAGGCCTCGAGGCCCGGATCGTCGAGGTCTTCGACGGCGTCGCCCGCATCGCCCTGTCGGGCGTCATCGATGGTGCCTGTGACGGTGTCCCGACCCACCTCGTCGTCGATGGAACCTGTACGGCGGCCGTCAGCACGGAGGGCGGGCGGCATCGATTTCAGGGACCGATCACAGGCATCGATGTCGTCATCCGAGAGCGGCGCGAGGCCAGCCACGTGGCCCCGGGCTTCGACGTCGAGGCTCGGATGGTGCTGGCCCGCTCGACCTCGGCAGCCGAACCCATGGCGACGTCGGAACCGCAGCCGTCGCGGCGACGGGATGTCGAGGGGCGGCCTGGCCTGGCCTGGTACCGAAACGGCGAGAATCGATACGACCTGGTCTACGACTCCCGCTGGCGGATCGTCGAAGACGGGCCGGCTGGGCTCGTGCTGCGGTTCGTCGACCGCGGGGCCCTCGTCGCCCAGTGCTCGGTCACCGCCCTGCCCCGGGCCGACAGCGATCTGACGCCGACGATCGACGACCTGCAGCGGGACATCCGCCAGTCATTGGCCGGGCAGTTCGGGCGGTTCGAGGACGCCGATGAGATGAGCCGCCGCGGGGACGCCGAAACTCCCGATCTGAAGATCGTGCGGGTGGCCAGTTCGGGCACCGCGGAAGGCCTTCCCTTCCAATGGATCCACTATGTGGTCGCCGATCGGGAGGGCCGGCGGGCCGGAGTCACCTTCATGTTCGAGGCCTCGCTCGCGAGGCGGTTCGCCGACGCCGACAGGAGCCTTGTGGAAGGGCTCCGGTTCCCTGCGGCGGCGGCGCGGGAGGCCCGGCTGCCCGAGAAAACCGCGCTGCCTTGACGCCGCTCCGGTCGGGCTGGATGATTGTCGGATTCTGCCCGGAAGGAGCGATGGTCGTCCCTTTCCCCGGGCACCCCGAAGGTGGTGCGTTGGTGGCAGTGCGCGTGCCTCGACTGCTCGCCCCGCGGTGAACAGTTCGAGACCGGAGGCGTGAGCCATCGAGAAGCAGCATCGCATCAATGAGCAGATTCGGATCACGCCGATCCGGGTCGTTGCCGCCGACGGTGGCCAGCTCGGCATCATCCCCACGGAAGAGGCGCTCTCCATCGCCCGCGAATCGGGGCTCGATCTGGTCGAGGTGGCACCCAACGAAAAGCCGCCCGTCTGCCGGATCATGGACTTCGGCAAGTTCAAGTACCAGCAGAAGAAGAAACAGCACAAGACCCACGTTCACCACACCAAGATCAAGGAGATCCGACTCCGACCCAAGACCGGCGATCACGACATCGAGTTCAAGGTGAATCAGGCCAAGGGATTCCTGCAGCACAAGGACAAGGTGATCGTGTCGGTGGTGTTTCGCGGCCGCGAACTCGCCCACATCGACGAGGGGCAGCGGGTCATGAAAAACATCCTCGCCCAGCTCGATCCGGTCGGGAAGGTCGACTCGCCGCCCCAGCAGATGGGGCGGCGACTGGTCTGCACGCTGTCCCCCAAATAACCCCGAGTCATTCCCAGAGCCGGTCCGATCCTTCCCGCAACAGTATTCCGCCTTTCGCAATCCAGACGCCCCACGACAAGGAGAGATGTCCATGCCCAAACAGAAGACCCACAAGGGAGTGAAGAAGCGGTTTCGCGCCACCGCGACCGGCAAGGTGAAGCACCGCCGCGCGGGCACAAGCCACCTGCAGGTCAGGCTGACCGCCAAGCGGAAGCGTGAACTGCGGGGCACGGGTGTGCTTGCCGCCGTCGACACGCCGAAGATCATCGAGGCCCTCGGCAAGTACAGCTACTGACCACCGGCGGCATCCGCCGGTTCGGGGCGGGGTCGCCGGGGCCTCCAGTTCCGGTTGTCGGCGGGATTCGGCCCGCCCTTGCATTCCGGCGATCCTCGGCGACATTACGGTCTGATCTGCATTCCAGAAGGTAGAAAGTCATGCGTACCAAAAGCGTCGTTCCCCGTCTGCGGGCCAAGAAGCGTCTCTTCAAGCGGGTGAAGGGCTCGGTCGGCGGTCGTCGCCGCCTGCTGCGAACGGCCAAGGAATCGATCATCCGCGCCGGCGTCTACGCCCGCCGCGACCGACGCCGCAAGAAGCGTGACTTCCGCCGTCTCTGGATCGTCCGCATCAATGCCGCCGTCCGCGAGCGGGGCATTCGCTACAGCCAGTTCATCGCCGGACTCGAGAAGATCGGCTCCGAACTCGATCGGCGGACGCTCGCCGAGATGGCGGTCGCCGATCCGACCGGATTCGACGCCGTCTGCGACCAGGTCCGCAAGGCACTCGGTCTGCCGGAGCCGGCCGCGGTCGCGTAAGCCAGTGGCTACCGTTTCGCTGGACGCATTCCTGGCCGAGATCGACCGCCTGCGGATCGATGCCACGACGGCGCTGGCGGGAGCGGGCGACGCTCCCGCCCTGGAGGCGGCCCGGGTCGAGTTTCTCGGTGCCAAGAGCGGACGGCTCAAGGCGATCCAAAAACTCCTCGGTGGCCTGGGGGCGGAGGACCGTCCTGCTGGTGGCCGGCACTTCAACGACCTCAAACAGGCGGTGACCGACGCCCTCGAACTGGCCCAGCAGCGGCTCGCCGATGGCGGCGATTCCGTCGAACCGATCGACGTCACCCTGCCGGGAGACCCGCCACGACTCGGCCACCTCCACCCCATCACGCAGACCATCCGTCGGGTGCAGGAGATCATGTCCCGGCTCGGGTTCGAGAGCGTCGACGGACCCGAGGTCGAGGATCAGTGGCACAACTTCGAGGCCTTGGCGATCGGGGCCGAGCATCCCGCCCGAGACCCGCTCGACAACTTCTATCTGGCGGTCGCCCGGGGTGCCGATCTGCTCTTGCTGCGGTCCCAGACGAGCACGGTGCAGGTTCGGGTCATGGAACACCGCAGGCCGCCGTTGCGGATCGTTTCCCTCGGCCGCGTCTACCGGCCAGACACGGCCGATGCCACGCACTATCCGATGTTTCATCAGGTGGAGGGGCTGCTGGTCGAGCCCGGCACCACGATGGCCCACCTCAAGAGCGTGCTGCGGATGTTCGCCTCCAGCTTTCTGGGGGGCGACGTGCATGTCCGGTTTCGACCCTCCTTCTTTCCGTTCACGGAGCCGAGCGTCGAGGTGGACATGGAATGGGGCGGTCGCTGGATCGAGATGGGGGGGGCCGGCATGGTCGACCCCGCCGTGCTGGAGGCCGTTGGCTACGACCCCGATGCGGTCTCCGGCTTCGCCTTCGGCCTCGGCGTGGAGCGGATCGCCGCCCGCCGCTACGGGGTCGCGGACATCCGCGACTTCTACCGCAACGACGTCCGTTTCCTGAGCCAGTTCTGAGTCCATTTCGAGGACGGTTCGAACCCCGCCGCCATGATCATCTCCACCGCCTGGCTCGCCGATTACGTGCAGGTTCCCGCCTCCGTCGACACGCTCGTCGAGCGGCTCCTCATGGCCGGCCTGAACCACGAGTCGACAGAGGCCGTCGGCGGCGATGCCGCGGTCGAGATCGAGGTCACGAGCAACCGCCCCGACTGCCTCGGGCACATCGGCGTGGCCCGCGAGGCGGCCGTGCTCTTCGGCCGGCCGCTCCACGTTCCCGATCCGCGTCCGCTCGAGGGGGCCGGGCGGGCCGCGGCGAGCATCTCGGTGACGATCGAGGCGGCGGAAGTCTGTCCGTTCTACAGCTGCCGGATCGTGCGGGGAGTCCGGGTCGGTCCGAGCCCCGCCTGGCTCGTCGAGCGGCTGGCCACGATCGGAATCGAGAGCGTCAACAACATCGTCGACATCACCAACTACGTGATGTTCGAGTGCGGCCAGCCGCTGCATGCCTTCGACCTCGGCGGGCTGCGCGGAGGAAGGATCGTGGTCCGCAGGGCGGCGGCGGGGGAGGCGTTCACCGCCATCAATCACAAGACCTACAGGCTCACCGAGCAGATGTGCGTGATCGCCGACGCGGAGGGGCCGGTGGCGCTCGCCGGGGTGATGGGCGGAGCCGACAGCGAGATCGGCCCGCAGACGGTTGACGTGCTGATCGAATCGGCCCAGTTCGCCCCGTTGGCCGTGCGGGCGGCGGCCCGCGGACTGGTGCTCACGAGCCCGTCCTCGTACCGCTTCGAACGCCTGCCCGACCCCGCGGCCGTCGACTGGGCGAGCCGGCGGGCGGCGGCGATGATTCTCGATCTCGCCGGCGGGACGCTGGAGCAGGGTGCCGTCGAGGCGGGCAGGCTCGCCTGCAGTCAGGCGGAGATTGTCCTCCGGCCGAGCCGTGTCGAGGAGGTGCTCGGCATCGGGATTCCAACCGAGCGGCAGCGAGCGATTCTCACGGGTCTCGGGTTCGTCGATCTGGGCGGCGAGGAAGTCCTGCAGCCAGGGGCCATCCGCTGGCGGGCACCCACCTGGCGACGGGACGTCTGGCGGGAGATCGATCTGGTCGAGGAGGTCGCCCGGATCGAGGGCTACGGGTCGATCCCTGAGGATCGTCCGATCTCCGCCCGCCCGGTCGACCTTTCCTGCCGCGAGCGAGCCATTCGCGCCAGTTCGGAGGTGCTCGTGTCCGCCGGGATGTGCGAGGCGATGACTCGAAGCGTGGTCGGCGAACCGCTCGAGTCACTGGCGAGTCCATGGGGCCGGGCGGCTCCGCTTCTGGTCACACCTCCGCTGGTCCGCGGCGCGGACCGCCTGCGTCGCACGCTGCTGCCGAGCCTGCTCGAGGCCCGCGCCGGGAACATCGCCGTGGCCGCGCCGCACGGCGAGCTGTTCGAGATCGCCCGGGCGTACATGGGCCGCGATGCGACCGCCGCGGCCGGGGATGGCGTTTCGCCCGTCGAGGAGCCGCTTCTGGTGGCGGCCGTGACGGGTGCCGGATTCGCAGCGGCAAAGGGGCTCGCCGAGGCCCTGCTTGTCAGGCTCGGTATCGGGACGGAACAGGCAGTGAAATTCCGGCCTGTCGAACTCGACCTCTTCAGCCGCGGTCGGGCCGCCGAGATCCTGCTCCCTGGATCGGCCGCCCCGGAACGCATCGGGGTCGTCGGCGAGTTTTCAAAGCGGGCCCTCGGGCAGGCCGGGCTGGAAACCGGTGTGGCGGGGGTCGAACTGCGGCTCGACAGGCTCGAATTCGCCATCGGCAGGGACCGTCCGCTGCGGCGGCCGAGCGACTATCCGGCGATCGAGCGGGATCTGAACCTGGTCGTCGACGAGGCCGTCTCCTGGGGCGACATCGAGGCGGCGATCCGCTCGGGGGCGGGACAGCTCCTCGAACGCTGCCGGCTGGTGGAGATCTGGAAGGATCCCGAAAGGCTCGGCCCGGGCAGGAAGAGCGTCGTCATCTCAATGCGACTGCGGAGCGACTCCGGCACGCTCTCGAGCGACGACGCCAAGCGGGCCGTGGACGCCGTCGTCAGCAGCTGCAACAGCCACTGCGGCGCCGTGCTGAGATAAGTTCGCGCTGCCTGGCTTTCTGCCATCCGCCGGATGACCATCGGCTACGGCGCCACAATCGAGTTTCCAGGAGGGGTTGTCAGCCAGGGCTACCTGTCGGCGTAGACGCGGGTGGTCTCTTCCTTCGTGATCGGCGAGGGATGGTCGTCACTCGTGAGCTGCACCTGCACCCGCTGATCCCCCTCGCGTTCTCCCCGGACCCGGACCCGGAAGACGGCCTCTTCGGCAGGCGACAGCCGGGCCAGCGGTTCGAACGACACGGTCAGGTTGTCGATGCGATGGGCGGCCGGCCCCTTGGCCTCGACCGGCAGGAGGTTACCGAGCAGGGTCGCCGTGAGGCGAACGCCGCTGGCAGCCTTCGTTCCCTGGTTGCGGACGCGGACGATGTATTCGGTGAGACCGTCGATCTCGATCGGGTCCTCGCTGTCGGTCAGTTCGAAGAACAGCGCAGCCAATCCCTCGACCTCGATGGTGTGTCCGATCTGGTCGGAGAGCCCGTCTGCTGATCTGGCCGCGGCCACGATCTTCTGCGGCCCGAGATCGACGGGCATGACGACCATCTCGACGGTGCCGGTTTCGCCCGGCGGCAGCTCCTCGAGGTTCCAGAGCACCCGATGCGATCGCTCGTCGTAATAGCCGGCGTTGTTGGCCCGCACGAACTTGACGCCCGCCGGCAGCTGGGCGGCCATCTCCACCGACTTGGCAGGGGCGGTGCCCGTGTTGGCCATCGAGATCACGCAGGTTGCGGGCCGCTGGAGGAACCGCCGGGCCGGCATCTCTGCCGCGATCTCCAGGGTCGGAGCGGTGACCTCGACCCGGATCATCTGCTCCACCTCGAGCCGGCCGTCGCCCCGGGCCAGGAGCCGCATGCCGTGGACGCCGGGGCCGGTCGAGCCGAGCACGAGGTCGATCGTCCTCGAGGCTCCGGGCTGCAGCTGGCCGACGTCGAATTCGAGTTCGCGGCCCATCGAGTGGGAGAGGCCGTCGGGGAGGGCCCCCTCGAGCACCACGCCCGTCGCGACGCCCGTGCCTGGATTGGTGATCGTGATCGCCATCTTCACGTCCTTGCCGATCAGCACAGGCTTCGGTTCGGTGACCACGAGCCGGAGGTCGGGCTTGGTGGCCCGAGAACGGATCGAGGCGTCGGCCCGGAATGTCACGCTCGCGACACTGCCCACGTCACCCTCGAGTGTGGGCATCACCTCCATCGCCACGCGTGCGGTGCCGCCGGGCGGGATCGAGCCGAGCGCCCAGACGAGGTCGCTCGCGGCGTCCGCGGAGGCCGGATGTGACGGGCTGGCGGGAGGCGTGGTGGCCACGAGCGTGGTGCCATAGGGAACGGCATCTCGCAGCATGCACTCGTGGGCGACGGCGCTGCCGACGTTTCTGACGAGGACTTCGTAACGGGCCGCCTTTCCAACCTGGACTTCGCGCGGCCCCCGCTTCTCGACGGTGAGCTGCGGCGTCTGGATGCCCTCCAGCTGGACCGGGCCGGGCCTGCCCTGACCGGTCGAGCCACTGCCGGTCGTGGATGTCGTGGCTGCGGTGTCTTTGGATCGGGCCGATTCACCCGGGCCCGGACCCATCGGCGGCGCCGCGGCGAAAGGCACTGCGGCAGAGACCTGCTTGGCGGGGGGCGGCGGGGAGGGAGGCACTGCCATGGCGGAGCCCCGCAGCGGATTGCCGACCACCCGCATGGGCATCGGGTCTTCCGTCGCCGCCGGTGGAGCGACCGGCGCGGGCGGAGATGGCGGGGTATCGTCGGCGGCCGTCTCGGCAGGTGCGTTGTCCTGTGACACGGGTGCTGCGAGGTCTCCGGAGACTTCGGGGAGCGGCAGGGCGTCGGCCAGAGGCTCCGAATCCGCCAGTGGGAGCGGAACATTGTCCGGGAGCGGAGTTTCCGATTCCGGCCCGGTCGGGACTGTCTCCGGTGTCGGCGATGCCGGGGAAGCGAGATCGTCAAGATCCCGATTGCCGGCGGCTTCGACGGCCCCGACCGTCATCACGAACGAGGGGGAAGGATCGGCAGCCGGCCCGAAGCGGGAAAAGCGTTCGGTGGCGGTCGGTCCCGCCGGCACTGCGGTCTCGTGCGATACGGTCCGGTTTGCGTAGCGGTCCTCGGGAGCGGATGCCGGGACCTCCGGCGGCGGAGCAACCGGCTGTGGCTGGAGGTCTGCAGCCGGCTCCGTGGCCGTCGTCTGCTGGAAGCCGGGTGCCCGTTCGGCGGGTTCGGAAATTTCTTCAACCGGCGAAAGGACCGTCACGACCGGAAGCGAGACCGGGCCTTCGTCGCCCGAACCGCGGGAGGTGCGTCCCAGGCCGAGGGCCCAGACCATGGCGAACCCGGCGCAGCCGCAGGCGATCGCGCCGAGCATGAACGGCAGGTTGGAGCGGTGCTGGGCGACGACGAGTTGCTGGCGCGAGGGTCGGTCGGACATCGGAACGAACTCCGGCGGCTGGCGGAGATGGGCGGCCCGGGCCGTGGCGACGCCGCGGCCCCTGACCCCGGGAAGTACCAGACTGCGGCCGACGCGAGAAGGTCAGAAGGCCTGTCCCGCATCGCCTGCCGCCAGCAGGTCCCGCAATCGGAAATGAAACTTGCCCAGTTTGCCGCCGTAGTTGCCGGCGGAGATTTCCAGCACATCCGTGCCGGCCGCGGCCCGGATGCCCGCGACCATTCCAGCGGCGACGGCCCGCTCGTCGATGCCGTCGATCACGATCTCGATGGCGCAGGCCGTTCCGGGGGCGAGTTCCGTCTCCACCCGGCCGGCGAGGGCCGGACAGAAGGCGTGGTTCGTCGATGCCTTCAGGCCTTCGTATCGGGATCCGACCTTGCTCCCGGACCGCACCGCTCCGCCCGGGAAAGGCGTGATCGCGCCGGGAACGGCCGCGATGGCGTCGACGGCCCGACGGGCCGAGGCGAGGGCCGTTTCGAGCGACGTCGCCTGGAGGATGAAGTTGCCCCCGCCGACACCCTTTTCGATGCCCATCGTCTCTTCGACGAGGAACTCCCCGTCCATCACCGGCACCCGCCAGAAGCGGCGGCCGTCGATCAGTTTCGATTTCTCGAAACCGTCGCCGAAAAACCGCAGGTGGCCCCCGAGAGCCGCCCGCTCGCCCGCAGTCGGCAGGCCGTCGAAGACGGCCGAGGTCGGGCAGGTCAGCAGGCACTGGGCGGTTCGGTTGGCGACCGCCTTGGCCAGAGCCTCGGGCGAGAAGCCGAAGGCCAGAACCACGGCCCCCGGCCTGCCATCGGGCGTGTCGCCGGCCGGCAGGAGCTGCTCCAGGCCGATCTCCGCGTCGCAGCCGATGACGCTCGTGCCGTATCCGCAGACCGACCGCAGGGCCGCATCGAGCCAGTGGTCGTCGTGTGCCGTCAGGACCAGCCTGGAAAACCGCAGGCGGAACGCCTCCGCGAAGGTGTCGGCGATTCGTGTCGGACCGATGAGCACCGGCAACTCCATCTGCACCGCGTTTCCGGCCGCAGCCTCTCGGCGCCGGATTTCATGTTCTCGCCGCGCGGCGGTTTCGCATATGTTACGGACAACGTATTCAGTCCACCAAGCAAAGGATTTCAGCGATGGCCGTTTTCTGCCGCCTGTTCCTCGTTCTGCTCGGCCTTGCCCTGGCCCTCCCCGCCGGCGCTGCCGATGTCGCCGAATCCGGCGTCGCGATGATCCCCGAGGATGCTGCCTTCGTGTCGGCGTCGCTGCGGCTCCGGGAGCAGTATGACAGGCTCGTAAACAGCAACGCCTTCGCCGCGGTTTCAAAACTGCCGGCCGTCCGCCGGGCGATCGATTCGATCGAGGAGCAGCGGCTGCAGCCGGGCAGTCCGCTCTCGATCATCTCGACCTTCATGGAGCTGCCCGAAAACCAGCAGGCGCTCGAACTGGTGCAGGACATGGTCGCCACCGACACCGTGCTCTACGGCGAACCCTCGTGCGTGACGTTCGTCGAATTGATGCTGAAGCTCCAGCAGGCGCAGCAATCCGCCAACATTCTCCAGATGGCCCGGGGCGAGGTGAACATCGACGGCATCAATCTCGAGGCCATCGACGGCATCGAGGTCGAGGAGATGGAGGAGAACGACGACGAGGACGACGAGGACGACGAGGACGACGAGGACGACGAGGACGACGAGGACGACGAGGACGGTGACGGCGCAGCCGCGGTTCGGAAACTGTCGGTTCGACCGGTCCGCTTTCAGGCCGTCGAAGATGAGATTTCGAGCGAAGAACTCACCGCGAGGATCTTTCTGCAGACGCTCGCCGACCACCGTGATCTGATCGTCGTGCCCGATCTGGTCTGGATTTTCAGGACCACGAAACGGGACGCCGCGGAGAGCCAGCTGAAGCGGATCGAGGTGCTCGTCAAGCTGATGACGCAGGCCAATCCCGATCTGGCGAAGTCGCTCGTGCGGAGGAAGATCGCGGGGGGCGAATTCGTGACCTTCACGGTCGATGGCGGAACGCTCCCCTGGGAGGACATGACCCGCGAGGCGACGGAGGGGCTCGATGGCGACGAGCTGGATGCGGTCCTCGAAAGAATGCGGCAGCTCGATCTCGTGGTGGCGTTGGGGGTGGTCGGCAACCGGGTGATCCTCTCGATCGGCGACTCGGCCGATCACCTCGAGAAGCTCGTCGGACCTGGAGGGAAGGGGCTGCTCGAGACACCCGCACTGGCTCCCGTCCGGGCCCACATGGCCCTGGACTCGAACAAAGACAAGCCGCTGACGGCGATCTCGCACCTCAGCCAGCAGATGGCCGCGGTGCTTGCGCCTTCGGCCGACGACATCGAGCAGCTCGCGGCGCTGAGCGACAAGGTCGCCGATGCCGCCGACCTGCCCGACGAGGCCGCCGAAGAGGCCCGACGGATGCTCTCCAAGGCGGCCACGGGCTACAAGAAGCGGCTCCCCGTGCCCGGCCCCTGGACCGCGTATTCGTTTCTCGCCGAACAGGGCTACGAGGGCTACGTCTGGGACTGGTCGAAGAACCTGCCGATCGATGGCTCGAAGCGGCTCGACCTACTCGAGCACACCGGGGGTGCACCGCTCGGGGCAGTCGTGTTTCGGACCAAGGTCGACCCGCAGCAACTCGACGATTTGAGTTCCTGGGCCGACATGGGCTGGACGTTCTTCAAGAAGTATCTGCTTGTGAAGGCCAGTGACGACGCCCGTGAGAAGGTCGAGGAGGTCGACGAGCAGTTTGGGCCGCTGGCCGAGAGGCTCGTGGGCATCCTGCGAACCAAGTTCCTGCCGGCGCTTGCAGACGGCCAGGTCGGCCTCGTTCTCGATGCCAAGAGCCGGGTGCAGCGGCTCCAGAAGGCCTTGCCCTCGGCCGCGGAACCGCTGCCGCTCGTCGAGCCGGCGATCGTGCTCGGGGTCGATGATCCGAAACTGTTTCGCGAGGGAATGAGCGACGTCTTCGCATTGACGGACGAGATCGTCGATGCGATCCGTGATCTCAATCCTGATGCCCTTCCGGCGGAGTACCGGGTGCCGGATCCCGTGAAGAACAAGGTCGAGGGGGGATCGGTCTGGTCGTTCGCCATGCCGCAGAGCGGGGTCGACGAGCAGGTGCAGCCTTCGATCGGTGTCGGTGATTCGGTCGCGGTCTTCTCGCTGGTGCCCAAGCAGGCGGGGCGGATCCTGGTCGGCAGCAAGCTTGAAACGGGGGCCCAGCTCTCCCGGTTCGAGGAACCGCTCGCCGTGGCGGCCGCACTCGATTTCGCCGGAATCGTCGACGCGGTTCAGCCCTGGATCATCTACCTGGCCCGGCTCTCCTGCCTGCAGCAGCGGGATGGCGAGATCGACGCATCCGCCACGCTCACCGCCGAGGTCGAGAATGCCGTGGCAAAAGACGCCCTCCAGCAGACGGCCGTCGTCTGCGAGGCGTTGAAGTCGTTGCGGGCGGCCGTCGCCGAGACATCGATGACACCCGAGGCCAGCGTGACACACTGGCGGAACGTGATCCGGGACATGCCCGCCGCGTCGAAGTAGGCTCCTGACGCGGGGTCGATCAAAAGTGGACGCGATCGAGACCGACGCCGCAGGCCCGGCCGACGAGGAGTTGGCGGCGCAGGCGGCCCGCGAAGGATCCGACGGTGCCGCCTTCACGGCCCTGATGGACCGCTATCGGGAGCGGGTCTGGAGGGTCTGCTGGCGGCTCATGGGCAGTCCGCACGACGCCGAGGATGCCGCCCAGGAGGTCTTCGTCAGGCTGTTCTTCGACCGCGGCAAGTTCGCCGGCAGGTCCCGCTATTCGACCTGGCTGCACGCCGTCGCCATCCGCACCTGCCTTTTTCTGCGACGGTCGCGGGCCCGCCGCCGCCGCCGCGAGGAGAACGCCGATCGGGAGCCGATGGAGGAGGCCGCCGATCGAACGCCGGCCGGTACCGCCCAGGTGGACGCGACCCACGACATCCAGCAGCTCCTCGCGAACCTCGACGAGGAGGATCGGGCCCTGGTGCTGATGCGATTTGGCGAAGGGCACGACTACGAGGAACTGGCCGGGATGTTCGGCACGACTTCCGGAGCATGCCGGATGCGGATCAGCCGGATTCGGGAAAAACTCTCCTCCCGGGCCGGGCGACTGTTCGGTGAACCGATCGACGCGAAAGGATGACCCCGATGGATCCGCTGGAAACGCTGGCCTCGGTCGAGGTTCCGCCGCCGCCCGCCGCCCGCCGGTTCGACGCTGGCGTCCGCCGCAAGCTGCATCCCCGGCTGCTTCTCTCCCACCTGCTGGAGTTCGCCTTCGGTGCGACCGCCTGGGCCTTCTTTCACATGGCCACCGCGGCGGGGGCCGCCCTGCGATACACCCTCACCGGCCGCTGGCCGAGTCCGCCGCCGACCGCGGATTCCCCGGGAAAACAGCCCTGAAAAAAATTTTGTGACACGGCGGTGCGGTGCGGCATCCAATCTTCTGACGGTCGATAGCGGTGGTCGCGGGGATCGCAGGTGCAGGCCGTCACACACACGGAGGTTGCGATGAACGAGTTTACGAGAGTTGGAACGACGGTCGGTCAGACCGCCGCCGAAACGGTGACCGCGTCGAAGCAGGCGCTGGTCGACAGCTTCACCCAGGCATGGAGCCAGGTGATCCTGCTCGCCCCGAAGATGGTCGCGATGATCTCGGTGCTGGTGATCGGATACGTGATCGCCCGCTGGGTGGCCGGCCTGATCACGGTGGTGAGCGAGAAGATCGGCCTGCAGACGGCGGCCGAGAAGAGCGGCCTTGCCCAGAGCATGAACGACGTCGGCATCAAGCGGCCGTTGCCGACCATCGTCGGCGGGCTGGTGTTCTGGCTGCTGATGTGCGTGTTCGTGATGGCGGCCTTCAACATCCTCGGCCTGCAGAGCATCTCCGATGCGATGGGCGAGGTCGTGAACTACATCCCGCGGCTCCTTGTGGCGACGGTGGTGGTGGTGATCGGACTGCTGGCGGCGACGTTTCTGCGGGGCGTGGTGGCCACCAGTGCCGACCGCGTCGGTCTCTCGTATGCGGAGTACCTCGCGGGGGGCTGCTACTGGGTTCTCTCGATCCTGACCTTCATCGCGGCCTTCAACCAGCTCGGCATCCAGTTCGCCCTGCTCGAGAAACTGATCCTGATCGGATCGGCCGGCCTCTCCGCCGGCTTCGCCCTGGCCTTCGGCCTCGGCGGCAGGGACGTGATGAGCGGAATCCTTTCCGGCTACTACGTCCGCCAGCGTCTCCAGGCGGGAGACACGGTGAGCGTGGCCGGTCTGGAAGGCACGGTTCGGGAGGTCGGCCCGGTTGCCACGGTGATCGAGACGCGTGAGAACGGGCTCGTCAGCCGGCGGTCGATCCCGAACGCCAGGATGCTGCAGGAGGCGGTTCGGTAGGGCCGCAACCGCGATGCCTGCCGGCAGTGCACCCAAGTCTGCCTGCCGTACATGATCTGGCCCGCGGCGCGAGAGCGCCGCGGGCCGCTCGTGTTTCAGGGGACGGCTACCTGCGCACGAGAACGTGCGAGCCTGGGCCGAGGATGTCGATGATCTCGTCGAGATCGCGGGCCGCCACGACGAGGCTCGAGGCGGGAGCGGCGTCTGCGACGGCCGCCGGGTCGTCGGTCGGCTCGATGCTGATGCCGTCGCCAAGGACGATCGAACGGGAGGCGGAGGAGCCGACGAACGAGACCTGGGTCGTCGCGGGCTGGGCCGATGACGGGGCGTCTCCCCTCCGCACATCGACGACCGCCAGCGAGGAGCCGACGCGTTCCTGGATCTGTCGGCCAATCACAACCGGAAAACTGCCCGCGTAGTTGCCTCCGACCTGGAGGCTGAGCCGCCGCCGTGAGACGCTGATCACAGCGTCGAAAGGACCGCGCAGCACCTTGAGATGCTCGCCTGGAATCAGCCTCGCGGGGTCATCGACGCCGTTGATCTTGGCGAGCAGCTGCCAGGGGACGCCCAGTTGGGCGGCGACCGACTGGAGCGTGTCGCCGGGGGCCACGATGTGGGGCGGCAGCAGGAGATCCTGCTGCGAGTAGATCACCGAGCCGGCAAGCTGGCTGAGCAGGTCGTCGAGACGCCGGCTCTCCTCGAGCCCGAGCGAGGGATCGTCCTGCCAGGTCGAGAGCGTGGCGAGCGCCTCGGCATATCGTCCCGCGGCCAATTTGTCGTGGGCCTCGGCCCAACTCGTCGCAAACGCTGCTGCCGGAGGGGCTTCACGCGGGTCGATCGGAGCCGCCATGCCTGCTGGCGGAACGAAGGGGTCGGGTGCCGCAGTGGTCGTCGGCGGGACGGAGACCGCCGCGGCATCGGCCACCAGGCCGGGATTCAGGCCCGGAGTCGGGGCCGGGGCTGTCACTGGGGTCGGAACGGGTGTCGGAAACGAAGCCGCAGCTGGATCGCCGACCGGGGGCGGTGCCGACATCGCATTCAGAATCGTCGGAGGCTGCTGCGCCGCCGCCACCCCGGCCATGCCTTCTGATTCCGGGACGGTGGGGGCGGGTGTGAGGCTGGGTGAATGCCCGGCGAAGGGAGGGGGCGCGGACGCCATCGGAGCCGCGGCGGGGGCCGGAGAGATTTCGACCGATGGGGGTGCGACCGTCGCCGGACCTGCCGGACCTGCGGCGAACGGGGGCGCGTCGCCGAGGCCGCCCTCGGCCATGGCCTGGGTCGCAGCCGGGGTCTGCCAGTCGGGCTGCTGACTGGAGGGCCCTTTTTGCACGACCGAATAGGCGCCGTAGAGGATCGTTCCCAGCAGGCCGAGCACGATCAGCGGCTTGATCGCCTCCATGGAGTCGGAATCACGTTCGCGGCGGGAAGACTTGGAACGACTGGCCATGGGCGTGTGATCGCTCGAGGACTTCGGAAGACGGAAAACGGGCCGATCCTAGGGAAGCGTCTGCCGGCATGCCAGAGCGTTTCGCGGCCCGAAAAAGGGTTTCGGGTGGAGGGCCATCGCTCCGATGGCGGGGGGCAGCGTATATTCGCGGCGTTCCCTTCGGCCGGTGCGGTTCTGGATTCGAAGACCCGTTGCCCGCGGAGGCCTGGAGGCGAGAAAGACGTGCGTTCGAGAGACGTGGACAAGACGCGGATGCGGGACGTGGCAGCCGTCGTGCTGGCCGGCGGCAAGGGGGCCCGGCTCGACCCCCTGACCCGCGATCGGGCCAAGCCGGCCGTGCCCTTCGGCGGCAGTTACCGGATCGTCGACTTCGCCCTCTCGAACTGCCTCAACAGCGGACTTCGCCGTGTCCTGCTGCTCACCCAGTACAAGGCGAGCAGCCTCGATCGCCACCTCAACCTCGGCTGGCACCGGTTCTTCTGCCGCGATCTCGGCGAGTGCCTCGACGTTCTGCCACCCCAGCAGCGGGTGCACGAGAACTGGTACCTCGGCACGGCCGACGCGGTCTACCAGAACATCTATTCGCTCGAAATGGCGGCGCCCCGCCTTGTGCTCGTGCTCGCGGGCGACCACATCTACAAGATGAACTACCAGTCGCTGATCGACGCCCATGAAGAGGCCGATGCCGAGGTCACGATCGGCGCCCTGCCTGTTCCGCGGGAGGCGGCGGTGGAGTTTGGGACGATGGAGGTCGACGCCGGAGGCCGGGTTCGGGCGTTTCGTGAAAAGGTCTCGGACCCTGCGGAAATGCCAGGTCATCCGGGGATGTGCCTGGCATCCATGGGCATCTACTGCTTTTCCTGGCCCTTTCTCCTCGACCTTCTGCAACGCGATGCGGATGCTCCAGCCAGCCGCCATGATTTCGGCCACGACCTGCTGCCGTCCGTGGTGCAGAACCACTCAGTGCAGGCCTTCCCGTTTCGGGATGAGAACCGCAAGCGGGAGGCCTACTGGAGGGATGTGGGCACGATCGACGCCTACTACGAGGCCAACATGGACCTGATCGAGGTCGATCCGCAGCTCAACATGTACGACGAGCACTGGCCGATCCGGACCCATCACCCGGCCTACCCGCCGCCGAAGTTCGTGTTCGCCGGCGATGGCCCCGAGGCCCGCCGCGGCGAGGCGACCGACAGTCTCGTCTGCCCCGGTGCCATCCTCTCCGGCGGCCGGGCGACGCGGTCGATCATCGGGCCCGGAGTGCGGGTCAACAGTTTTGCCAGGATCGAGGACAGCATTCTCTTCGAGGGGGTCGACATCGGCCGTCACGCCCAGATCCGCAGGGCCATCATCGACAAGGGGGTCCGGGTGCCGGCCGGCCTGACCATCGGGTTCGATCCGGTGCAGGATGCCGGGTTGGGGTTGACGATTTCTCCGCAAGGCGTGACCGTGGTACCGAAGGGACACCAGTTCCAGCCGACTGCGACCGCCCGCAACGGCCCGATGTCCACGACGGCCTGATCGCTCCCGATGCCCTGATCCGACGGCGAGCCCCGGCAGCATGCCAAAGCGAAATCTCCTCATCATCTGTCTCATGGCCGCGGTCGGACTGCTGTCCTGGGTCGCCCGCGACCAGAGCCTTCAGGGCCGACGGTTCGGCGAGGTGCTGGCCGTCATCGAGGACAACTGTCTCGAACGCGTCGATCGGGAGTCGCTCTTTGCGGCCGGAGTCCGCGGTCTGGTTTCAGAACTCGATGCCAACTCGGCATTTCTGCCGGCAGGCCGGCAGGGGTGGCCCGACACCAGCCTCGATCGCACCGCCCACCTCGATCATCTCGATCACGTCGCCCAGCAGTTCGGCGGTGTCGGCATGGAACTCGCGATCGACGCCGCGCGTGGCGATCTGGTCGTGCAGTCTCCTCTGCCCGGCGGCCCGGCATGGCTGGCGGGGATCGGGCCCGGCGACCGGATCACCGGCATCGACGGAGTGCCGACGACCGGCATGCGACTGCGGGACGCCGTGCAGGCCCTCCGCGGTCGCGAAGGGACGACCGTGGCTGTGGAAATCGAATCGCGGGAAGGCGGGCCGCGATCCACGTCGCTCGTCCGGGCCGGCCTCCGGACCGAGAGCGTCCGCGGTGATCGCCGGCTTCCCGACGGCTCCTGGGAATGGCTGGTCGAAGGGGAAGAGCCAGTGGCCCTGCTGCGAATCGACGGCTTTGGAGAACACACGCTCGCAGAGTTCGACGCCGCCTGCGCCGCGATCGCCGCAGGTCCGCGGCCGCACGGACTGATTCTCGATCTGCGTGGCAATCCTGGCGGCCTGCTGCCCGTGGCCGTGGAGATCTGCGATCGATTCCTCGATGCGGGCGTGATCGTCTCCACCCGGGGTCGGGGCATCGGCGGCCAGGGAACGATCGATGTCCGCCGTGCCAGTGAAGGGAATGTCTTCCCGGGCGTTCCGATTGCGGTGCTGATCGACGGGCTCACGGCAAGTGCAGCCGAGATCGTAGCCGCCTGTCTGCAGGACAATCGCCGGGCCACGGTCATCGGAACCCGCTCTTTCGGCAGGGGAACGCTCCAGTCGATCGTTCCGCTTTCGGACGGCAGCGGTCTGCTCAGGCTGACCACGACCGAATACATCCGCCCTCGGGACACGGCGGCAGTCGCTGGTCCGGCGGCCGAGTGGTTCGTCTCGCCCGACACCGGCCACGAGGTCAATTCCCCCGGCCAGACGCTCGAAGTCGTCAGGCTCTGGCGGCAGGAAAGGGATGCTGCCTATCCGCCGGGACGGGCTTCACCCCTGTCCGATTCGGCTGCCGGGCTGCCCCGGCATGTCGATCCCACGCTCGACCGGGCCCTCGACGTGCTTGAATCAACCAACCGCCGGGGCGGCTGAACGTTCGCCGTCACTGCGGACTGCGGCCGTCAGATCTCGGCGGCGGGATAATCAGATCTCGGCGGCGAGAAAAAAACTGCCGGCGACGCAGACGAGTCCGCGGCTGCCGGCCAGTCGTCGGGCGATTCGGAGTGCCGACTTCGGCGTCGTGGCGAGTGTGGGTTCAGGCAGCGCGGCAGCCCGGCAAGCCTGCACGAGCCGGTCGAGGCCGGCTGCCCGCGGATTGGTGGCGTATCGCGTGACGACGATCCTGTCGAAGCGGCCTGCAGCCAGCGAAAGCATCCGCTCGATCTGCTTGTCCTCGCTGGCGGCGAAGACGAGAACCCGTGGCCGGATCATGTCGAGCGGCCCGCGGAGCGTGTCGAGCAGGGCCCGCATCGAGGCCAGGTTGTGGGCGGCATCGACGACCACGAGCGGCTTCCTGCAGACCACCTCGATCCGGGCCGGAAGCGTGGCCTTCTCCAACCCCGACACGATCGCCGCCGTCGGTATCTCGAGCCCGCGCTCCCGGAGAAAATGCGCGGCCACGACGGCCAGCGATGCATTGGCGGCCTGATGCCGGCCGGCCATTGCCAGCGGATACCTTTCCTGCCCGGTTCCGGTGGCATAACGCGCCGGCAGATCGACGATCAGGCTCGAGCCGCCAGCCAGCGGCTCAGGTCCGTCATCTGGAACGTGCAGAACGCTGAAATCCCGATCGAGTTGGAGCAGGGCCGCGCGGCGCCGGGCGGCCGTCGCAGCGATGACCCGGCGTGCCGCCGGGGCCGTGGCACCGCTGATCACCATGCAGCCGCGCTTGATGATGCCCGCCTTCTCGGTGGCGATGCGCTCGATCGTCGGGCCGAGAACCCGCATGTGGTCGAGGCTGATGCTGGTGATCACCGACAGCAGCGGCCGGCAGACATTGGTCGCATCGAGCCTCCCGCCGAGGCCCGTTTCGAGAACGGCGATCTCGATCCCGGAGCGGGCGAAGTGGAGCAACGCGACTGCCGTGACCACCTCGAACCAGGTCGGACCGGCCTCCGCTCCGCCGGCTGCCGCGGCATCGAAGGCCTCGACCCGTGGAATCACCTCGGCAAGGGCCGCCACGAGTGCGGCCTCGTCGATCGGCTCGCCGTTGACGGCAATCCGTTCCTCGACCCTGTGCACGTGCGGCGACATGTAGCGGCCCACCCTGTGGCCGGCGGCGCCGAGGATGGCGGCGATCATCGCTACGGTCGATCCCTTCCCCTTGGTGCCGGCGACATGGACGACGGGATACGCCAGTTGCGGCGACCCGATGGCCCGCAGCAGCCGCCGCATCCGGTTCAGTCCAAGAACCTGGCCTCTGCCGGCCGGCATGCCCCGTTCGTAATTGATCCGCCGATCGAGCCAGGCAAGCGCCTCGGCCCGTGTCAGATCGCCTTTGGGCCGACGCGGGCTCGCCATCTTCCGCAGTCTGCCTGGGCGTTCGCGCATGTCCAAAGTCTATCCCGGCCCGGACGGCCTGAGAGGAAAGCGACCTTGACCCGTCCTCGGGGATCGCTGACCCTCCCGCCGCAGTCCGTTTTCCGCCGCCGGCGGGACTCAGCCCAGAGCATGGCCATCCAGATGTCGACAGCATACGAATTCGGCAGATCCTCGTACGGCGGCCGCGCCCGGGCCGCCATCGCGCTGACCTGCGCCGCGTTGTCGGTTCTGCTGGCATGGCCGCGGGAATCCGCTTCGGCAGAGGCCGAACCGTTGTCCGGCGTCGCCGCCGCGATCGACGCTTCCCCTCCGGTCGCCGAGCCCGTTCCACCCCCGGTGCCGCTGTACGTGCCGGACCCGATCGACACGGACTCCTTCGCGGGCCTGCCGTCCGCCGTGATGCCCCCGGAACCGCCCCAGTGGCCCCGCTGGTTCACCGGAGCCACCGGCCTCGTCATGACCCGTACGCTTCCCTCCGGAACGCCGACGATGCAGCCGCTCGCCGGTGTGCCTCAGCTCCGGACCTCCTCCGCCGCGGTGAGCTGGCCGGGCGGTGTCGACCTTCACATCGGACGCTGGTTCGGCCCCCGGCAGCGGAACGCCGTCGAAGTCATCTACTGGGGTGTCTATGGAATGGATTCCAGCGCCGCGGTGGCCGGCAGCGGCATCAGCGCGATTCCGCAGGCCAGCAGCGCGACGGTCGGCGGCCTGCCGGCGACCGATTACCTCAGCGGTGCCACGGCCCAGCAGATCGGCCGGTCCGACCTCGTCAACGACGTCGAGGTGAACTGGCTCTACGCCCTCGGCGACCGGCCAGAGTTTCTTTCCCGGGATCCAGCCGATGGCAGCCGTCCGATGAGCCTGATCTGGCTGGCCGGCTTCCGCTTCTTCCAGCTGGAGGACGTGCTGGCCCTCGCCACCACATCGGGAGACCCGGCGCTCGCGGCGACTCCGCTCGACTTCGCCGTGGCCACCAACAACAACCTCTACGGCGGACAGATGGGAGCCAAGTTTGACTGGCGGCTTCTTCCGCGGGTGCGGTTCTCGACGGTTTCGAAATTCATGCTTGCCGGCAACACGATCACGAACACGTCGTCACTGGCCACGTCGACGGGAACGCCGGCGGTGTTCGCCTCCGGTGCTCCCGTCAACGTCCACTCGACGCTCGGCGTCTTCTCCTGGCTGGGATCGGCCGACACTGGCTTGGCCTGGGACGTGACCGATCACTGGAGTCTGTCGGTTGGATACCGGGTCGTCGGAGTCGGCAACATCGCCCAGGCCGACGGTCAGTGGCCCGGTGACATCACGACCGCCGCCGACCTCTCGGCCATCACGGCCGGATCGAGCACGATCATCCATGGCGGATTCGCCGGCTTCGAGGCGCGGTATTAGCGTCGCGGAACACCTCTGCATCGTGCCGAGTCTTCCCCGGCCACCATCGGCGATCCGCTACCAGCGAACGGCGTTCTCGAGGAGGCGGAGCATCCGTTCGTCCTTCCAGATCGGATAGGTTTCGTGGCCGGGGCGAATGTAGACGACGCGACCCTCGCCGACGGTCCATGCCATCACGCTGCGAAACCGCTCGCCCGCCTCCCAGGTCTCCTCGCAGACGACCGCGTCTGGCTTGGGCACGTGATAGGGCTCGTCGTACATCTCCGTGCGATCGAGCGTGAACACGTCGGGCAGGCCCGCGGCGAGCGGGTGCTGCCGGTCGAGCACCTTCACCGTGCTCGGCTTGCCGTCATTGCGATACGCCGGAAAGATGCAGCCCGGCAGGTGGAGCGTGACGGCGACGGTCCCGTCGGGCCTGCGTTCGACGTCGGTGGCGGGCGTGAACCGGGCGTCTCGGGCGGGCACCTTCCTCGAGCCTGGAACCTCGGTGATCAGGAGCTTTTCGGGCGGCAGGTCGGCGAACTGACGGCGGACGTCCTCGCGGGCCCGCTCGTCCATGAGCGCCGTGAACGGCGGCGCCCAGTGGGCCGAGTGGAGGCCGATGAAGAGCAGCCGACCCGCCTTCACCTTCTCGACAATCGCCCTGACGGGCTCTGGCTTCAGGTCGCCGTTGCGGCGGTGGCTCCACCAGACGAGCACTTCGGCCCAGTCGATGATCTCCGGGGCGAGGCCCTGGGCGGCGTCATCGAGGCCGACCGACCGCACCTCGATGCCGTCGCGGCGGGAGAGCGCCTCTGCGATCGCGTTGCCGAGGAAGTTTTCATAGGCCTGTTTCTGCTCAGGCTGCCGTTCGTCCCAGACGACGACGCGGATCGGCGCGGCCGGGGCGTCGGCGCCGAGAATGGTGCCGCCGGCCATGTAGCCAAGGAAACAGACGAGCGTCGTGAGGGTGAGCGGTGCGGTCCGATGCATGGCGGGTTGCCTCCCGGCGGATGTTTGGATCGATGGCCATACGAGGAGTGTATCGCCTGGTTCGACGATCGACGGACTTGAGACACATACGTCCATCACATTTCAGAAATCGCCGGTGACGTACCGGCGTCCGGGAGATCATCATGGGTTTCTGGTCGTCTCGCCCTTCTTCGTCTGCCACCCCCCACACCCGGCCACACCTTGCCATGATTTTCAGCTGGGAGCCCCGCCTTCGCCGCCCGGCGGCAAAACCGTTCCGCAGCCTGTGCCTGCTGACGGCGCTCGTCGTCTGGGCCAAGGCGACGTCTGCGGCCGCACCCGTCCCTGCCGTCGAGGTCGTCGGCAGCGTCGACGTGGCGCCGGCATGGGCCGGGCATCCGGTTGGCTTCGCCCTGCTCACACTGTCTGACCGGCAGTACGTGGCGTTTTACGCGGCCGACCGGCATCTCACCGTCGCATCTCGACCGCGGGACGGCGAGACCTGGCAACTCTTCCGCCTCCCCTCGCAGCAGCCCGGGCCGCCGCGGTACGGCGCGGCGGAGGCGTCGGCCGTCGTCGGCTGGGACAGCCACAACTCGATCGTGATGGCCGCGGACTCAGAGGGCCAGCTCCATCTCGCCGGCAACATGCACTGCAACCGGCTCACCTACTGGCGCACCCGCCAGCCGGGGGCGATCGACACCTTCGAACCCGTGGCGGCGATGGTGGGCCGCGACGAGGAGCAGTGCACGTATCCGGTGTTCATGAAACTGGCCGACGGCCGGCTCGTGTTCCAGTATCGCTCGGGCAGGAGCGGCGACGGCAGCACGTTTCTCAACGTCTACGACCTCGAGGCACGGTCATGGCGGCGGCTGGTGGACTCGCCCGTCTTCGACGGCGAAAAGAAACGCAACGCCTACCCGCTGCCGCCCGTCGCCGGGCCGGATGGCGAGTTTCACATGTCCTGGGTGTGGCGGGAGTCGCCGGACGCGGCCGCGAACCACGATCTCTCGTACGCGCGGAGCCGAGATCTCGCCCACTGGCTGACCGCCTCGGACAGCCCGATCACGCTGCCAATCACGCTCTCCACATCCGGGGTGATCGTCGATCGCATACCCGTGGGCGGCGGCCTCCTGAATGGCTCGGGAAGGGTCGGGTTCGACTCGCAGAAACGCCCCCTGCTCTCCTACTTCAAATACGACCCGTCGGGCCATTCCCAGGCGTTCGTGGCCCGCCGGGCGGGCACGGTCTGGAAGGTTGTGCAGCTCAGCGACTGGCCTCATCGCTTCGAACTCGCCGGTGGCGGCACGCTGCCGCGTTACGACATCCGGCTGGGGGCCGTCGAGCCCGGCGAGGAGGGAGAACTGCGGCTCGAGTTCGGCCACGTGAAGGAGGGCTCGGGCGTGTGGGTGCTCGACGAGGAGAGGCTCGCGGTGCTGCGGACGGAGCCGGTTGTTCACCGCTATCCGCGGAGCCTGTGGAAGTTGGGGTCGACGTTTCCCGGAATGGGGGTCCGCTACGCCGACGACCTCGGGTCTGCGGGCGTGCCGGGGCGGCGGTTCTTCCTCCGTTGGGAAACGCTTCCGGCGAATCGCGACAAGCCGCGGCCCGAGCCCTGGCCCGAGCCGTCGATGCTGCGGGTGGTGGAGGTGCGCGATCCGGCCGCTGCGGCGTCGCTTCAGCCGCCGCAGTAGTCGATCGCCCGGGCGATCTCGCTCTTGAGATCCTTGCGGGCCACGATTCTGTCGATGAACCCGTGCTCCAGTAGGAACTCGCTGGTCTGAAAGCCCTTCGGCAGTTCGACCCGGATCGTGGCCTTGATCGTCCGCGGGCCGGCGAAGCCGATCAGGGCCCGTGGCTCGGCGAAGCAGAGGTCGCCAAGCGAGGCGAAACTCGCCGCCACGCCGCCCATCGTGGGGTTCGTGAGCACCGAGATGAAGAGGCCGCCGGCCGCGGAATGGCGGGCCAACGCCGCCGACACCTTCGCCATCTGCATCAGCGAGAGGATGCCCTCGTGCATGCGGGCACCGCCTCCTGAGGCGCTGATGATGATCAGCGGCAGTTTCCCGGCCGTGGCCCGCTCGGTGAGCCGCGCGAGCCGCTCGCCCACGACACTGCCCATGCTGCCCATGATGAACGACGAATCGGTCACGCCGACGGCGACGCGTCGGGCCCGGATCATGCCGCTGCCGGTCAGGGCGGCATCGGAGAGGCCGGTCCGCTTCTGCTCGGCCACGAGTCGCTCCGCGTAGGGCTTCTTGTCGCGGAACCCGAGCGGGTCGGTGGGCCGCAGCGTGGCATCCCATTCCTCGAAGGTGCCGTCGTCGAGCAGCTGGCGGATCCGCTGGGCTGCCGAGACGTACCAGTGGTAGCCGCACTGCGGGCAGACGTTGAGCAGATCCTCGGCCTCCTTGCGATAGATCGTGGCCAGGCAGCCATCGCACTTGAGCCAGAGCCCCTCCGGCACACCCCGTTTTGCGCGGGAGGAACCGGCTGCCGAGGAGGTCTCGGTTTTGGGAGGGCCAGGGGTGGGTTGAGCGGCCACTGGGCGTTCCATCGCGTCAGGTCTGTTCGTCTTCGGGGATTGCGGGCCGGACTGTCAGTCTAGCCGGGGCCGATCGGAACCGCTGCGCCGAACCCGGCGCCGGTCAGTTGCGAATCTTCTCCAGCACCGCGGCCGAGGCCCATTGTTCGGCCATGGCGATCTCCGAGGCGGAGGCCGTGGCCGCATCCTGGGTCCAGAGGTCGCCGATCGCCTCGCCGCCGGTCAGCCAGCGGACGACCTGATCGAGCGGACGCGGCACGACCAGGCCGACCCGGCCACCGGCATGCCGCTTGAGCATCCGCTCGAGCGCGGCCTCGACCCGGTCGCAGGCGTCGGCGACGAGTTCGCCATCCGGCGGCGACACCGACCACGGGTTCTCCTGCCACTGGCGGGAGAGCTTCGGCTGCCTGCGGCGAATCTCGTCCACGAGCATTCCCTGCCAGAGACCCTGATCGAGGTTGTCGAGGCCCGCCACCCGGCGGGGCGTCAGACCGACCACGCCGCCGATGATGCGGGCGGTTTCGACGGCGCAGGACGTCGCTGCCGTGTAGAGGGCCGCCATCGGTCCGCGGCTGCTCGCAGTCTTCAGCAGGCTCTCGGCCGCCTGCTCTGCCGCGGCCACTCCCTCCGTGCAAAGCGGCATGTCGAGCGTGCCCCGGATCCGGCCCTGCAGATCATAGGCCGTGGCACCGGACTGGATCACGACGAGCGAATCGACCATCAGGGTGTTGGACTCCAGGGTGAAAAAAATGTCACGCGGCGTTCCGCGCGAGCTGTTCGAGTTCGCTGATCGCATGGGCATAGTCGTCTGCCCGGATGACGGCGCTTCCGGCCACGATCAACTCGGCGCCCGCGGCCGCCACGGCACCGACGGTGTCTGTGGCGATGCCGCCGTCAACGCCGAGCCGGAACGATCCGCCACGTTGATTTCGGATGCCGTCGAGGGCCTGCAGTTTTTCGAGCGCGACGGGGTTGAACCGCTGGCCCCCGTAACCCGGCTCGACGCTCATCACGAGCACGCCGTCGCAGAGGTCGAGGTGCGGAACGATCCGCTCGAGGGGCGTGCCCGGACTGATCGCCAGATGGGCCTTGGGGCCGAGTTCCCGGATGGCGTCGAGGGTCCGACGCGGCTCGGCCAGGGCCTCGATGTGCACGGTGAGGATGTCGGCCCCTGCCTTGGCGTAGTCCGTCAGCGTCCGCTCCGGCTCCTCGACCATCAGATGAACCTCGAGCGGCACGTTCGCGGCACGGCGGACGGCCTCCACCACCACGAGCCCGTAGGTGAGCTGCGGAACGAACCTGCCATCCATCACGTCCAGATGCAGCGCCTGGGCGCCCGCCTCCTCCAGCCGGGATACCTCTCTCGCCAGATGGCCGAAGTCGCAGAGCAGGAGTGCGGGCAGGATCACCGGGCCGCGGGTGTCCACGCAGAGGGCCAGTTGGTCGATCGCGTGTCCTGCCGGCCGATTCACGTGCGTGTCCGAGACGGAAAGCGTCGGCGGGCAACGCTGCCTCTCCCGACGCAGACCGCAGTCTACCAGACAGCCGTCGGATGGCGGTGAAAAATGGCCGAACAGAGCCGGGAGATGCCACCTAACCTGCGACGCTCGATAGACTTGCGGACGCATGCGGCCTGATCTCGTGCAGCCTGATATTGGGAGGGTGTGTCATGGATCGAACGGCAGACGGACGAGCCAGCGGGGGCCGGGAATCGGCCTTCGACCAGCTGCTGCCGAGCAGGCTGACCGCCGCCGACCGTCGGCAGATCGAGGAGAACACCCAGCGGATCGGCGGCCGGCTGCTGGACGCCGCCCTGACGGTCCAGCCCTCGCCCGCGTCGCCCGAATGGTGGGTCCAGCAGGCCGGCGAGTGGGCGACCCACGACGAGGATCTGAAGGTTCGGCTGTTCAGGCTGGTCGACTGCATGCCGATGCTCGACGACCCTGCGGCGCTCGATCGCCACGTGCGGGAATATCTCGACGACGCGACCATCGGCCGACTCCCCCATCCTCTGCGGCTCGCCTTGCAGGCCGCCAGAAGCGGAATCCTGGCGCCGCTGGCGGTTCGGGCCGTCCGGGCGGCGACGCTGGCCCAGGCCCGCCGCTTCATCGCCGGCACCAGGCCGGCCGAGGCGGCGGAAGCGGCCCTCGCCCAGCGGCGGAAGCACCGCGGATTCACGCTCGACCTGCTCGGCGAGGCGGTCACGAGCGAGGCCGACGCCGAGGCCTATGCGGCAGCCTACACCCGGCTGCTCGAGGAACTTCCCCCGCTCGCCGCCGGCTGGGTCCATGATCCGCTCGTCGACGATGGTCCGGACGGCCCCATGCCCCGGGTCAACCTCTCGCTCAAGCTCTCGGCACTCGACAGCCAGTTCGACGCCATCGACCCGGAGGGCAGCAGCGAGCGGGTTCTCGCCCGACTGCGGCCGCTCTGGAGACTGGCCCGCAGCCGCGGTGCCCAGGTGCACATCGACATGGAGAGCCACTCCACGAAGGACCTGACGCTGGCGATCTTCAGGCAGATCGCGGCCGAGGAAGAATTTCGCGACTGGCCCGACTGCGGGGTTGTGCTGCAGGCCTATCTGCGGGAGTCGCCCCGCGACCTCGAGCAGCTCGCCGCCTGGGCCGGCCAGCGGGGCACACCGGTTTGGGTGCGGCTGGTAAAGGGCGCCTACTGGGACTTCGAGACCATTCACGCCCGTGGGGCGGGCTGGCCCGTGCCCGTCTGGCAGAAGAAGTGGCAGACCGACGCCTGCTATGAGGCGACGACCACCTACCTCCTCGAACACGCCCACCTGCTGCGGCCGGCGCTCGGGAGCCACAACATCCGTTCGATCGCCCATGGCATGGCGGTCGCGGAGCACCTCGGCATCGATCGTCGGGCGGTCGAAGTGCAGATGCTCTACGGCATGGGGGATCCGGAGAAGAACGCGGTCACAGCTGCCGGCTGGCGGATGCGAATCTACATGCCCTACGGCGAGCTCGTTCCGGGGATGGCCTATCTCGTTCGCCGCCTGCTCGAGAACTCCTCCAACGATTCGTTTTTGCGGGCGGGCTTCGTCAAGCATCTGCCGGCCGCGACGCTCCTCGCTCCCCCACGGCCTCCGGCCGGCGAAGACGCGGAGCCACCGGCGGAGGATTCCGGCTTCCAGAACGAGCCGCTCAGCGACTTCGCGCTGGCCTCGTCGAGGGAGGCGATGCGGGCCGCCATCGATCGGATCGAGGCGACGCTCGGCTGTTCGGTTCCCCTGGTGATCGACGGCATCCGCCTGGAGAAGGCCGAACGCCTGGAGCGGTTCGACCCCTCCGATCAGACCCGGCTCGTGGCCCGCGTCTCGGTCGCGGATGCGGGGGATGCGACGCGGTCGGTCGAACTGGCCGCCGCGGCCGTCCCGGCCTGGCGGGGGCGGGGCTTCGAGGCCCGGGCCGAGATCCTCCGTCGGGCCGCCGCGATCATGCGGCGTCGGCGGTTCGAGCTTGCTGCCACCGAAATTTTCGAGGTCGGCAAGACGTGGCGCGAGGCCGACGCCGACGTCGCCGAGGCGATCGACTTCTGCGAGTACTACGCCGACCAGGCCCTTGCCCTCGGGCAGCCGCGCTGGGTTGACGTGCCAGGAGAGGAAAACGAGAGCGGCTTCCTGCCCCGCGGCGTGGCGGTCGTGATCGCACCCTGGAACTTCCCCCTTGCGATCCTCGCCGGGATGACCACGGCGGCGCTCGTGGCGGGGAATGCGGTCGTGATGAAGCCTGCCGAGCAGTCTTCGCTGATCGCCTTCAGGCTCCACGAGATCCTCGTCGAGGCGGGCGTGCCGGCCGCGGCCCTCGTGTTCCTGCCCGGACGGGGCGAGGTCGTCGGGCCGCCGCTCGTGACCCATCCGGAGACGGCAGTCGTGGCCTTCACCGGTTCGCGGGCCGTCGGCCTCTCGATCAACGCTCTGGCGGCCGAATCGGCGCTCCGGGGGGGACGGGTGATCAAGCGGGTGATCGCCGAGCTTGGCGGCAAGAACGCGATCATCGTCGACGACGACGCCGATCTCGACGAGGCGGTGCTCGCGGTGGTCCAGAGCAGTTTCGGTTTCCAGGGGCAGAAGTGCTCCGCCTGCTCGCGGCTGATCCTGCTCGACGCCGTCCACGATGCCTTTCTGGAACGGCTGGCGGCGGCCGTCGGCAGCCTTCGAATCGGAGCGGCAGCCGAGCCGGGCTCACGGATCGGTCCGCTCGTCGACAAAGAGGCGCGGGATCGGGTTCAGGGCTTCATCGAGATCGGCCGTCGTTCGGGCCGGGTCGTCGCCGCGGTCTCGGCCGGTCCGCTTGCCGAACGCGGCTGGTTCGTCGGGCCGCACGTGTTCACCGATCTCGATCCTGCCGGGCCGCTGGGGCAGGAGGAGATCTTCGGGCCGGTGCTGGCCGTCTTTCGGGCCAAGGATTTCGATTCGGCGATCAACCTTGCCAACGGCACCGACTATGCCCTCACGGCGGGAGTGTTTTCCCGGAGCCCGGCAAGGCTCGAGCGGGCCCGGGCCGCCCTCGAGGCGGGCAATGTCTATCTCAACCGGGGCATCACGGGGGCGCTCGTCCACCGGCAGCCATTCGGCGGCTACCGGATGTCGGGCATCGGCAGCAAGGCGGGCGGCCCCGACTATCTCCTGCAATTCGTCATTCCCCGAACCGTCACCGAGAACACGCTTCGGCGTGGCTTCGCACCGCGGCGGGCCGATCGCTGAGACGGTGTCCCGAAGAGGAATGCCGGGGTTTTCAGAGCGATTCGCCACCGCTCATGAAAGGCTCATACTCGTTCGCCAGACTCCCGCGTTGCATGGCCGCCGTTCCCGCGCTTCAATGACGGCTCGACGGCATGCCGGCAGGTCGCGGCGTCGACCGGCGTACCCGAATTCGAGACTTTTTCACTGTTCGCAACTTCACCGTTCGAAGGAGACACATCGATGCGGCTCGGCATGCTTCAGACGCTCTCTCTGGCCCTCCTGCTCCCGCTGGCCGCGACGCTGCCGGCCCATGCCCAGGCGGTTGCCAAGCCGGCGGCCAAGCCCGCCGCCGAGATCGCTCCCTACGAGAAGGTGTCCGGAGAGGTTTCGGGCACGCTCAAGTGCGTCGGCTCCGACACGATGAACAATCTCGTCGCCCACTGGGCCGAGGGATTCAAGAAGTTCTATCCCAGCGTGCAGGAGGGTATCGAAGGGAAGGGCTCGGCCTCGGGGCCGCCGGCGTTGACGGAGGGCACGAGCACGTTCGGCCCGATGAGCCGCGATTGGAAGCCGGCCGAGATCGACCTGTTCAAGGAAAAGCACGGCTACGCCCCGACCGTGATTCCCACCGCGATCGACATGCTCGCCGTCTACGTCCACAAGGACAACCCGATCAACGCCTTCTCGTTGCAGGAGATCGATGCGATCTTCTCGAAGAACCGCAACGGCGGGGCCAAGAACGAGATCCGGACCTGGGGCGATCTGGGTCTCGAGGGGGAATGGAAGGACAAGCCGATCAGCCTCTATGGTCGCAATGCGACCAGCGGAACCTACGGCTATTTCAAGGAGCACGCGCTCTTCAAGGGGGACTTCAAGCCGACCGTGAAGGAGCAGCCGGGCAGCGCCACCGTCGTGCAGGCCGTGGCCAGCGATCGCTACGCCATCGGGTACAGCGGCATCGGCTACAGGACCGCCGACGTCCGGGCCGTGCCCCTCGCGCCGAAGGCCGGCGCGGCCGCGATCCCGCCCGACGCGAAGTTTGCCTACAGCGGAGAGTATCCGCTGTCGCGGTTTCTCTACATGAGCGTCAACTACAAGCCGGGCACGCAGCTCGATCCGCTGCGTCGGGAGTTCATCCGCTATATTCTCAGTGCCAACGGTCAGGCGGACGTGAAGAAGGACGGCTATCTGCCGGTCACGCCGCCGATTGCGAGGCGGGCGCTCGAGAGCGTGGGCGACGTGACCCCCTGATCAGGCGGCCCTGAGCCGAGGTTTGCCCGCGGGCATGCAACCCAAGCCGACATTCACGGGCCGTCCACGGCGTCGCAAGGCCCACCCCTGGGTGAAGGCGTCGGACGCCCTGGCGCGGGCGCTGATCACGATGGGTGGCATCGGCACGATCGCCGCCGTGCTAATGGTCGGTGTGTTTCTCGTCGCCGTCGCGATGCCGCTCTTCGGATCGGCCCGTGTGGGGCCGGGCCACCGGGCTGACCTGTCCCACGATCCCGCCCGGGTGGCCGCCATTGGCAGCGATGAATCGGGCGCGGTCGGCTGGCTGCTCGACGGCAGCGGTGGAGTCACCCTTTTCAAGACGGCAGATGGAGGACGCCTCGCCGGAAAGTCGGCCGCGGAGACGGGCCTCGCCGGCGCCTCCGCGATCCGGGTTCAGCCGGGCACGATGCAGGCGGTCGTCGGTTTCGAGGACGGCTCGTTTCGCAGCGGCCGGATCGGAATCGAATCGGAATTCCTGGCCGCAGCCGATCTGGCGCCGGGCCTGCGGTCGCTCGGGCTGGGCGAGGCCGTGGCCGATGGCGACGGCGTGGTCGTCCGCGGGGCGAACGACCGCCATGCGAGAATCCGCTTCATGACCGAACTCGCGGTCGAACCTGCCCGGGTGCTCGACTCCCCGGTCATCGACGTCGACGTGACCCAACTCTCGGACGGGCCGCTGGCTGCAGCCCTCGACAGGCAGGGCAGGGTTCGCGTCGAATCGATCAGCTCCAAACGCAACCTGCTCACCGACGAGGTCGTCTCCACGTCGTCCGGGGCGACGATCGAGCCGCAGTCCCCGGCGCCGGCAGCGGGAGCCGCGACTGAAGCCGGTTCCGGTCGCAGGCCGCGATTCGTGCGGGTTTCGGACCTCGGCGACCAGGTGTTCGTGATCGACGCCGACGGCGCTTCCCGGCGATACGAGATCCGGAACATCGAAAGCCCCGTGCTGATGGAGGAGTTCGATGTCGCGCCCGGCGAGCCCGATGTCGCTGCGGTCACGCGGCTGTTCGGCGGGAAGTCGCTCGCCGTCGCCGACACGACGGGCGCAGTGAGGGTCTTCTTCGCCACCCGGGCCACCGACGCCAACGCCTCGGACGGGCTGCGGATGGTCGCGGCGAAGACGTTTCCCCCGGAACGGTCGGGGACCGCCGCAGCCGTCACCGCGATCGCAGCCTCGCCGCGGTCGCGACTGCTTGCGGTCGCCGATGCCGGGGGTGGCATCCGGCTGCTGCAGGCGACCGGCGGCACGACCGTTCTCAGGATCCAGGACACCGCCCCCCGGGCCGTCGATTCGCCCGCCGACCTGCTCCTGATCACGCCCCGGGAGAATCGGCTGCTGGCGGCCGACCCGCGGCGGGTGTCCGCCTGGCCCTTCGACGCCGGCTTTCCGGAGGTCTCCGTGCAGTCGCTGTTCGGCAGGCTCTGGTACGAGAACTACCCGCGGCCGGTGCATGCCTGGGAGACGACCGGACACGAATCGTTCGAATCAAAGTTCGGACTCGTTCCCCTCATCTTCGGCACGCTCAAGGCAACCTGCTATTCGATGCTCTTCGCCACGCCGATCGCCCTGCTGGCGGCGATCTATTCGAGCCAGTTCATGCATCCCCGCTGGCGTGCCAGGGTGAAGCCGACGATCGAGATGATGGCCAGCCTGCCGAGCGTGGTGCTCGGTTTCATCGCCGGCCTGATCCTCGCGCCGCTGGTGGAGTCGCGGGTGATGACCGTGATCGCCGGCTTCTTCACCGTGCCACTCGCGCTGCTGACGGGTGCCCACCTCTGGCAGTTGCTGCCGACGGAGTGGCGGAACGCGCTGGCGTCGGCACGGTTCCCCGTGATCTCGCTCGTCGCCCTGCCGATCGGCGCGCTGCTTGCGAGGAGTTTCGGGCCGCTGATGGAGCGGCTGCTGTTTCAGGGAGACTTTCGCGGCTGGCTCGACGGACGGGAAGGCAGCGGGCTGGGGGGCTGGATGCTGGCGATGCTGCCGCTGTCGGCGATCGCCGCGTCCGTGCTCTGCGGCAGGCTCGTCAATCCCTGGCTGCGGCAGGCGAGCGTCGGCTGGAGCCGGCGCCGGGCCGCCCTCACATCTTTTGCCGCCTTCGGGGCCGGGCTCGCGCTGACCATCGTGTTCGCCGTGGCGGCCGCCGTCTTTCTCGACGCCCTGCGGTTCGACACCCGCGGCGGCATCTTCGACACCTACGTCCAGCGAAACGCGATGATCGTCGCCATCGGAATGAGCTTCGCCATCATTCCGCTGATCTTCACGATCGCCGACGACGCGCTCTCCAGCGTGCCCGAACACCTGCGGAGTGCCTCGCTGGGAGCGGGGGCGACCCCCTGGCAGACGGCGATTCGGGTGATCATTCCCGCGGCCACGAGCGGCTTGTTCTCGGCCGTGATGATCGGCCTCGGGAGGGCGGTCGGAGAGACGATGATCGTGCTGATGGCCGCGGGCAACACGCCGCTGATGGGCTGGAACCTGTTCAACGGATTCCAGACCCTCTCGGCCGCGATCGCCACCGAACTGCCCGAGGCGGCCCGCGGCACCGCCCACTACCGGGTGCTGTTTCTGGCGGCACTCGTGCTGTTCGCCATCACGTTCGTCGTCAACACGGCCGCGGAGATCGTGAGGCAGCGGTTCCGGAGAAAGTCGTATGAGCTCTGAAACCCGCCCCCCGCGACGTCTGGGCTCCGCCCATACGAGCCTCGCCGCCCACGGCGAGCCGTGGGTCTGGCTGACCGGCGGCGGACTCGCGCTGGCGATCGCGATGATCACGGGCCTGTTGGCGTTCATCGCGGTTCGGGGGGCGAGCACGTTTTGGCCGACGCCGCTCGAACTCGTCGAACTCTCCGACGGCCGCCGGGTGCTCGGCGAGGTGACCGCCAGCGAGGAGATGCCCACGTCTGCGGACGGGGCCGCGACCGGCGGCCGCCGCCTGGTGCGGACCGAGAACTTCGAGATCAGCGGAAACCACTACGAATGGTTCGAGGATCGCACGATCGCCGCGGTCAGTCTTCCGCGCTGGGCCACCGCCGTGGAGCGGATGGAATCGGGCAGGCTGCACGGCACGCCGTCCCGGCTCCTGCACGGTGACGAGGTGATCGCGGAGGGGCCCGAGCAGACCTGGCGGGAGTTCGAGCGACTGCATCCGCAGGCGATGAGCCGATGGAGGCGGGCGCTGAGAATCGACCGCCATGATCGCGGCGTGCTGCAACGGGATCTGCGGGCGGCCCGCCTGGCTGTCGTCCAGGCCGATATCAACGGCGGCCGGCAGAGCGTCGGCTACGACCGGGCGGTCGCGACGGAGAAGAAGGTGGCCGAGCGGACCGGGGAGCAGTCGGCCCGCCTCGACCGCGAGACTGCCAGCCTGCGAGGCCAGAACGAGGGCTGGGTCGTCGAGTTCCTCGCCGCCGACGGCACGAAGATCCCGGTCAAGCTGGACGGGATCGTGCGGGCCTGGCAGCCGAACCGTCTCTCGCTGTTCGGCAAAGCGGGCGTTTACCTCTCACGCTGGTGGGAGTTTCTCAGCGACGACCCGCGCGAGGCCAACAGCGCCGGCGGGGTGTTTCCGGCGATCTGGGGCACCGTGGCGATGACCCTGATCATGGCCCTGCTGGTGGCGCCGTTCGGCATGCTCGCCGCGCTCTACCTGCGGGAGTATGCCACGCCTGGCCCCGTGACCACCGCGATCCGGATCGCGATCAACAATCTCGCCGGCGTACCCAGCATCGTCTATGGGGCGTTCGGGCTGGGCTTCTTCTGCTACGTGCTCGGGAGCGGCATCGACGACCTGTTCTTCCGGCCGAGCCTCGTGGCCGACAACCAGCCGACGTTCGGCACCGGCGGGCTGCTCTGGGCATCGCTGACGCTGGCCCTGCTGACGTTGCCGGTGGTCATCGTGGCCACCGAGGAGGCGCTCTCGGCGGTGCCGAATTCGATGCGGGAGGGCTCCTACGCGTGCGGTGCGGGGAAGTGGCAGACGATCCGGCGGATCGTGCTGCCGCGGGCCTTTCCCGGCATCATGACCGGGTTGATCCTCGCCATGGCCCGGGGAGCCGGGGAGGTGGCGCCGCTGATGCTCGTCGGGGTCAAGAAGCTGGCGCTCGACCTGCCGATCGACGGCACGTTTCCCTTCATTCATCCGGAACGCGAGTTCATGCACCTCGCCTACCTGATCTACGACGTCGGCTTCCAGAGCCCCAACAGCCAGGCGGCCAAACCGATGGTGTTCACGATCACGTTCCTTCTGGTCACGATCATCGCTCTCCTGAACCTGACCGCGATCTGGATCCGCTCACGGCTCAGGCGACGCCACGTCTCGCAGCAGTTTTGAGCCCCGCCGGGCCCAGGCCCGGTATCATGGTCGAGTCCTGGCCACCCCCCTCCATTTCAACCACGATGCAGCCTCCGATGGATCTCCAGCGAATGCAGTCCGCGGGCCCTTCCGGCAGCGGAGCCGAACCGCCGATCACCGACCGACTGGCGTCCGTCGCCGCCGGCCGGGACGTGCCCTCGGAGGTCCACGAGCAGGTGCTGCTCGAGAATCCGGTGCTGGAGATCGACCGCTTCAATCTCTGGTACGGAGGCAAGCAGGCGATCCACTCCGTGACGATGTCGATCCCGCTCAACAAGGTCACCGCCCTGGTCGGGCCGAGCGGCTGCGGCAAGTCGACCCTGCTGCGGAGCGTGAACCGGCTCAACGATCTGGTGCAGAGCGTCCGCGTGACCGGCGACATGCGGCTCAACGGAGACTCGATCTACGACCCGCGAATGGACGTGATCGAGCTTCGCAAGCGGATGGGGATGGTGTTTCAGAAGCCGAACCCGTTTCCGATGAGCATCTACGAGAACGTCGTCTATCCGCTGCGGATCGACGGCGAGCACAGCCGCGGTGTGCTCGATGAGGTCTGCGAACTGAGCCTGCGGGGGGCCGCCCTCTGGGACGAGGTCAAGGACCGGCTCCACGACAGCGCTCTGGGCCTCTCGGGCGGCCAGCAGCAACGGCTCTGCATCGCCCGGGCCATCGCGGCGGAGCCGGAGGTGCTGCTGCTCGACGAGCCCTGCTCGGCGCTCGACCCGATCGCCACCGGGAAGGTCGAGGATCTGATCCAGGAACTGCGGGGCCGCTACTCTGTGCTGATCGTGACCCACAACATGCAGCAGGCGAGCCGGACGAGCGACTTCACGGCCTTCATGTACCTCGGCCGGCTGATCGAATACGGGCCGACAACCGAGATCTTCACCAAGCCCATTCTCCGAGAGACCGAGGCCTACGTCACCGGCCGGTTCGGCTAGTCCGAACCGCCGCCGACGCACGCTCGGGAACCGATCACGCATGCCCCGCCACATCGAACGACAGGTCGATCAACTCAAGGAGAAGATCCTTCGGGTGGGCACGCTCGTCGAGGAGGCGATCTCGAAGTCGATCACCGCGCTCATCAATCGCGACGTGCACCTTGCCCAGCGGGTCGCCGCAAACGACGAGGAGATCGACAGGATGGAGGTCGAGGTTGAGGAGGAATGCCTCAAGATCCTCGCCCTCTACCAGCCCGTGGCTGCCGACCTGCGGTTCGTGGTCGCGGTGCTGAAGATCAACAACGACCTCGAGCGGATGGGCGACCTCGCCAAGAACATCGCCAAGCGGGTGGGGCAGTTGGCGAATCACGATCCCCGCGACATGCCGCCGGAGATCCGCTCGATGGCGATGCAGGCCCAGGAGATGGTGAAGCAGTGCCTCGACGCCGTCGTCAACGCAGATCCCGCACTGGCCCGCCAGGTGCGGGAGGAGGACGACGCGGTCGACGAGTGTCGCCAGCAGATCCGCCGCAAGGTGCTTCGCGGCATCCAGCAGAATCCGGAGAACGTCGAGAACCTGCTGCGGGTGAACTCGGTCTCGAAGCACATCGAGCGGATCGCGGACATGGCGACGAACGTCGCCGAGGACGTGATCTACATGGTCGAAGGCGACATCGTCCGCCACCGGGTCAGCGAGTGAAATAGGTTCACTTAAACACACGGCATCCTGCCGTTGTTTGCTTGGCCGGCTCCGCCGGCTGGTACTTACCCGGCCCGCTGCTTCACGCAAACACACGGCATCCTGCCGTTGTTTGCTTGGCCGGCTCCGCCGGCTGGTACTTACCCGGCCCTCCGGGCCTGGC